>ERZ773009.495-NODE-495-length-28915-cov-27.800381_pt1 | contig 28915 bp, 22 predicted proteins | sample MGYA00580663_ERZ773009 | MGnify/ENA primary metagenome ERZ773009 (study PRJEB29015, sample SAMEA2737969) | human oral metagenome | biome: human oral; feature: human-associated habitat; material: dental | place: China | collected 2026 ... | reverse complement strand
AGCCGCTCTGCTGCGGACCGCCGCCGCATCCTGCCAGCATCACTGCACACAGAAGCACGGCAAAGATTGCGAGAATGCCTTGTTTTCTCATACGCTCACCTCATCTAAAAACCTGCCATGTTCTCGTCACCGGTTCCCGCATCGTAATCAATCAATAGAAAACGCGTAAAGAATCGAACACGACAACAATACTCACAGATTTATTATAACAATCTGTATTTATATCGTCAATCACAATTGCTAATGATCCTATATCATTTTTTTATTGTAAAACTACATGACGATAAATATGCCGATTCATCTTCCACACTTGAAAATAAAATCTAAATCTCCAAAAGGTGCTGGCCTTTGCCCCCTCACTTTTCTAGGCTTCCCATCGATACCTCTTCAGATCGGCATGATGCTCGTCCTTTAGTTCAACACCTTCACCGCGCAGGAGCTCCCCCTGCTCCTGCCAGCCGGGAACCAGTCTCCCCGCATGATTCACGACGCGATGGCAGGGGTAGGCGCCGTAGTATTCCGCACGGCTGAGCACCTTGCCCACGAGTCGGGCATTCCGCTCGCGTCCGATGAGACGCGCAATCTGCCCGTAGGTTGCGACTCGTCCGCGCGGAATCTCCGCGACGACGGACAGGATCTCATAGGCGAGCTCGTCCGTCAGGACGCGATCATTCCGCTCCTCCTGCGCGCCGTACCGACGGACAAAATCAAAAAACTCTATGCGGCTCATGCGAGATTCCCTCCGATCACAGCACTCCGCTCAATATCCTGCAGACTGTTTCACAAGCAGCAAAGTGCTCTCACCCTCGGATTCATTCTAACACCTTTTGAGAAAACGGCAAAGAGAAAGGCGCAATCCAATCACCGTGATTTCGAAAATACAGGTTGACAATTCGTCAATTCATCTGTTATAATCCATCTTGTCGTTTGAATATAGGCGGCAGGTCCGGGGGTTATAGCTCAGTTGGTTAGAGTGTCTCGTTGACATCGAGGAGGTCACAAGTTCGAATCTTGTTAACCCCACCATTTGATTTTTCATCCGCAGTCGTGCGGATTTTTTCATCTCAGGCTCACTTAGCTCAGTTGGTAGAGCATCTCCGTCACATGGAGGGGGTCGGGGGTTCGAATCCCTCAGTGAGCACCATTCGGCACAGCATCCGCCCGTTCGGGCGGTTTTTTTGTGCGCTGTTTGCACCGTGTGTTATAATGGAAGAGAGTTTGGAGCATCGTAAAGGAGGCAGCATCATGAGTGTCAAAGAGATTCGTCCAACAGACATCAAAGACAATGTATTCCGGCTGATCGGTCAGGACTGGATACTGGTCAGCGCGTCACATAACGGAAAGACCAATGGAATGACGGCATCATGGGGTGGGCTCGGCATTCTCTGGGGGCGGCCGGTTGCCTACATTTTTATCCGCCCTACACGTTATACAAAGGAGTTCGTTGACGCCTCGGATCACATGACGCTGTCGGTCTTTGATGTGAAATACAAACCGATGCTGCAGTATTTCGGCACAGTATCGGGACGCGATGAGGACAAGATCGCAAAGAATGCGCTGACCTTGGAGAAGGACGGCGCTTATACGTACTTTGCCGAAGCACGCCTCACCCTGCTCGCGAAAAAACTATATGCACAGCAGCTGGAGGAACAGTTCTTCACAGCGGCTGCGGCCGACCCTGCAGATGGTCCCCGCAGCCACTACCCCAAGCAGGACTATCATACGATGTATGTCGCGGAGATTGAAAAGGTCCTTGTAAAGGAGTAAGCATGGCAACCAGCGACGAGAAAAGCGCTGCCCAGATTCTTGCAGGGACCTCCCTCGCACAGGGGATGAATGAGGAGGATCTGAAGGAGCTGCTTGCTTCCAGCGAGGTGACGCTGCGCACCTATCCGAAGGGCGCGATTGTCTTTCACGACGGAGATATGCCCCACTCGCTTTACATCCTGCTCAAAGGCGAAGTACACATCCTCAAGGATACGTATTCGGGCCGACAAATCTTCATCTCGGAGATCGATCGTCCGGGCGATATGTTCGGCGAGGTCTATGAAGTACTGCAACGGCCCTATGATATGTATGTGCGTGCCGTAACAGAGGTAAAGCTCCTCGAAGTCTCAAGCCATCTCTTTACGCTCGATATCGGCGATAAGCCGCGCCGCAGTGCGCTCATCGTGCAGAAGAATCTCATGAAAATCTTTGCGGGCAAAGCATATGGAATGCATACAAAGCTCAAAATCCTGGCGAGCGGCACGCTGCGCGAGAAAATTGTCCGCTATCTCTACCCCCATGTCGATGCCGAGGGACATGTAACTCTCACAGTCAGCCGTGCGTTCATTGCCGCCTACCTCGCCGTCAGCCGCCCGTCCCTCTCACGCGAACTCGGTGCAATGCAGCGTGACGGCATCATTCAGGCGACCGGCCGCAGCATCCGCATCACCGACATGGATCTCTTTGAATCGTATCTGTAAGAAGACAAAACAGGGCTGTCGAACGAAGTAAACCTTCGTCCGACAGCCCTGTTTTTATGTAATGTTGGGGAATTACCTTGCGCCGCAGGTGCCTGTCGATACGCTGCAGTCTTCATTCCTGTTCGTAAAGCCAAGCTCCTTGATGAGCTCCATGTCCTCGGCGATCGTCGTGCCAGAGGTCGTGAGCATATTGCCGGTGATGGACGCGGATGCGCCCGCGAGGAACGCCGTTGCACCGTTCTCGGGCAGGAGTTTGCGCCCCGCACCGAGACGGATGTTCGCCGTCGGATTGATGAAGCGGAAGATTGCGATTGTCCGCAGAATCTCATCGCCTGAAAGCGGAGTAAGATGCTCCAGAGGAGTCCCCGGAATCGCCATCAGCGAGTTAAGCGGGATGGATTCGATGCCGAGTTCCTGAAGAGCGAACGCCATATCGAAGCGATCCTCCCAGGTCTCGCCCATTCCGATGATGCCGCCGGAGCAGACGCACAGGCCCTCCGCCTGTGCCATCTTGATCGTCCGGATACGGTCGGCATAGCTGTGTGTCGTGCAGATCTCGGGGAAATAGCGCTCCGATGTCTCGATATTATGATGATAGCTTGTTACGCCGACCTCGCGCAGCCGACGAAACTGACTCCGCGTGAGGAGTCCGTGCGATGCGCAGAGATCAATGGAAAGTGTCCGACGCATTTCCTTGTAGACATCAATCGCCATCTCGAACTCCTTGCCCGAGAGTGCTCCGCCGGAGGTGACGATGGAGAAGCGGTTCGCCCCTGCATCCTGATTCGCCTTCGCATGTGCCATGATCTGCTCCTGCGGGAGGAATCCGTAGGTATCGACGCCCGTCTTATGGCAGGCTGCCTGCGCGCAGTATTTGCAGTTCTCTCCGCAGCGCCCGCTGCGTCCGTTGACGATCGTACACAGATCGATATGATTCCCGCAGAACTGCTTTTGCAGACGATATGCCTCCTCGCTCAACTCTTCGAGCGGCGTGTCCATAAAGATGGAACGATCATCTGTGGGACTGAGACGATAGCCTGCAATGATCTTGTTGGTAAGTTCTGCCACACGACTTTTTCGCATAAAAAAATCCCTGCCTCGCAATAGATTATATTTATATCGTCTATTATAAGGCAGAACTCTCTTTACGTCAACTAAATATTTATTTTATGGTTTACCTTTATATTTCTGCGAACAGATCCTTTAGGGCACGGGCCACAGAATCTCTGTGCACGCAGATTTCATCGGCAAAGTCAGCCAAATAATCATGAAATATTCCCTCGCGCATGCAAAGTGCGCGCAGAGCATCAATGCTCTCTGCCGGCGAGATACCGTATTCGATGCGATGCAGGAGACGAGCGGTCTCGCCCCTTACCTCCCGAGAAAAAAACATCTTGAGATTTGCCGCTGCAGCCGTGCTTCGCTCCGCGCGAATGAGCCACGTGCGCGTCATGAGGTCGTTGCTGACATTGGCAAAGCCCGCGCTGCTCCACGCGGCTGCCTCCGCAGGATCATCATCACGCTCTCCCGCAAAGAAGTGAATCTCCTTGTAGAGCGTATCGTTCAACAGGCGTACAATTTCGGGCTTTGCATAGAGATGACGATCACCGCGCACAGGAAAAGCCCCTCTCTTCAGCTCTCTGAGTACACGATGATAGCGGATATTCGTGTAGCCGGTATAGAGCGTGCCGGTCTCCTTCAGACAGCGGTTGAGGGTCATCAGCGCATCATATGGCTCATAGGCAGACTCAACAGCGAACGGCGAGAGAATACGATCAAACGTCCCCTCTGCAAACGGCAGCAGATCGCGCCGCCAGTCAAGCACATGGAAGTGAACGCCGAGGGACGCCGTCTCCGCATGTGCCGCGATCTCCTCATAGGGCGTGACTGCGTGGATCTCCGCATTCGGACAAAGAGCGCGCAGCTCTCGCAGCTGTGCCGAGCCGTCAATGACAAGGATCATCAGGCACTCTGTACTTCCTGGCATAAGCTCCAGGAGGGTCGTCTTCACTGCTTAGCATCTCCATATTTCGCCCATGCGGATTCAATTGCCGACCATACATTATCCGTATAGGAAGACACATCCATCAAGGGACTCTTTTCAAGCGCAGTTCGCAGCGCGCTCCGACCGCTCCGCACAGCCGCGATATCTTCCGCCAAACCAACTGCGATACGCTCATAGGCGCGCGTATCAGCAGCAATCCACTCGGTCTGTCGGGCCGCCGTCAGGATACTCGCCCCGAGCCGTCCTGCATGGGTCGTGCCTTCAAGCGTAACGATGGGAACGCCCATATAGAGGGCCGTCGCGGCGGATGCTGCTCCCGCATAGGGGAATGTATCCAGCATGATGTCGACATCTCCATAGCTGCCGAGGTAATCATTCTTCCCCTGCCGCACATAGATACGCTTCATCGGCAGCTTCAAGCCTTCGAGCATCTCGAGAATCGTCGTTACACGCAGCGGACTCTCTACCGTATCCTGCAGGATGAGCTGCGCCTTCGGCAGCTTTTTCAAAATCTGCCCCCAGACCTTCAGAACCTCCTCGTTGATCTTCATAAAATTCACAAACGCACCAAATGTGACAGGCGCATCGGCGGGGCGTGCAGAAACCGGCGCTGCACGCATATCTGCGCGCGGCCCAAAGGCAAATGCATACGGAAGACACATGACCTCTTCGCTGTAAAAGTCATCCGTGCCTTCGGGAGTCAGGATCTCATCGGTCAAAATCCCATCGACAAAGGATACGCCGGTTGTTGCAAACCATCCGATTGCCGAGAGTTGTACCGGCGCAGGACGCCGGGCGAGAATCATAAGCGTCATACCCCCCTCTGTGTGACCGCCGAGGTCGATGAGCACATCCACTTCATCGGTGCGAATCGCCTGTGCCTGCTCCTCGATAGAGAGATTAGCGAGTACATTGTAGCGAACCGAGCCGCCGCGCATTTCTTCGGTAAAATCATCCGTACGGTCGCTGAGAGAATAGGCATAGACATCACAGCTCTTCGTGAGCCCGCGCAAAAGCGGTGCGTAGAACAGCGCAGACGAAGAGGAAAGGAAATGCGGCGCAAGAAAGCCGACGCGCAGCCGCTCATGATGAACCTTTGTGCGCGGCGGAAGAGGCTCCTCGCTGCGATAAAGCGTGGCATACATATCAAACTGTGCCTTGAGCTCCTTCGGGGTCAGATTCGGAACGGCATGGCAGAGATAGAGATAGTTCGAGAAATGCTGTCGCTGGCTGCGCAGGAATTTATCCTCCGTCGCAGCTTCAAAGTAGGCCGCGAGCGCGCCCTCTGTATCCGCAAGTGCACCGCAGCATGCGCCCATCATCTCAGAGAAACGCCACTGTTCATCATCAGGAATTTCCTCGTGGGCACGCAGATACAGAATCGCCTCAATTGCTTCGTAGATGTAGCCCTTATGAATATCCTCGCGAATTGCGCTGTAATCCTCCATCCAACTCATTATGCTTTTCTCTCCAATCTAAAATATGCGATTTCGGGCGGACACCCGATCCGAAGAGGGAACCAGCTGCCGTTCCCCGTATGCACGTAACCGTAATTCTCTCCGATGCGCACCATCCCGCGCGTATACTTAAAAACGGGGAACAACGGCTGACCGAAGATACCGAACTGGCTGCCGTGCGTATGCCCCGACAGCGTCAAAGGGACTCTGCCGTGCGCAGCCGCATCGTCGATGAACTCGGGATGATGCGCGAGCAGTATAGTCACGGCATCATCCGGAACATCCTGCATCGCCGCAGCGAAATAGGATTCCTTTTGTGCGTAGAAGGCATCACCGCGTCCAAACGGGTAATCAACGCCTGCGATATAGAGGCTGCCGCGCCCCTCGACATGCTGTGCCCCATTCAGTACGACGCGCACCTTCTTCTCACGCTGCATGCGCTCTGCGATGGGGCGTCCGTTGTGATAGTATTCATGATTGCCGATACAGTACCAAATGCCGTTCGGATAGTCCTCCGCATGGGATACAAGCACCTTCTCCGCGGCTTCGTTCAGTCGTTCATCATCAAAGATATCGCCGGTCACCGCGAGAAGGTCCGCACCGCTGCCTGCGACCTCCGAGAGCAGCGCCTCAAATTCCTCCACAGAGAAATATGCGCCCAGATGCACATCGCTGATCTGCGCGATCAGCATCCCGTCCGCCTCGTCGGGCAGGCCGCGTACGGGGATTTCATAGTCTCTGCGCACGGTATGATGCCGCTCGACAAATGCGCCGTAGCTGCTGAGCAAAAGTCCTGCCGCAGGATAAAGCGCCGCATTTTTGAGAATGCGCCGCCGCGCAGGATCGTACGGAATCTGCCTCGTTTTTCGCATGAGGAAACGCAGCCCAGCTGCAGTCATCACGGCAGCGAGTGCGATCAGCTGCCCGACAAAGAGCAGGATGATCGGCAGTATGAGTTCCCCTGCCCAGCCGTCTGTCCGATGCGTACTGAACAAAAAGAATAGGCCCCCGATGCTGCCGATGTCAAAGGCGGCAATGCCGGTGCGCACTGCAATCAGGCGCCGTCCTTCTGTCAGATACCGCAGGAAATAGACGGACAGTCCGAGGATCAAACCGACTGTGCCAAAAACGATCAGGATGAAACCGGGCAAAGGAACCTCCCTTCGGGCACAAACATCATATCAAAGCCCTGTAATCATAGAAACAAATGGAATTGTCGCCACCGAGATCAGTGTCGAGAGCGCGATGATCTCCGTCATCAGAGGATAGGCGACCTTATTGTAGAGCAGCGCCACCATCGCCACCATACCGCCCGTCGGCGCAGCGACAATGACAAGACTGCAGCCGAGGATGTAGGGGTTTGTGACAAGCATCTTCATCGCAAACAGAATTGGAATCGGCAGCACGACTGCCTTGAGGAATGTATAGACCAAGAGCTTGCGGTCCGTGAGCATGTGACGCACATGGATATCCTTGAGCGATGCGCCGATCATCATCATCGCAAGCGGAGCCGTCAGTGCGCCGATCATCGTAAATGCCTGCATGACAAGAGGATGCGTGGGGATCTCGCCGAAGTAGATGACACAGGCGATCAGCGAGGCGATGATGCCGGGGTTGAGCAGCATGCGGAACATCTCGCGTCCGCGGCGCTTATGAATGCTGATGGAAGAAACGCCGTAGACAAAGAACAGCAGGTTGGCCGGAATGAAGAACAGCGTCATGTAGACAACCGCCTGATCACCGTAGACCCCTTGAACAAGCGGCAATCCCATAAAGAGGGAATTGTTGAACCAGAATGACAGATTTACAGCGCCGCGCAGGCGCCCACGAAAACGCAGAATGAGCGGCAGGAGGAATCCGACAAAACACATCATGGCGAGCAGCGCAGCGTATGCCGCATAGGTCTCGATAACCTGCGTCAGCCCCATATGTTCCTCCGCATGCATGGCCGCAGAGATGATGAGCGACGGGCATGCAATATTGACGATCAGAGAGGAAAACTGCTCCTGGTTGTTCGGAATAATGATGTTGTAGCGGCGTGCGAGCGCGCCCGCAAAGATCATCAGAAAGAATACGACCATCTGACCTAAAATCAGCATCTCAAGATTACCCTCTTTTCAGTTCATATATTTTCCCCTTTCCCCGCTTTTTGTGGAAGCAATGCGGGGACGAACGAGCCGACGGGGCGTTTATCTGTGTTTTTCTTCGAGCAGCGGCTTCAGGAAATGGCCCGTATAGGACTCTGCCGTCTTTACAATCTGTTCCGGCGTTCCCTTCGCGACGACAGTCCCGCCGCGCACGCCGCCCTCGGGTCCGAGGTCGATCACATAGTCCGCAGCCTTAATCACGTCGAGATTGTGCTCGATAACGACAACCGTATCGCCGCCGTCCACGAGGCGCTGCAGGATGACGAGCAGCTTGTGGATATCCGCCGCATGCAGTCCCGTCGTCGGCTCGTCGAGAATGTAAAGTGTCTTGCCCGTGCTGCGCTTGGACAGCTCCGTCGCGAGCTTGACGCGCTGTGCCTCACCTCCCGAGAGCGTCGTCGCGGGCTGGCCGAGACGGATATAGCCGAGCCCCACATCGCGGATGACCTCGAGTTTGCGTGCAATGCGCGGTACATTTTGAAAGAAGGTTACCGCTTCCTCGATGGTCATATCGAGCACCTCAGCGATGGTCTTTCCTTTGTAGTGCACCTCGAGCGTCTCACGGTTATAGCGCGCTCCTTTGCAGACCTCGCAGGGAACGTAGACATCGGGCAGGAACTGCATCTCGATCTTGAGGATGCCGTCGCCGCGGCACGCCTCGCAGCGTCCGCCCTTGACGTTAAAGCTGAACCGCCCCGCCTTGTACCCGCGCATCCGCGACTCGGAGACCTGGCTGAACAAATCGCGGATGGCATCGAAAACGCCCGTATACGTCGCTGGATTCGAACGCGGCGTGCGCCCGATCGGCTGCTGATCGATATTGATGACCTTGTCGATGTGCTCGAGGCCCTTGATCTTCTTGTGTTTTCCGGGTTTCCCCTTCGCACGGTACAGACGCGAGGCGACGCCGCGATAGAGGATCTCATTGACGAGCGTCGATTTGCCCGAGCCGGAGACGCCCGTGACGAGCGTCAATGTACCGAGCGGGAACTTTACGTTGATCTCTTTGAGATTGTTCTCCGCGGCGCCCACGATCTCGAGGAAATTCCCGCTGCCCTTGCGCCGCGTCTTGGGCACGGGAATGAACTTCTTGCGTGCGAGATACTGCCCCGTGATGGAGGCGGGGTTCTTCATGATCTCCTGCGCTGTCCCCTCGGCGACCACCTCGCCGCCGTGCTCTCCTGCGCCGGGACCGATGTCGATGATGTGATCGGCGGCGTACATCGTATCCTCGTCGTGTTCGACAACGATCAGCGTATTGCCGAGATCGCGCAGATGGCGCAGCGTCGCGAGCAGGCGGTTATTATCGCGCTGATGGAGGCCGATGCTCGGTTCATCGAGGATATAGAGTACACCCATCAGTCCCGAGCCGATCTGCGTTGCCAGACGGATGCGCTGTGCCTCTCCGCCCGAAAGGGTTGCTGCAGCGCGCGAGAGCGTGAGGTAGTCCAGCCCCACATCGAGGAGGAAGTGCAGGCGCGCGTGAATCTCTTTCAAAATTTCTGCAGCAATCTTCGCCTCACGCGGGCTGAATTCCTTCTCCGCCTCTGTCAAAAATGCGTCCGCATCGCGGATGGTGAATGCCGTAAGATCGGCGATATTCTTCCCGCCGACTGTCACGGCAAGCGTCTCTGGTTTCAGCCGCGCCCCGTGACACGCCGTACACGGCGTATCCGTCATATAGTCCTCATAACTCTCGCGCATCTCCTCGGAGTCCGTCTCGCGGTAGCGGCGCGCAAGCGCCGGCAGAACACCCTCATAGGGCACATTGTACTCCTTTTCCTCGCCGAACATATTTGTATATTGAAAGGAAACATATTCCTCCGAGCCATAGAGAAGTGCATGCTGTGTTTTCTTGTCCATGCGGTTCCACGGTGTATGCTCGTCGTAATCATGCTCGCGGAGAAGCGCCGTGATCGCGCGCATCCCGTAGGAGTTCGGATTTTTCGAGAGCGGCGCAAAGACGCCGTCCGCAACGCTGAGCGTCGGGTCAGGCAGGACAAGTTCGGGATCGAACTCCTTATGACTGCCGAGTCCCGTACAGACAGGGCATGCACCGAACGGGCTGTTGAACGAGAACATGCGCGGGGCAATCTCGGGAAGCGAGATGCCGCAGTCCACGCAGGCAAAATTCTCACTGAACATGAGGAGATCCCCGTCCACGATCTGCACATAGACTACACCGCCGCCGGCGCGGAGCGAGGTCTCAAGTGAGTCCGTAAGTCGGCTCTCCATCCCTTCGCGCACAACAAGGCGATCGACCACGATCTCGATCGTATGCTTCTTCTGCTTCTCGAGCACGATCTCTTCGCCGAGATCGCGCAGTTCCCCGTTGATGCGCACGCGTACATAGCCGTCGCGGCGAATCTGGTCGAGGATCTTGCGGTGTTCCCCCTTCTTTCCGCGCACGAGCTGCGCCATGATGAGCAGCTTCGTTCCCTCGGGCAGGGCCATAATCGCATCCGCCATCTGATCGACGCTCTGCTGCGTAATGGGCTTGCCGCAGTTTGGGCAGTGCGGACGCCCCGCGCGCGCATAGAGCAGGCGCAGGTAGTCGTAGATCTCCGTCACTGTGCCGACCGTCGAGCGCGGGTTGTGGCTCGTCGTCTTTTGATCGATTGAGATCGCAGGAGACAGCCCCTCGATGTTGTCCACATCGGGCTTGTCCATCTGTCCGAGAAACTGCCGCGCATATGCGGACAGGGACTCCACATAACGGCGCTGTCCCTCGGCGTAGATCGTGTCAAACGCGAGCGAGGACTTGCCCGAGCCGGACAGCCCCGTCACCACAACTAATTTATCGCGCGGAATCTCCACGTTGATATTCTTCAAATTATGGGCGCGTGCCCCTTCAATTTTAATACTTTCGTTCATTCGCTTTTGGTATTCTCCCCATTGTACATCATGAAATCATTCATAATATAATTATCAAATAAAAAATCCGTCTGTTTCAAAAAGATGATCGATTTCATCATTCGTAGTAGCACGAGAAACTTTATCCCTAACGGAACTTCGTGACATATCAAGTCGCTTGAATTTGTTAATTCCCAGAATGTCCTTGCTCTGTCGGATGATTTGGATGCGGCCGACACCGGGATTCTGCCTTGCATATTCAGCAAATCCCTGCGCTTTTCCGAGATTGTCCTTTTCGTTGGCGCGATGCGGTTCCAAAATATCAATCACATACCCATTATTTTCCCTGCGAATGATAAGCAAGTCAGGATATGCTCTTTGCCATACGCCATCCATTTGATAGGGGATGCAAAGTGCCCAAGAAGCCCGTGAGGGATTGCGAATCCAGCAAACAAAATCATCACGCTTCTCTTCCTCTACGAGTACGCCGACTTCCCATGTATTTAGCTTGATTTTTGCTTTTCCTGTTTTTTCGTCAACAAAAAGATGAGTAGCATACTCCGTGCCGCCGTCCTGCTGTACCTGTATCGTTTCCGGCAAGCGGAAATTGTGCTTGCTGACAATATCCCCGTCAGAAACAATGCTGTCATACTCCCGACGCTTACGCTCATCATTGAGACCGGCAAAACGCCGACGATACTCGTCATTCAGCTGATGAAACTTGGTCTTTGCCCACGAATGAAGATTCCGCATACCGTCCTCACTGGCTGCAAAGAGAATCACATCTACCTTGAAAGCGTCGGGATTGGCAGCGTCATAGTACTTCTTGCCGTAACACAGCCCAAGCCCTTCATTTTCCAGTTTGTTCTCTGCCAGTCGGAACTGACGATCGATGTCTGTGTCCGTCGTGGTAAAAAGATCATGCACAGCATAATTATCCACTGTTTCACCGAACACATCAAAAATCTGGGTAGAGAGCTTGAACTGTTTCACCTGATTGACTGCAGCCTCGTATGTGCCGAGGGTTTTCATATCCTCCACATAATCACGAATGAGCTGTGTGATGTCGTCGCGCACATCCTTGCTTGCAGCGCGATAGAGATCAGAATTTGTCAGCAGATGCGAAAGTCTCAGGAGAGATGCCAGATAGTTGCTGATTTGCACTTTCCGCACATTGTAAGACAAAAGGCCGGCATCGTTGATGAAGCGCATGACCGCTTCGCGGTCAAACAACACACTCGCCTGACTGTCCTGCGTACTCGATGAAGATGTATTATCTTCCGCATTGACAAATTTTTCTTCCTGCACGGGAGATTCCTGCACGACGCCCGTGGTCGTCTGTACCATCTCAATACGATGCGGCATTATAGCTTCGGAGGTGTCATGGATTTCCTTACCGCCTTCGGGAATTGCTACTTTGCCGGAATCCGTCTCGTTCGTATTTTGGGTTGGCGGGTCAAACAGCGGGGGCGAGTTTTGCGGCATTTCAGGTTTCGATGGTTTTTTGCGCGGTATGGTCAATATCGAGGTTCTTCTTTTCCCCAGCGGCTCACCATAAATATCTGTGGGAATATCGCCGCCCTCGGCACTTTGGAGAGCTTCGATAACCGATTTGACTGTGACCTCATCAAAATGGGGAAGATAAAGATGCACATCGTTCAAAATGTCATCGACCTGAATATGCATCTGCATTGGTGTCCGCACCATACGCCCAAGCAGCTGTGCAATATAGGTCGAGTCTGCCGCATGGCGGAACGACATCATTGTTTCCGCGCGCGGGCAGTCCCATCCCGTGGATAGGCTCTCCTTGAAAAATACCACGCGAATCTGACGGTTGTCTGCAATACGGGACGGTTCTTCATAGGGGACGGTGAGGCTGTTTATCGTGACAGCTCCCGACAGCTGCCCGAATGTATGAACCACTTGACCTTCCTCAAATTTGTAGGCGATGCGTTCTTCGATTTTTTGCAGGCAATCCGAGAGATCCGTGTCCGACAGCTTTTCAGCCGTGCCATTTTGCACCTGTATGACCAAAATAGGATTCACCTGCGGATAGTGCTGTTCCGTGCAGTATTGCCGCCAATGCTCCCATTTTTGCTTCCAATCATCGGCAGCGGCCTGCAGCACAGCCATATCCTTGTGAATCGTATTTTCCTCCGGGTAGGTAATGACGATGCGGTCTTTCAGTAGTCCGGAGGCGCGGACATCCCTCGCCTCTACGATGGTTTTGTGAATCGTGGATGCCGTTCCCTCTACAAGGCGATTAAAGCGTGCCGGCGTTGCAGACATACCGATCACCACGGGCATGGGAGGAAGGCGATCCTCGGGGCTTCCCTTCAAAAATTTCTGCATGATGGTCGTAGCCTTGCCCGCCTCACGCCCCTGCATGCCGCGATGTGCTTCGTCAATAATCACATAGAGCCGGTCGCTTTTCTCCCGAGCTGTATTGGCAAGGGTCTCCCAGATGGTAGTAGTGCGTCCGTCGCCCTGACCGGTGAGATTGGATGTTTTGGAGAGTTTCTGCGTGTTCAGGAAGTAAATATATCCGTCATCAAAAAATTCCTGATCGAAACTGCTGTCCACGGTGATGCAGGTGCCTAGGGTAATCTTATCCGCCTTTCCGTCAATCTTGTCCTTGGACTGCTCGTTGAGCTGCGGTGCATCCGACAGCCACACGAAGATGGCGTCCGGCTGATCGGGGTAACTGCCATCGCCAACGTAGATGCTTTCCATCAGGGAAGCCATGATGATCGTCTTGCCCGCTCCCGTGGGTGCCGTGAAGGACACCACCTGTGGCGCATGGGTACGACGGTAGTTACCCAATGCCTCGGCAGCGTTCATGCGAAGGCTTTTCAGCGCCAGTTTTTGAAAAGGGAATAACTCAACTAACATGGCTGTCTCCTAGTCTTTGTTCGTAAACATGGCACATACTTCGTTCGGTGTCAGACAGGGAACATCGCTGCTCGCAAAATCTTTCACATTTCGGGTAACAATGTGCGTTACGCTCGCAGACCGCCCGCACTCCATTTGCAAACAATCTTCCACATCCTTAAACTCCTTGTTGAGAAGAGAACACCTCAGTCTTTCCTCATTGACGGAAATGATGGAGAAAATATCCAGAAGCCCCAGAAGAATATCACGGCATTCATCTGTGCTGTAATATTTTCGCAGGATATAAAACAGATTCGTTATTGTATGCCCTGCTAAATATCCATGGATTACCTTATCTGTGCATAGCTTGACTACCTGCTGTGAGTGCTGCAGGAATGGCTCCCGCCCTACAAGCACATCCATGACGACGTTTGTGTCAATCAGCATCCGCATATTTTCTCTCCAACATCTCCATCAAGTCCTTTTTGTAGTCGCCGCTTCCGATGCCCGGCTTAGCAAGAGACAACAGACGGGCATACGCACGTTGCGCTTCATCACGAACAGCCGTAGGGAGTGGCTCTGATTCCATTTTTTGTTCGTCTACGAAATCGTTGGTGACAATGATCTTTAGAATTTGATTTTTTTTGATGCGTGCGCCTTCCAAAAGTTGCACACGCGTACCATCGTAATATCCTGCCAGTTCCAACATAACTATCTCCCCCCTGTATTGATATGAAAATTCGTCAAATAATCGTGGTACAGCTGATAGGTCTCTGCTTCGGGAAACTCCGTGCTCATCTTGCGGAAATTGATGTCAGAATCCGTCACGAAGAATATTGTTCGGATACCCTGATCACCTTCCATCTGTTTTGTAAAAAGCGAAAAGAGCATTTCATCAAGCAGGACGGCAAAGCGATTCTCCGGGAACAGGAGCATATCGGGCAGTTCGCCTACCGTAAGTGCAGGACATCTGCCGATAGCCCCCGCCTTCATCCAAAGAGTGGACAGCAATGCTTTGAACTGTGTGCCGAGGGAAACGTCCGTCTTATCTAGGAAGCCCAGCTTAAAGTAGACAACGTTGGCACGGAAACCATCGGACATCTTTCGCCCAGCGAGTTCTGGGTAAATATCTTCCTTTACTTTTTTATACGCTACATTACGATTACTCTTTTCATCCTCATCCTCAAAATCATCATCGTCACAGCGTACAAACTTATCCGTTTGTACTCCATATTCGCCAGAAAGGGGATTCCCGTTTATATCTTTGCCTAAGATCGCCCCCTTTATCCTAGGCCATGTGATAGCCCGTGCAACACCATGCCTTTCCCATTCTGAGTCACCTATATGAATACCTTTGCGATCTAATAAAGTTCCCTTTTTATTAGATACCTCATTATTTGTAACACAAATGCATCTCCTATTACCATTATCAATCAGATTAATTAGATTGACTGCATGAAGTGTTGTACCGGAGCCAGCAAAAAAATCCAGAATCAATGAATCTCGTTTTTCTGCAACAAAAAACCTAATGACATCCATAACAGCATAAAGCGATTTCGGAAAATCAAATACCTTACCTAAGAAAATTTTTCTTAGCATTTTTGTTCCATACTCACGGGCACTATGAGAAGTAATGCGCCACTGAGTTCCAGGAACAAATGCCGCTGTGTCTATTGCATCAGCTGTAATGACTGTTCCGTACTCGTCCTTACCAAGAACTGGAAATTGTCCGCTATCAATTTTGTATCGTTCTCCTTGAGCAAGATATTGTGGTGTATAACCCCATTTTTTTGTATATGTTATTTTTATGTAACCTTGTTCATGCAGTGTCTTCAGCGTATCTTGTCCGATTTGCCATCGTCCTTCTGTTCCGTCTGGTTTTATTGGCCAAACTTCAATAGCATCCGATGAAATGTTTTTAGGCCGTATTGCTTCCTTTATTTGTACATCTATTGGAAGAGATTCTCCGTAACCGACATAATGTGTTCCGTCCGCACTTATGTAAATAGGATAAAATTGATTAGGTGCGTCGATTCTCATATCGTCTGCCCCTTGCCGTCTGATTGGTCGCCATCTTATTTTGTCCTTACCAGTCGTTTTTGCAGTCAACCAATCATCGGAAAGTTTAACTTTATAAGGTGTACATACTCCTATCTTTAATACAAAAATATACTCGTCAGTACGATAAAACTCATTTCCACGTGATACTCCACTAGGATTTATAACGGAAGAAATCATCTGCATACTTGCCTCGGGGAATATTTCTTCCAACAAACACCCCAAATGCAAATATTCCTTCTCGTCAATGGTGACAATCATCACCGAGTCATCGGGATTCAGCAGCTTCTTCGCCAACTTCAACCGCTTTTCCATCATCGAAAGCCACTTGCTGTGCCGATATGCGTCATTTGCATCCACATAGTTATTATTGTATTTCCAGTCCTTTGCGCCCGAGTTGTAGGGCGGATCAATATAGATACAGTCCACTTTGCCGGCATAGAGATATGCCAACAGCTGTAAGGCGTGATAGTTGTCTGCCTCGATCAGTGCGTGCCACAAGTCGCTGTCCGGCGCATTCTCTACGGTGTCCATTTTCTTTAGGCAGGGGTAGATCGCCTCACCAAATTTGGCGACGGTCACCAGTTCGCCAACAGAGAATGTTTTCTTCGTATCGTTACGAGAGTCCTCTAGAACACAAACGACGTTTTCTCCGTCCCTTGAAAGGACACGGTAAACTTCCTTCATGTAGCCAATTTTAGGCGCGACGGATGCGCCCACACGAACGGGGACATCATAGAGTGGTGTAACCTCCGGTAAATGCTCCTCGAAGACCAGACCAAACTTCTTCTGATGAAGGAGACGATCCGTTTCATCCTGCAATCGTTCACGCAACGCAACGTCTTTCACCTGTGCAATCAAATCCTGTAAAATAGCCACCGCTCCATCCTCTTCTCTACTTTTTCTTCTTCGGCAATTCGCCCTCGAGTTCCACAATCATGTCGCGCAGCTCTGCCGCGCGCTCGAATTCGAGCGCACGCGATGCCTGCTGCATTTCACGCAGAAGGCTCTTGACGAGATTTTCGCGGTCCTTCTTCGCGAGTTTCTTCTTCGCCTTAGAGTTCTGCCTCCCGTAGGGCTCTTTGCCCTCGGCGGCGACAAGGGTCATCTCGATAAGCGGAACGATGGGCTTTTCGATGGTCTTCGGCGTGATGCCGTGCGCTTCATTATATTCATTCTGGATCGTACGGCGGCGCTCCGTCTCCTCGATCGCACGCTGCATCGACCCCGTAACGACATCACCGTACATGATGACATGCCCCCCTGCATTGCGCGCGGCGCGTCCGATGGTCTGGATGAGCGCGGTGTCGGAACGCAGGAAGCCCTCCTTATCCGCATCGAGAATGGCGATGAGCGAGACTTCCGGCATATCGAGTCCCTCGCGCAGGAGGTTGATGCCGACGAGCACGTCGAACTCACCCGCGCGCAGGTCGTGGATGATCTCCGCACGCTCTATAGTCGCAATGTCCGAGTGGAGGTAACGCACCTTGACCCCCGCTTCGCGCAGATAGTCTGTGAGATGCTCTGCCATCCGCTTCGTCAGGGTCGTAACGAGCACGCGCTCATTGCGCTCAATACGGAGGCGAATCTCTGAGAGCAGATCGTCGATCTGCCCGTCAAGCGGCCGCACCTCGACCACAGGGTCAAGGAGCCCCGTCGGGCGAATGATCTGCTGCGTGACCTGCTGTGCCTGCTGCATTTCATATTTTCCCGGCGTCGCCGAGACGTAGACGATCTGATTGATGCGCGCCGTGAACTCCTCGAACGTCAGCGGACGGTTGTCGAACGCGGACGGCAGACGGAAGCCATTGTCCACAAGTGAGATCTTGCGGCTGCGGTCACCGCCGTACATGGCGTGGATCTGCGGCAGGGTCACGTGGGACTCGTCGATCATGATGAGGAAGTCCTCGGGGAAATAATCGAGGAGTGTATATGGCGTATCCCCTGCGTTCCTGTGCGTAAGGTGGCGCGAGTAGTTCTCGATGCCGGAGCAGTAGCCCATCTCCTCCATCATCTCGAGGTCATAGTTCGTACGCTGTTCGAGCCGCTGTGCTTCGAGGAGTTTGCCCGCGCCCTTGAGTTCATCCAGACGCTCCGCAAGCTCCGTACGGATATCCGCCATTGCAATTTTCATATCCTCATCGTCCGTGACATAGTGAGACGCAGGAAAGACCATCGAATGCAGACGTTCACCGTAGACCTCGCCCGAGGTCACATCAAACTCGATGATGCGTTCGACCTCGTCGCCGAACATCTCGATGCGCACTCCCCGGTTGTTGTAGCCCGCGGGATAGATCTCGACTACATCGCCGCGTACGCGGAAACGTCCGCGCTCGAAGGCGATGTCGTTGCGTTCGTAACGAATGGAGACGAGTTTCTGCAGGATCTCCTCGCGCGGGATCGTCTGGCCCTTGTGCACGGAGAGCACCATCTCGTGGTAGCTCTCCGGTGAGCCGAGGCCGTAGATGCAGGATACGCTCGCGACGATGATGACGTCACGCCGTTCAAACAGCGAGCAGGTCGCTGAGTGACGCAGCTCGTCGATCTCGTCATTGATGGAGGCGTCCTTTTCGATGTAGGTGTCCGTCTGCGCAATATATGCCTCAGGCTGATAGTAATCATAATAGCTGACGAAGTACCCGACATAATTATCAGGAAAGAACGACTTGAACTCACTCGCGAGCTGCGCAGCAAGCGTCTTGTTGTGCGCGATGACGAGCGTCGGCCGCTGCACGCGCTCGATGACCTTTGCCATCGTATAGGTCTTGCCCGTGCCCGTCGCGCCGAGCAGCACCTGTGCGGTCATCCCGTTCTCGATGCCGCCTGCAAGATCGGCGATTGCCTGCGGCTGATCGCCCATCGGTTCAAAGGGAGCAGCGACTTTGAACGGAAGCTCCGTATCGAACCGCGTTGTATTGAGTTTTGGAACCATCGCCATCGGCCGCTCTCCTCCGATCTGTTAAAAAGTCATTCTTGTATTATAACGCATTCGGCGTACGATGGAAATAGCATGCGAAAAGAAGCACCCCGCAGGGTGCTTCGAACAACCGCATCTCAGAGTTTGCTGACATCGGTCGCCGTCATGATCTCGACAACTGTGAGATCCTTGACCGTATTGAGATCGATGAAGCCTCCGTCCGCGAGCTGGACAACCGGCATAGCCGTGACGCGCGATTCATCGATGTAGACGATGCGGCCTGCCGTACCGTCCGAAAGGCGCAGCCAGCAGCCGTTGAGCGCAGCATTGAGCTTTCGCATAAAGAGTACAGCGTACTCCGAATCGAGTTTCCCGTCAAGCACATCGGCATAGAGGATCTTGAACACCTCGAACGGCGAACGCTTCTCTGCATAGCTGCGGCTCGACGCCATCGCATCGTAGCTGTCGAGCACAGCGAGCACCTTGCCGAACGTACAGATTTCCATATCCACCAAGCCGAACGGATAGCCCGAACCGTCGTTGCGCTCATGGTGCTGAAGAACTCCGTTCATGAGATCCGTACGCGTGGAGAGATCGCTGGCCTCGAGAAGCTTAAAGCTGTCGACAACATGATTTTTAAGAATGTCGAACTCTTCCTCGGTCAGAACGCCCTTCTTCTCGAGCAAGTCCTTCGGGATCATCTGCTTGCCGATGTCGAGGAAGAGTCCGGCCAGGACCATGTTCTGCCGATCGATTCCGGTGAGCCCCATCCACTTTGCCATGAGTCCGCCGAGAATGGCGAGATGGACACAGTGATGGAGGTTGTAATCCCCCTCCTGGTTCATGCTGTAAATCATAGAGATCGCCGTTGCGCCCTCTTTGTACAGATCGCGCAGGCGACCGCTGGACATCACGTTCTGCAGGATCTCCATATTGAGTTTCCCGGTCTCTGCTGCCTCGTGAAAAAGTTTCTCCATCTCGGCATAGACGTAACGGTAATTCTCCTCGTATCTGATATCCAGCTTGACATCGCGCTCGGGCATCACCGTTCCCTCAAAGATGGGCATCGCTCCCCGCCGCGTCGCTTTTTCCTTTTGAACAGCGGCAAAAATACTGTCCTCATCGACATAGACGGATGCAATTCCCTTCTCCTTGAGGAGCTTAATCGTCTCTCGATCCAGAACGGTGCCGCCCTCTACGAGAACGACTTCTGACTCCCCTTCGTAAACCGTACGCCCGATCAGCATCTCCGGCAGCAGGCTCCGGACAGCAAACGCTTTTAACATAGACTTTCTCTCCCTTTTTCATCCTTGATTTGTGCCTTACTTCACAACAATGTTGACGAGCTTCCCGGGCACACAGACGACCTTCACAATGGTCTTTCCCTCGGTGAGCTCCTTCGCACGCGGCAATTCGGTCACAATCCGCTCCATCGCCTCTCTGTCCAGATCAGCGGCAATCTTCACCCGGCCGCGCACCTTGCCGTTGATCTGCAAGACCACCTCGATCTCGTCCCGCGTGAGCGCGGACGTATCGCAGGCAGGCCATTTCTGGACGTGCACGCTGCCCGTAAAGAGCCGTTCCCAGAGTTCCTCCGTGATGTGCGGAGCAAAGGGAGCGAGCATGCGCAGCAGCGCACTCGCCGTCTCACGCGCCAGCGCCGGAGAGAGTTCCTTCTCCTGAAATGCGTAGAACGCGTTGACCAGCTCCATAACGGAGGAGATCGCTGTATTGAACATGAAGCGATCCCGTACGTCCTCCGTGACCTTCCTGATGGTTGTATGCAGAACGCGGCGCAGATCGACCTCCTCCGCGCTGAGCGATGACACATCATAGACATCGGATGCGCCCTTGATCACCTTCTCAAACTGTAGGAGGATGCGCCAGACACGATTGAGAAAACGGAACGCGCCCTCGACGCCCTGATCGCTCCAGTCCAGATCGCGGTCCACCGGAGCCGCAAACAGGATGAAGAGACGCGCCGTATCGGCACCGTAGTGCTCGATGATCTCCTCAGGCGAGACAACGTTGCCGAGGGACTTCGACATCTTCGCACCGTCCTTGATGACCATGCCCTGCGTAAGGAGATTCGTAAACGGCTCATCAAAGTCCAGCATCCCCGCGTCGCGCAGCACCTTCGTAAAAAAGCGCGCATAGAGGAGATGCAGAATCGCATGCTCAATGCCGCCGATGTACTGATCGACGGGTGCCCAATAGTTCACCTGGTCCCGGTCAAACGGGCGCTCCGTGTTGTGCGGATCGGCGTAGCGGTAGTAGTACCACGAGGAGCAGATAAAGGTGTCCATCGTGTCCGTCTCGCGCGTCGCGTCGCCGCCGCACTTCGGACATGTGCAGTGAAGGAAGTGCTCACTCGATGAGAGCGGCGAAACCGAGCCGCCATCAAACGACACATCCTCCGGCAGACGTACGGGAAGCTCCTCCTCCGGGACGAGCACCTCTCCGCATTTCTCGCAGTTCACGATGGGGATGGGGGCGCCCCAGTAGCGCTGGCGCGAGATGAGCCAGTCGCGCAGGCGATAGTTGACGCGGCGCTTGCCGAACCCCTGCGCCTCTGCCTCGTCGATGATGGCGCCCATCGCCGCGTGCATCTCCATCCCCGTGAACTTGCCGGAGTTGATGAGGATGCCTTCCTTCTCAACGTAGGCCGCCGTCATGTTCTCCAGGCGCAGTTCCCCCTCAGGCGGACGGATGGTGAGGATCTTGCGGATGCCGTATTTCTCCGCGAACATCCAGTCGCGCTGATCCTCGGACGGTACCGCCATGACCGCACCCGTACCGTACTCAAAGAGCACATAGTTCGTAATCCAGATCTCGACCTGCTCGCCATTGAACGGATTCGTGCAGAAGAGGCCGGTAAAGATGCCCTCCTTCTCCGACTCGCTCGAGGAGCGCTCGATGTCCGACTGCTTACGGACGCGTGTGCAGAACGCGCGAATCTCGTCTACCTTGTCGCTGATGGCGCAGATCTTCTCCACGAGCGGATGCTCGGGTGCGAGTGCAAGGAAGGTGATGCCGAAGACAGTATCGGGACGCGTCGTGTAGACGGATATCTCTGTATCGAGCGCAGGCGCGGGCAAACGGAACTCGAGGCCCTCGCTCCGCCCGATCCAGTTCTCCTGCATCGTCTTAACGCGCTCGGGCCAGCCGGGCAGCTTTGCAAGATCGGCGAGCAGCTCGTCGGCATAGTCCGTGATTTTAAAGAACCACTGCGCGAGATTTTTCTTTTGTACTTCGGATTTGCAGCGCCAGCATTTCCCGTCCTCGACCTGCTCATTGGCGAGCACCGTTCCGCAGGTCTCGCACCAGTTGACAGAGGCCGCCTTTTTATACGCCAGCCCCTTTTTATAAAAAAGTTCAAAGAACCACTGCGTCCAGCGATAGTAATCCTCGCGGCAGGTGATGACCTCGCGGTCCCAGTCGTACGCGAGCCCGAGTGCACGCTGCTGGCGCTCCATATTCTCGATGTTCGCATACGTCCACTGCGCAGGATGTACTTTATTCTGGATCGCCGCATTCTCGGCGGGCATGCCAAAGGAATCGAACCCCATCGGGTGCAGCACATTGTATCCTTCCATCGTGCGGAAGCGCGCGATCACATCTCCGATCGAATAGTTGCGGACATGCCCCATGTGGAGTTTTCCCGACGGATACGGAAACATCTCAAGCACGTAATACTTCCGTTTCGTATCGTCCTTCTCCGTGCGGCAGCGGTGCTCTGTCTCCCAGATTTTCTGCCACTTCGCTTCGATCTTCTGCGGGCAATATCTCTCCACTATGCTCTTGCTCCTCCCGGTCTATTTTACTTAATATAGCTGCCATATATTATACATGATCAGAGAAAATGGTCAATCGTTATTCATATTGTTCCTAAAGATTTTTTAGGACTTATTGCCCCCTATGTGTAACAGAATACTATGACAAAACATATACAAACATATGTCTTCTATGTTAATATAAAATACAATTGCATGCTGGGAAAGGAGCTGTACTTTTGGAACACTATCTCTCGGGTGTCGCCGCTCATATGGGGCCGACGCTTGCCGTTTTTTTTGCCGCGTTCATTCAATCCATTACAGGTTTTGGACTCGTCATCATTGCGGCGCCTCTGCTCATGTTCTTCTACGAGCCGAAACTCACCGTGCCTGTCATGCTGCTCCTCGCGTGCAGCGGCAACGCCGCACAGGGCTTCCTTATGCGCCGGCAGGCCAACTTCCCTCTTATTCGCTGGATGTATCTTGGCATGCTCGTCGGACAGCCCATCGGCTTCTTCTTCTTCACCTACATTTCCAACGATGCGCTGAAGGTCTTCATCAACGTTGTCGTCCTTGCCACGCTCCTCCTCATGCAGATTTCACACCGCCGCATCGAGGAACGCCGGCGGAACACCGTCATCACCGGAATGCTCTCGGGATTCACCGCGATTACAACGGGCATGGGAGGGCTCCCCTTTCTCATCTACCTCGCCTATTCGAAGATGCCCCCTGACGTATTTCGCGCCACCTGCTTCGTCTATTTCTTTCTCGGCAACGCCACCTCGCTTGTCAGTTATCTCATCGGCGGCTTTCCGCTCGCGCCGGCATTCAGCGAGTTTATCTATCTCCTGCCCGCGCTCATCTTCGGCATTATCTGCGGACGGGAGAGCATGCGCTTTATTCCCGCGGCTCTCCTGCGCAAACTCATCTTCGTGATCCTCTACGTTGCGTCTACTTATACCATCATCTCGATCCTCATAAAAAATTTCTGATGCATAGAAAAAAGCGCGGCCATACGGCCGCGCTTTTTCATGTGCGCACATGCCTTTGCCGGAGGCGGTAGACAATCATCGGCACGATAAGCAGCGGAACACCGAGATAGAAAGCAGAGCGAAGTCCGGGCGTAAACACCATGAACGCGAGGCAGAGTACCTGCGCCCAGATCCCAAACAGCGTCACATAGGGGAAAAGCGGCGTGCGATAGCGCAGCTGTTCAACCGTCCCCTCCGCCTCGTGTCTGCGCCTGCACCGATACTGACTCCAGCAGATGGAGATCCATGCCGCAGCGCCCGAAAATCCCGAGAGAGCGAGCAGATATGTATAGAGCGCCGCATTCGGATACATTGCATAAATGCCGATCACAATCCAACAAAAGACAATGGACGCACAGATGGCGCGCGAGGGCACCCCTCTGCGGCTCAATCCCTCGAGCGCACGCGGCGCCATCCCCATCGTCGCCAATGCATGCACCGTACGTGCTGCGCCGTAGAGGCCGGAATTCGAGCAGGAGATTGCCGCCGTAAGCACAACGAACGAGAACAGTGCGCCGAGATGCGACAGCCCATGCTCTGAAAGCGCCGCTGCAAAAACGCTCTTTGTGAGCGTCGCATGATCCCATGGGAGGATCGAGATGAGCAGCGTGATCGGAATGATGTAGAGCGCAATGATGCGCCATGTCACATTACGCACAGCAGTCGGAATACTGCGTGCAGGATCGGCGGTCTCCCCTGCTGCCAATCCGATGATCTCCGTTCCCTGAAAGTTGACGAGAATAATGACCATCGTAAGCGCGATGCTCCAATAGCCGTTCGGCGCAAAGCCTCCGCTGCCGAGCAGGATGCGCGTTCCAATATAGCCCTCGTCGCCGATCAGGCCGAGACAGATGAGGAGCGCCACCGCGCTGAACGCCACAAGCGCAATAATCTTGATAAGCGCGAGCCAGAATTCGCTCTCGCCAAATTTATCGACACGAAACAGATTGAGAAGTGTCACAATCAATCCGAAGAAAACCGCCCACCAAATCGTCCCGATATCCGGAAAGAAGCCGTTCATAATAATGCCGGCAGCAATCATCTCCGAGGGCACATAGGAGACCCACGTCACCCAATACGACCAGCCGACCCCGCACGCCCATGCGGCCGAAATATTCTCCCGCGCATAGATGACAAACGAGCCCGAGAGAGGCTTCTCCACGGCGAGCTCCGCCAAACAGAGCATGACCGCAAGAACGATCATGCCGCCGAGAAGGTAGGAGAGTACGGCTGCAGGCCCTGCCTGCTCGAGTACATAGCCTGTCCCGAGAAAGTATCCGCTCCCGATCACACCGCCGAGAGAGATGAACTGAAGGTGTCTGTGCTTCAGCTTCCGTTTCATTGTCGATTCGCCCATGGGCTCCCTAACACGACCTTTCCGTATTTTTTCACGATTTAAAACTGCGCTCTCATCATACTACAAGAACATGTGAATTACCATGTTTTATTTGACAAAGACGTAAATTTTTATTATCATTTGATTAGCAATATAAAGGAGGAGCATCCATCATGAAATTCAAAGCCTTGCTGCTCGCCCTCGCCTTCGCTGTCGGTGTTTCCGGCACTGCGGATGCAGCCGTCACCGAGCACCGGGAGACAACGATCAACCTCTCGATCGCCTACCCTGTTCTCAGTCTCGATAATGCGGCTGTCGCCGACCGCATCAACGCCGATATGCAGATGCTTGCGGCAAACTTCCGCGCACAGTTCGAAAGCGGCGCATTCTACCGCGGCGAGCTTGGCTACCGCGTGCACCTCGACGACGATAACTTCCTCTCCGTCACCTTCACCGATCTGCGTTATGCGCTGCACGGCAATCAGCCAGCACGCCGCGACTACGGCTTCGTCTACTACAAAAAGACGGGTCAGCGTCTGCCGCTTGCCTTCTTTGTCCATATCACTCCGTCCGATCTCGACGGAGAAGCGGTCAGCGGACATCTCTACAACGAGCAGGGCCGCAATACGCCGATCCAGCCCGAAAAGTCCGTGCGTCAAGTGCCGGCAGACTACTTTCTCGGCGGGCGAGGCTTTGTCTGTCCGATCTTCCAGCCGGGTGAGCTGACCGCGAGCACCGGGCCGACTTACATTCTGCTTGATGCGAGTGTTGTCGACTACTTTAACCGCAAGAACAAATGAGCCGGGATCGTGGTTACACGACCATCACAGGGGAGATACCGGAGGGCGGTGTCTCCCCTGTTTCGTATGAGATTCAGCGCTCCCGCTTCCTCGCCTATGTCTTGCACGTAGAGGACGAAGACACGGTGCGCGCATGGCTTCAGTGTGTGAAAAAGGAGCATTTTGAGGCGCGTCATGTGCCCTATGCGATGGTTTTGGGCGCGAACGCCGACCATCAGCGCTCAAGCGATGACGGCGAGCCGGGCGGAACGGCAGGAAGCCCCATCCTCGAGGCGGTCAAAGCCCGCGGAATCACAAACGCAGTTGTCGCCGTCGTGCGCTACTTTGGCGGGATCAAACTCGGTGCAGGAGGTCTCATCCGAGCCTATGCACATGCTGCAGGACTTGCGCTGGATGCCGCCCAAAAAGTGCGCATGACGCCCCTTCAAACGTTGTGCGTTGTGATCGACTACGATCTCCTCGCCGCCGCAGAACGCTATGTCCGCGATATGGCACTGCTTACCGGCGAGACCTCCTATGCAGAGGCAGTCACCCTCACCCTGCTCGTTCCGCCCGACGACATCGAGATGCACCGAAGCGCACTGACGGACCTCACCGCCGGACGCGCCAAATATTTGCTTGGCAGCAAAGACTATACTGCTGTGCCACTCCCGTAGAATAGAAAAGCGCTCCGATCGGAGCGCTTTTCTATTCTATTCTATATTGCAGATATCCTTGCCGCAGTTTTCGCAGTGAATTGCTTTCTTGAGATACCCAATATCCTTGATGAAAATGAGGTGTCCGCGCATTTCGATGATCCCCTTCTTTCTGAGTTCCGAGAGCATCCGATTCAGACTTTCGCGCGCCGAGGCGGAGTAGTTTGCGAGCTCCTGATTCGTAAGCGGCACGGAGATCAGAATGCCGTCCTCCGTCTCCATCCCGTAACTGTTTGCAAATCGGATGAGCGTTGAATAGAGCGCCCCCTTCTTTCCGTAAAGCACGAGATCGCGGAACTTCAGATGCTGCTTGCGCATGTGCTGTCCGATCAGCTTGAGGAGTGCAATGGAGAGATGCGGATGCTTCTCGAGATGTGCCTGAAGCACCGGAAACTCGATCGCATACACCTCCGCCGCACTGCGTGCAATCGCACTGAAGATATAGGTCGGCGTCTCCTCATAGAGCGGCAGCTCGCCGATGAGGCTGCCCGTCGTCGCAAGGCGCAGGGACAGAACACGTCCCGACGCACCGTACTTCATGATAAAGATATGCCCCGAACGCACAATATAAAAGTAATGTGCCGGCGCACCCTCGCGAAAGAGGTATGCACCGTCATGCAGCGAAATAAGTTTTCCCGGAATCGACTCCATCTCTCGGATGAGCATTTCCTGATCCACAGCACGCTCCCCCTCTCATTGCAGCTATTATGTATTTCTATTATATTTTTTAATATTATCGGAAAAAGCCGAAAAAACCTGTGATCTTGATCACATGCAAAGTAAAATTTTTTCTCTATACTTTTTTTATATAGAAATTATACATAGGAGAGATGCAGATGGAAAGCAAGGATATTCTCACTGTACTCGGCGAGAACCCATCGCGGCGCGAAATACTCGCCCACTGGGATCCGGAGAATGAAGTGTTCTGGAAGCGCTGGGGAGAGCGCATCGCAAAGCAAAATCTCTACACGTCGACATGGGCACTGACCCTGTCCTTCGTTGCATGGACAATGTGGGCAACGATCGCCGCCCAGCTCAACCAGGTGGGATTTCACTTCACAGACAATGAGATCTTTACGCTTGCGGCGCTGCCGGGTCTTGTCGGTGCAACGGGGCGCCTGATCTACACCTACCTCCCTGCCGTCGTCGGCGGCCGCAACTGGACGTTCATCTCGACGGCGCTGCTGCTCGTCCCGCTCATCGGTCTCGGCAATGCCCTGACCGACACGACGACAAGCTATGACACCTTTGTCCTCCTTGTAGCAGGCATCGGCATCGCGGGTGCAAACTTCTCCTCCTCGATGGCAAACATCGGCTTCTTCTTTCCAAAAGCACAGAAGGGCCTTGCCCTCGGCATCAACGCAGGCATCGGCAATCTCGGTGTATCCCTCATCTACTTGACGGCACCCATGCTCCTCGGCGCGAGCTTCGGCGGACTCTTCGGCGCCCCGCTCATCAATGCGGCAGGAAAGGAAGTTTATCTGCAGACCGTCTGCTACTTCTGGGCCATTCCGACGGCATTAACCCTCGTTCTTGTCTGGATGTTCATGGACAATCTCCCCATCCCGAAGCAAAGTCCGCGCAGCATGATGTCCATCTTCGGCAATAAGCACACATGGCTCATCACCATCATCTACACCTGCGGCTTCGGCTCATTCATCGGCTACTCTGCCGCACTCGCCCTGCTCGTCAACCGCGAGTTCCCGGAGGTCTCCTTTGCCTATGCGGCGTTCGTCGGTCCCTTCATCGGCGCAGGCGTCCGCCCCATCGGCGGCTGGGTAGCAGACAAGGTCAACAGCGGTGCAAAGGTCACCTTCTACTCGCTGCTCCTTATGCTGACAGCTTGTATCGTCACCGTCATGGGCATTGAGGCACACAACTTCGCACTTTTCTTCGGCGCATTTCTTGTACTCTTCTTCTCGACCGGCTTCATCAATGCGGCATCCTTCCGCATGATCCCGTTTGTCTTCGACAGCCCGGTGCATGCCTCGCTTGTCACAGGCTTTACGGCAGCGATTGCGGCATACGGTGCGTTCTTCATTCCAAAACTCTTCGGACTCTCGTATGCGACACAGGGCAGTGTGATCCCCGCATTCTATTTCCTCATCGGCTTCACGGTCCTGACCATCATCATCACCTACGTATTCTACGCACGCAAAGGTTCCGGCATCCGCTGCTGACCTGCCGCCTCTGCTTCATCCATCAAAAAAGCATCCTTCGCATACAGCATATGTGAAGGATGCTTTTTTGCTATTTCTTCCGATAGATGATCGGGCTGCGCACAAGGTACTCAAACGGTGCGCTGAGGCAGTGGACGAGGCGCGTGAACGGGAAGAGGAACGCGACCGCCATCCACGCGAACATATGGATACGGAACATGAGCGGCACGTTCTCCATGTAGTCGATCTCGGGGCTGAGTGCGAGAACCGAGCGGAACCACGGCGAAATCGTCTCGCGGTAGTCAAAACCGCCCTGCACGGCGTTCAGCGTCGTGGACGCGCAGC
>ERZ773009.489-NODE-489-length-29252-cov-3.161215_pt1 | contig 29252 bp, 32 predicted proteins | sample MGYA00580663_ERZ773009 | MGnify/ENA primary metagenome ERZ773009 (study PRJEB29015, sample SAMEA2737969) | human oral metagenome | biome: human oral; feature: human-associated habitat; material: dental | place: China | collected 2026 ... | reverse complement strand
CAAGATTTGACAAAAATCCGCCGTTCGTCGGTTTCGGCGCGTTCTGGCGCCGCATTGCTGCGCCGCACAATATGATATTTATTTGCCTATTTATTAGGCACGTACATTTTCTAAAATTTTGGCGCGGAAACGCGCCGTGTCGGCATAAAGAATACAACATTGTCAACTCTTGTTAAAAAGAATTGAATTTTTGCTAATGTACGCAAAATCGGGCTAATGTACGGTCCTTTAATGTTTCAAGTCCGAATGTGCATCAAATTAAATGCACTGGCACACTCTTTAACACTGTTACACGCCGATTTGACATTCCATTTAACAATTCGCCGGTCGGCCCGTCTGACCCTGTTTTTGCCCAATTTTTAAGCAAATTCGGCCCGATCTATCCCACATCACCAGTGTGGTTATCCGAACCCTTCCCGACGCACATCACACCCTTTCCAGTCAGTGCATTAGCGCCGACGCATTTCTAAAACAACATATTTGTAATAGGTTGTAACGCGAGTTGACAGACTATCCGCATGGAATTAGATTTACGAGCATGTTCAATCAAGGTTACCAATTTGTAACTATGAAAAGTATTTTTGAAATTTTGCCGGACGGGCGTTGGCTTGTGTCTGGATCGGACAAGGTGCCAATGACGTATGCCATTGCACCGGTTAGCGATTTGGTTCCAGCGAGCGTCACGGATGCTAAAACGCTAATGGAATTTGAAGTAGCGTCTAATGTCGCTTGCTATTACGATATCGGTATGGATATTGGATACGTGCTTAATAACGACGGAATCGTGTGCGTAGATATCGACGTCAAGAATTCCAAGAACGAAGACGACGCCACAATGTGGACTTCCGATGAAGTCAAAGCAGTACAAAAAGATATCTGCCGCCGTTTTGCGGAGGCCGGCGCATATATCGAACGTTCGCGCAGCGGGCAAGGTTATCATATTTGGATCAAATGCGCGCAATCCCTACTTCCGTATCTGAATCGCCGATCCAAGAAATATAGCATCGAAATTTATTCGGACAAACGCTATATCGTTTGTACGGGCCAGCGACTGACGGGTAATGACGAATTGATTGATGGGTCGATGCTGGTCTGGGAAACGTTGGGAATGCTGGATATGCAAACCCGCGAGGTTTCGACTGTTGTACCCGGACAGAATGTGGCTACCAGTGCTGCGAGTGCTGCAGCGGGTGTCCACACGCTGCTACCTGCTGTCGTGACTGTTGATGGCGAGTTGAGTGATTCGCAACTGATTGAAATGGGTTTGAGCGCGAGCAATGGCGACAAATTCCGGGCACTGTGCCGGGGTGAATGGCGTGAATTGGGATATCCGTCTCAATCCGAAGCGGATTTGTCGCTAATGTCGATGTTGGCCTTTTATTCGCGTGATGATAATCAATGCTTACGCGTATTCCGCCTAACCGAATTGGGTAATCGGGATAAAGCGAAGCGTACCGATTATCTACATCGAACGCTGAAAAGCATCCGGCGTCGCCAGTATCGGGAAAATCAAGCCATGGAAATTGCCATGGCTGTCCCGTCGCTGGTTGCGGAAACGGTGGATTCTGTCGAAGCAACGACAGCCGATCCCGAGACCTTGCCGGAAGTCGCTGATGAGGACGCGGTGGCGCTGGGCGAAGTGCGTCAGCTGACGGGCGTCACGGCGGCGGACGAACGATCAGTAGACCGTATCACCGGGACGGCCGATGCGTCGCTACTGGACGGTCTGGATACACACTGGATGGCCCCGGGGCGCATGGGCCGACTGGTCAATTGGATCTTGTCGTCAAGCTATCTGCCGGTCTACGAGATTGCCGAGAGTGCGGCTATCGGGCTTTCGGCTGGTATCTGCGGGCGCGCTTGGAATATTCCGGGCAGTGGTTTGAACATGTATATTCTACTAGTAGCAAAATCAGCTATCGGTAAAGAATCGATGCACACCAGTATTTCCAAAATTCAAACGGCAGTAATGAAACATAACCCGGGAATTGCCAATTTTATTAGTTTCGATGAACATGCTTCGGGACAGGGTTTGTTGCGTGCTGTCGCAGAACGTCCGTCACATGTGGCGGTAATGGGTGAATTTGGGCGCCGGCTGAAAGCGATTACCACACGGGACGAAGGACCGTTGGCCTCCTACCGCACATATCTGACGAACCTGTACCAGAAGTCAGCGCAGGGTAGCACTGCGGGTGGTTTGCGCTATTCAGACAACGAACGAAACGTGACAATTAATGGTGCGGTGGCATTTTCATTAGTCGGGGAAACCACACCGGGCACATTTTACGAATCGTTGGATTCGACGGTTATGGAAGACGGTTTCATGAGTCGTTTTCTGACGATTAGTTATGAAGGGGATCGACCGGCTAAAAATGATAATATGGCTAATGATTTGACACCGGAATTGCTCGAATACATTACTCAATTGTCGATTCATGCGGCAAAACTGAATAGCATCAATCAGGTTTGCATGGTAGAATTCGACGACAAAGCCGGCGCGTTGATTCAGGCATTTGACGATAAATGCACGGAAGAAATTCGCAAAACGGATGACGAATCATATCGACAGGCATGGAACCGGGCAGCGCTGAAAGCCAAGCGACTGGCAGCGCTGTGCGCGGTGATGGAAAACTATGTCACCCCGAAAACAACGCTTGAAATGGTTCAATGGTCGATTTGCCTTGTGCAAAAAGACATTGATAATTTCATGAACAGATTGCGAAACGGTGATATTGGTAGCGATGATTCTGCGCGCGACGCTGCGGTAATGTCGATTATCAAACAGTTGTTAAATGGGGAGGAATGGCCGCGTTTCTTGAATGGGAAGACAATGGACCCGGAAACCGGCTCTAAATTTATGAAAATGGGGGTTGTATCGGAAGCATCGATTAAATATAGGTGTCGCAAAAAAGCGGCGTTCAATACTCGAAATGGGTACATTTTCGAGACGGAAAAAATCATGGCAAACCTTGTCGCGGCCGGTGTTTTGTACCGAATTCCAGCGCATGCGTCCATGTCGGAATTTGGCACACCTGGAACGTGCTATAAAGTAGTCAAACCGGAGATTTTCAAAAATGATTAATATGGATTTGATCAAAGCTTGGTATATCGCAAAACAACGGAAGGAGGCGGCTTTCATCGAAGTCTATGGACCGCTGGAAGCGGAAGAAAAAGCGCTGCGCCAGCAGTTGTCGGCGATGTTTGAACAACGCGGCGGCGTGCAGCGGGTGGACATTGGCGGCGGCTGCCAGCTGGTCGGCAAATTCGCGGAGACGGTCGCAGTTGATGATTCACTGACCGACGACGCTATTGAACAACTGCGGAGCGCTGGGATACCAGTCGATACAATTCTTACAAAAAAATACACCTTGAATAAGCGCGCGTATGGTAATATGGACCCATCGAATCAAGAAATGGTTGATAAGTTTCTGACATTGAAACTCGGATCGTTTACACTGGATTTGGAAAAGGATAAGGAAGGTTAATTATGTTGTTTAACAAATATGACTTTAAGCCGATGTTGGCTGCCCCGGTTACGGATATTGAGTTACTACAATATCCGGTGCTGGCGTCGCCCAAACTGGACGGCATCCGATGCGTTGTCATCGACGGGGTTGCGTACTCGCGCTCGCTGAAACCGATTCCGAATGAAACCGTTCAAAAATTTTTCGCTGACGGCAAATATGATGGTTTCGACGGCGAGTTGATTGCCGGCCCGCACAATGCGCAGAATGTGTTTAACCGCTCGACACGTTTTGTCATGAAACGTGATGCGGTTGACGATTGGGCTTTCTACGTTTTCGACTGGATTCAGGGTGGCATCACGATTGAGCGTATGGGTCTGGTCGAATCGCTGGAATGGTCGCCACATGTGCGACCCGTCATCCAAACAACCATCGGCAACGTGGAAGCGCTGCGCGAGTACGAACGGGTCAGCCTGTCGCAGGGTTTTGAAGGTGTCATGATCCGGAGCATTGGCGGCGAGTACAAACATGGCCGCTCGACGCTCAAGGAAGGCCTACTGCTGAAGCTCAAGCGCTTTGCTGACGATGAGGCGTTGGTGATTGGCGTTGAGTGCCTCATGCGCAACGGAAACGCTGTCGAGACGAACGCACTGGGGTATACCGAGCGGTCAAGCGCTGCCGATGGCCTGATTCCCATGGATGCGCTGGGGGCGCTGATCGTGCGTCGTGCTGACGGTGTGGAATTCAAAGTTGGTTCTGGCTTCACTGAAACACAACGTTACGATTTTTGGTTGCGTCAAGACGAAATTATTGGTAAGATAATCACATACAAACATTTTGAAGTCGGCGCGAAAGACAAGCCGCGATTCCCGATCTTCAAAGGGTTCCGTGACGAAAAGGACATTTCCAAATGAACTACTTAAAATGTCTGGTATATGGGGCACCGGGCGTCGGTAAAACGTCGCTCGCCGCCACGCTACCAGCTCCGATCATCCTGTCGATTGAAGGCGGAACGACAACACTTCGTCCGAAAAACATCGCGCGGATGTTCGGCGAAAATCAACCCGATATCACGTACGAAATTCCAGTTGTGGAAGCCCGTGATATCAAGATGGTCGCCGACTTCATGCGGTGGATTGTGAGCGATGGTGCTGCACAATATCAGAGTGTGGTTATCGATTCGTTGTCGGAATTGACGGAAGTGTTTCTGCACTCGTTGCGGGGAATTTCCATCGATGGACGTGATGGTGGAAAAAAGGACGCACGCCAAGATTACGGGGAATTGTATGATCGAGTAATTGCACTGGCGCGTGCTATCCGTGATATTCCGAATAAACACGTTCTCGTGACGGCAAAATTGGGTACAATCAAAGACCCGATGGGTGGTGTCATGAAATTTGGCCCGGCTTTTGAGGGTCAGAAACTGGGCCAAAACATCGGATATATTTTCGATAGCGTCTATTACATGGGCGTTGCGCAAGGAGAAGACGGAAAGCCATTCAGGTATTTGCAAACACAACCCACCGCTCAATATGAGGCGAAAGACCGTGTTGGCGGTCTGGAATTCTACGAAGCGCCCCATTTGGGCAAAATCATCCAAAAATTGAATGAGGAATAATCGAATGTTTGAAAACATTTTCGCTGGTTTCGCAATTGACACGAACGATCCTGCACTGGCCGACAGTTTTGCGCCGATTCCCGAGGCCGTATATCCGGTCGCGGTGGAATCGATTGAACAAGGTTTCGACAAATCTGGCGGCGTTCGTTTCACGGCTAAAGTGCGCATTCGTGAAGGTGCGTTCATGGGACGTGTTGTTAACGAAAACTATAATCTCGGCCATTCAAATCCACAAGTTGTGGAAATTGGGCGGAAACAATTGGCCGCACTGGCGCGCGCTTGCGGCGTCAATGGCCAACTGACAAACCCGCAGCAGGTTGTTAACGTACCGACGTTCGCCAAAATCGGCCCGCAGAAGGAAGACCCCCGGTATTCACGCATCATTGCTTGGCTGACGCCCGAAGCGGCCGCAAAATTTGGTAGCCACACTGCAGCCAAGCCCGTGATGACTGCGCCGCAACCTGCCGCGTTCGTGCCGCCTGCTGCGCCGGCGTTTGCCGCACCGGTCGCGCCGCAACCCGCAGCGCCGGCATTCGTGCCGCCTGTGCAGGCCCAGCCGGCCACACAACCCGTGTTCGTGCCACCCGCCCAGCCTCAACCCGCTGCGCAGCCAGTGGCCCAACCCGCCGCATTCCCGGCACAACCTGCTGCGCAGCCGGCCGCAGCAGCACCGACGCACAAAATGCCTTGGGAACAATAAACAGCCAAATCATTTAACCACTAATTAATCTGACAAATGGTACGCATCGCCACCGAAACGCTGAAAGCAATTGAGTCTGCAATGTCGCGGGATCAGGGTAACGCATTCCGCGCGGCAGAACAGAAATGGTTACCTCAAATGGATGATGCGTACCGTCAGAACAACAGTGGTTTTCGCGCGCACTTGGGCGCATCGCTGATCGGGCGAGAGTGCGCGCGGGAGATTTGGTACGGGTTCCGGTGGGCGCAGAAACCGACTTTTGACGGGCGTATGCTCCGGTTGTTCAACCGGGGGCACCTTGAGGAAGCCCGGTTCTGTGCCCTGCTGGAAATGATTGGATGCAAACTGTTTCAAAGTGACGAAAACGGAAAACAATACCGGATATCTGACGTTGACGGGCATTTTGGTGGTAGTGGCGATGGGATCGCACTTGGTGTCCCTGATTTGCCGTCTACGGAATATTGCCTACTTGAGTTTAAAACGCACTCCGATAAGTCGTTTGTGAAATTGACGGAAAATGGCGTGACGATTGCTAAGCCCGAGCATTTTGTGCAAATGCAAGTCTACATGTACAAAATGGGTTTGGAACATGCGCTTTATATGGCCGTCAATAAAAACAACGATGATATTTACGCGGAGATTATTGCGAAGGATTCGGAAGTTGGTCGCGCACATGTTGACCGTGCGCGAACGATCATCTATTTGCAGCAGCCGCCGCGCAAACTGTCGGAAAAATCGTCGTTTTTCAAATGCAAATTCTGCGACAAACGGGATATCTGCCACAACGGGAAGCCCATGGCGCGCAACTGCCGGACGTGCATTCATGCCGCGCCGGTAGCGGACGGGCAGTGGAAGTGTGGTTACCACAACGCCATTATCCCAGCCGACTTCATCGAGAAAACTTGCGACCAGTGGAAACAGATTGATTAATCATGTTTAATTTACGATGGTATCAGCGCGAAGCGGTGACGGCGCTTTACGAATATTTCCACAACGGCGGAAAAGGAAACCCGCTGGTTTGTATTCCCACTGGTGGCGGCAAATCGCTGATCGTTGCTGAATTCTGCCGCATTTTCGCAGAGAATTGGCCGGGTAAGAAAATCGTCGTGCTGACGCACACGAAAAAACTGGTCGAGCAAAACGCGGCATGCCTGAACAATCACGCTCCGCACATCCCGTATGGGATTAACTCTGCTGAACTGAAACAACGCGATTTTCATTCCCCTATTATTTTCGGCACGATTCAATCTGTCTATAAAGACTGGGATAAGTTCGGGTTTGTTGCCATTGTCTTTGTTGACGAAGCGCATTTGGTTTCGTACAAAGAAAATAGCATGTACCGTTCGTTTTTTAATGGATTGATGAAAACGAACCCGAATTTGCGCGTCGTCGGTGACACGGCAACTCCGTACCGGCTGGGGACAGGTCGAATCATCGATGAGTACCGTGACGCGCAGGGGAAAACGCAAAAGCCAATTTTCACGGATATCTGCTATGACATTACTACTGCTGACAATTTCAATCGTCTTATTGCTGAAGGTTATTTATCGCCGCTGACGACGCGAGCGACCGAATTTGCGTATGATTTGGAAGGTGTGCGCGTTCGCGGCGGTGATTATGACGAAAAGTCGTTGCATATTGCGATGGATAAAAACAGTGCATCCATTGCCGCCATTGAGGAAGTGTGCCGACTGGGCGAGCATCGGAAACATTGGCTTGTTTTCGGCTCCGGGATTGCGCACTGTGAACATTTAAAAGAGACTTTTGCCAAATACAATATTGCGGCTGATGTTGTACATTCCAAGCAAAAACCTGCCGAACGTGAGGCTGTCATTCAACGATTCATGACGGGCGAGCTGCGGGCGTTGATCAACAACAACATCCTCACAACGGGCTTTGACTTTCCAGCGATCGACCTGATTGTGATGCTGCGACCCACACAGTCGCAGGTGCTGTGGCGTCAAATGATCGGGCGCGGGTTGCGCATCGCTGATGGGAAAACGGATTGTCTGGTGTTGGATTTTGTCCGGAATATCGAGCGACTGGGGGCCGTCAACATGGATTACGCGCCGCCGAAAAAGCGCGGTGGCGGCGGAATGGCACCAGTCAAAGCCTGTCCGTGCTGCGGTACCTACACGCACGCATCCGCCAAATTCTGCGCGACCATGGTCCAGTCGGAAAATGGTCCGGTACAATGTGGTTACCAGTTTCCCGAGCATAACCACATCAACAACCATGCGAGCGGCGCGGCAATCATTGACGGAGAAATGCCGAAGGTCGAAACGTTCAATGTGTCCGACGTTGTTTACTCAATCCACAACAAGCCCGGTAAGCCAACCTCAATGCGGGTTGACTATTATTGCGGTCTGGCAAAATTCTCCGAATGGTGGCCTTTCGACATTGGTGGTTATGCGGCGCTCAAATCACGCGAGCGCTGGGAAGCCGCCGGCGGCGAAGTACCGCATCCTGAAAACACGATGGAAGCGGTCACACGCGCTTCTATTGAATTGAATGTTCCAAAATCAATTTTGGTTTGGACGAATAAAAAATACCCTGAAATTTTGAGCCGACATTATGAAATTCTTCCAAGTTAAAGATGGAAACGCGCTGACCAATTATTTTGCTGTATTGGAAGCGAAGATCAAAGATAAAATATACCTTCGCCGCAAGGTGTTTTATTACGTTCTGGAAAATATTCCGCAGCCGCTGGGACGAATCGATGATCCCGAATTCATGTTTGAAAATTCACCATATTATATAGAGATAGATAATTTGGCGGATGTTACGTGCGTCCCTGTCAACATTCCGACGTTGGGAACGGGGATGCGTCTCATGCAAGCGGCCGCCGACGCGACGCTGCGCGGTACGGTCTGTCTCTATGCGCGCGCCGGTGTCCGGGCCGACCATGACACCATCGTTTCGCGCATCGTCTGCGAGAAATGGCACGCGGGTAAAACCCATCAAACTACGCGGGAAATGGTGCGCAATGCTAAACGCCACTGATCTGCAATTACGAATTGACCGGCTTACGGCTGACGCACTGGCGACACATGGCCCGGACGCAGTGTGGTTATACCTGCACCAGCCTGACCGCGCGAGTGAGCTCGGGTATCAGCCGGAGTTTTCCGCGCATGCTAGCGCTGCTGATGCCTGTCACGCGGCCGACGCGTTGCTGTCGCTCAACAGTGGGACCATTGACCCGTCGTGCCCGTCGTGCGGGGCATTGCGGCGTGGTGCGGCGCTCCGTATCTGGCCAGTGATCGATGGCCCACGCAACGTTGACGCGCTGGCGTGTCTCGTGCGGGTTGTTTCACGTGAAACAGTGCGGCAGGAATCAAGCGTTGCAAATTGAGCGTGATAGTTACAATTTTTACAAAAATTCGTTTGTACTGACCGCGTTTCTGATCTAATATGTAGCCATGGTGAACGAAACGGTTCGTCACCGAAACCTGAAAGGTGAGAAATGCAAGTCCAAATCGTCATGCGTCGTGTGCAGGAAGACATCACCCTGCGCGTCATCCGTCCGGAAGACTTCGTGTCGGAAATGGAATCGGAATTCATCAGTCATTCGGATAACCCGACGCTAGATGACTTTTACAAAGTAAGCGACACTGCCGATAAATGTGAATACTGGCAAACTTTCCTTTGTGAGGAACCCGATAGCGAATGCGTGATTTTCGGGCCGAATGACTGGGAATGGCTGAAAGAAACGCTGCTGCCATTCCCTGAATGGAACGTTCGCAAACTGGCCAAGATTTGGGGTGACGCTTGGCAAGTTGATGACAGATACGATTGTCAAATCTGATAACCACATTCGGCCGTCTACAGACGGCCACAACCTGAAAGGTATAGAAAAATGAAACCGAATTTTACAGAATATGAACGGCGGCAAATTCAAGCAATGATGCGCAAACAAATGCCGTGGCATGAAAATCTGGTGCTGGGGTCCGATAACATCCTGCGCTGGACTGATGATAACGGCGCGAAAATAGATATGTGGTTTGATTCGTGTGGATTGAACGCCACCGCATGCAAACGCTGGCAAGCGACCGCGTATCACAAATCCGGCGCGGATGACGAAAACGCGCGTTTCAATTTGCGCGGATCGATGCAAAAACAGGTTGACCGGTGGCGTTACTCCGACAGCATTGTGAAAATCGTCGTGTCGGATTGTCTGAAACGCAAACAATACGTCATTGCAAACACGCTGCCGACTGGCGTGCAGGTGATGGATTTGCTCGACACTCTCGAAACGGAATTCAAAATATCGGCGCAGGAAATGGGTGAGTTGCTGCACATTGTTGGCGGCTGGTCTCCGAATCGTTGGAACGCACGCCCGAGAAATGAGCAATATAACAAAATGAAAGCGCTTTGGCGGGCGGTCGCTGCGATGATCGGCCAGTTTTCGATGATACTGAAAGGGTATGACATTTTTAAAGCGCACGGATTTGACGGGCATTTTGTAGGATTCAAGAAAAATGAATGAAAAACGGTTTGTACTTTTCTGGTTGCCACATGTACGGGCGTGGTCCGTGATGTATTCGGACCGTGAACAAGCTGCGCGAGTGTTGAACAAAAAGCCGCAATGGAATGACATTCGTTTCGGCAGCACACGACTTTTCAAAGCGGCCGATGCCGGGAAAATGGTCCGGTTTTGGCTGCACAGAAACCCGACGGCTGAAACGATTGTTCAGAAAGCGGTGTTTGACTATCTGTTGGAATGTCCCGAAGCGTTCACGCAGTTTGTCGGGATTACCATTGCAGATATGGCGGTGAAGGAATTCAGGGAAAATCCAGCGCGTGCTTTTTCTCTGTATCACCAGATTTTCAATGAAGAACGAATCAGGCAAATTCCCAAAGCGGCACGCGCGCCAATTTGGGTCGATATTAAGTGAGGAACTAAATGAACGAAATTCAGCTTTGGAATGCGGCATTTAATTTTGTTGCAAAATTCCCAGGTAATGCGGCTGACGTTGCGGATAGCATGCTACACGTGGTTAAACAGACCGGCTATACGCTGGACGCTGATTATTACGTCAATCCGAGCAATGGTGTAGATTGGCTGTCGGATCAGGGATATATCAATTATGAATACGATCGGAATCTGATCCGAGTCAGTTTTAAAGACGGTTTCTGGCAGGCTGTTGAAAATTCCATCCTCATTTGCGAAAGCGAATTCTTCGACATTCCGAAAAAAGCCACCGACGGCGCGGCGTGTTTCGACATCCAGTCGGCTGACAATACGGAGATTGCGCCGAAAAATTCAGGTGTCGTCCGTACCGGGCTCAAATTCAAAATCCCGGCCGGATATGTGATGCTGGTTTTCTCGCGCAGCGGGCACGGTTTTAAAAACAGCGTTCGGCTGGCAAACTCCGTCGGTGTAATCGACAGCGACTATCGCGGTGAAGTGAAAGTCAAACTGCAAAACGACGGTGACGAAACATTCAGTGTCCGGTATGGCGACCGCGTGGCGCAGGCTATGATACTTCCGGTGCCGAACGTTTCGATGGTTGCAGGTGTGGTCACCGAAGACACGGAACGCGGCGCGGGCGGTTTCGGCTCAACAGGAGCTTGATATGCGCATTCTGGTTTCAGGTATTCCCGGCGCAGGAAAAACGACAGTCATTAATGACGTGCTGAATTCGCTGTATGATAAACAAGACTGGCAGGGCATTATCCGGTATTCGGATACTCTGTTGGGTCAAGACGAATCGGCCGTGTCTAGGCATATTAGCGCCGAGCAAACAATGCGCGACGAATTCGACGCGACAAACGATGGGTTTCCGTACCATCGGGATTTGATTTATTGCGGTCTCAAATCAGATATTGACTATATATGTGAATATCCGTTCGGCGACAGACCAGCACCGGAGCATTCCGCGTTTTTCGATGTGGTTTTGAATGTGTCGCAATTCAACTATGGCAAAAAATTTATAACCGTATTGAAAAATCGGTTTGGAAAAGCAGGTCAGTTGCTGTCGTTTGAATTTGTCAAAACTGGTGACGAATTGGGAATCAACATCACGGAGCGTAAATATGTCGAGTGAAATTAACAAAGTTCTGGCTGAACGCGGTGAAAATTATGGAGACTTCGTTTTTGTAGCATTCCGTTCGCAGCAAATCCAAAACCATTTGCGTGCACACGATCCGGAGAAGCAATACACATCGACGCAACGTGAAGCATTGCAAATGATTGCGTCAAAACTCGCACGTATCGTCATCGGTAATCCGAATCATCGGGATAGCTGGATTGACATTGCAGGATACGCGCAACTGGTTGCAGATAGCATCGTTAAATCCGAGACGAAAAACGAAGACCTAAAATAGTGTTTCACGTGAAACAATGATGATGCGATATCCTGTTACAAATTGAGTGTAAGAGTCACAATTTTTACAAAATATTTGGCAACAGGGTATTGCGTCGGAAATTGTTCAGCGGTAATATGCAGTCACGGTGAACGAAACGACACCGACAACGAAACCTGAAAGGTGAGGCAATGAACAAATTCTCGAAAATTGACAAACTGGTAGCACTTGGAACCGCTGCTGCTGCCGTCGTCTTCGCTGTGACCCCTGAAACCGATCCGGTTGTGACGGATTGCGTGCGCAACTGGTGTGCTCCGGTTTTCTTCGATGGCTGGAAACTGCTGGAAATTCTGTCGGCCGCGGCGATGGCTGCTGGCGCATGGTATTTCTGCATGAAAGATCAACAAGCGGATTACTAAAATGGGCTACGTGAATCGTCAATCGGTTTTTGCAATTCTGCAAAAATACTACACCGGTCAAAATCTCATTGACAAATTTGACCGGACCATTGTAGAATTTAATCAACGTTCGGGGGAAATGACCGAACGGGAAATTCTCAACTTCGCCAAGGAATGCTGAAATGAATACGCGTACTTTTGAAAAATTCGCCGCCGAGTTCGTCGAAGATGTGGGTTCTCTGTGGGGTCCTCGTGTGACCTGCGTGCTTCTGATTGTTGGCATCGTGACGGTCCTGTTCGGAGTGCTGCTTACGGCGGCCACACTGGTAGGCCGCGCTGCGGGTCTGGTATGAACATCGATGACTTCTTTGCCATCGTGGCACTTGTTCTGATGGCATTTCTCACTTTCAAAGGTTTTTGACAATGAACATCCTTCTTTTCCTCGCTGTCTGGGCTCTGTCGTCCTACTGGATTGTCGAGATACTCGCCAAAAAACTGGTCAATCTCCCCCTGGACTGGGCCACTGTGACCGCTGGTGTGTTGCTCGGTCTCTGGCCAGCGTCATGTCTCTACATGATCGCGGAGATTTTTTGATGGAATTCACAATCGCATTCATCATAGGTGTGGCTACCTTCATCTTGATTCAAATCAACGTTGCAGGTGATGAGAATGAGCCCGAAATGCAGAAGCTGGCTAGGATCGCAGTAGGAAAAATGATCGGAGCTGTAATCGCAGCGTCGGCAATCTTCATGCTGCTGATGCTCCTCAAAACGTACGTGTCGTTTGAAAACTGACAGTTACAAACTCTTACAAAAAATCTCTTGACGGAGAAATTGATCGATGTAGAATGCATACATCGAATCGACAAACGCTGATTCGCAAACCTGAAAGGCTAAATCATGAAACGCACCGCAAAAACCATCATCGCCGCTTCCCTGATCGCACTTCTTGCCGCTTGTGGCGGTGGCGGCTCCGGCTCCGGCGCTCAACCTGTCACCAGTGTGGTTAACCCGACCAAAGTCGTCATCACTGAACAGGTCACCGAATTTACCCCGCAAATGCCGGTATACGATCAGACGACAAAACTTGTGGTTGACACGACGAAAAAGCCCAGCGTTTATGAAATTGGCGAGGCGTACCGTTGTCTGATGAATCTGGTGTCTGACGAAAGCGACCGTCAGCCAACTTCGGACGAACATGCGATGATCGCTAAACTCGAATCGTGGTATTGGGTTCGGTTTGGAATGCTGGCACAAAGCGGTGAGAAATTCGACGTAAAAGCGTCACTGATTCAAACTGAGCTGGAAATGAATATGCTCAAATCCAACTTTTCGTATCGCAACTATGTCGGCCGTATCATGTCCGCCGTGTATCCGGCAATGCTGGTCAAACCTGAAACATGGGCGGAGGCTGTCGACGACTATTTCAAAACGGCTGATCATGTATTGAACCGGGGTTAATTTACCCCAATCAATGAGTGACTTTAACTAAATTCGGAGAAACAACTATGAAAAAGACCATCATCACCCTTTCCCTGATCGCCGCCGCTGGCGCTGCGCACGCAACGAATACCCCGAACGGGGATTGCGTCGGCGTGAACGCATGCAAGACCAACAGCGACAACCGAACGACGCACAACACCCCGACGGCCAACGGCGGCCACCAATGGCAGCAGCAGCACCAGAACGCATCGGCCAGCAGTGGCGGTAACCACATTGCTCCGCAGACCAGCGTCAGCTACTCGGCGCCGAATCAGTCGCAGCAGTCGATCAACGTCGGCAACGGTAGTAGTAGCTATCGTTATGTCAACGTCCGGCCTGTCACTGCGTCGGCGGTTCCTGTCGTCGCACCGTCGGCCAACATTACCAGTATCGTCAGTCAAGAATGCGGCCCACGACAACGTGTGGTCAAACGAGACGTTAATGGTCGAATCATCGGCGTCTTCAAAGACACAGAGGCTGTCATCGGCGAGGATATGCACCTGATCCCCGATGACGAACCGTATCGGCGCGTGCAAGTGACCCCGGATATCGTGCTGCTGATGGGTCACCGGATTGTCGAGACTACCAGTGTGGTTACCACATCCACTAGCGGCGCGTTTGCATTCGGTGCCAACGGTAGCAGCGGCGCCGGTGGCTCAATCGGTGGCAATTCGGGCGGCGCACTGCAACGGATGGTGACGACGATTCGTCTGCACGAGTGTCAAGCGTTTGAATTCGACACCCGTCCGCTGAAACCGCGCGGATAATCGATTAATCAACTGGACGCCCGTAGAAATACGGGCGTTTTGAAAATGAACAATGAAACACAAACGATTCGAGTGATTCGGTTCAATAAATACAACGTTGCTTTGCTGTTGATATTTTTGATTCTTGGGATTTATCAATTTATTCGAATTGCGATTGATTTTATTGCGGTTATTGCAAAATGGCTGATTGGATAAACCCCGATGCTAACCTGCGGTGGGTTGTGGTGGATTTGCAAAACTATAGGCTGGTGCGAATCGCCGAAAGCTTGCGAGCGGCACAATTGTTTCAAATTGTCGAATGTTCGCATGTCTATAGCCGGCTCGCGTCAGTGCCACCCGACTATCGAAATTTCCAACCGTGCCGACAGCAGGAATGGAGCGCGCTTTTTCGGAACGTCACCGGTCAAGAATGGCCGAAAAGCACCGGAGTTTCAGCAACAACAGTGCTTGCAGTACTTTGTCAGCACGTTGTACCGGATCGACTCAACGTTAACGCGGCCGCCGCAACCCTGCGAACGACGTTTAGCAATCCCGAAACAGACTGTTACAACTTTGTCGGAAAATGGGTTGACGAAACAGGAAAACGCTTGGTAGAATGCAGTCATGATGAGATTCGGGAACGACGAATCGATCTAACATCCGACCAGTTACAAGCACTGGTCAACAAACTTTCCAAACTTTGAGATTGGGGAACCAAAAAATGACGACTGATCTGGATTTTCTGGCCGACTTCGACGCTGAACCTGTCGTGAAAAAAGCCAAACCTGCCGCCGTGAAAACTGAAACTAAACCCGTCGTGTCGGAAACCGACGCACTGGCCGCCCGTAAAGCCAAATTCCTGGCCGCCAAAGAAAAGGCCGCTCAGAAAGCCGCCGAACGTGCTGCCGCTCGCGCTGAACGCCAGTCGCGCAACAAACAGAATGGTATCCCCCAGCCGCGCGAAGGTAGCACTGGTGCTATCGTGTGGGCGGCGCTGGAGAAACTGGCCGAAACCGTCGAACCCGAGACCATCAATTACGCGATGATCCGTGACGATATGGAAGCCCAGTACATCACGGAAACCGAAGGCCGGGGCGCACTGAACCGGTGGCGCAAATTTAACGGCTTCCCCCCGCGCAAAGCTGGCCGCCCCAAATCCACCGCTGCTGTGTGATAAACTGTAGTTTCTTGGCATTATGTTGAGGATTAACCCGGGTTTCGGCCCGGGTTTTTTTCGCGTGTTTCACGTGAAACATTCAGCTAAAATCACACAGTTACAATTTCTTACAAAGAAATTGTTGACCCTGAAAATTAGTTGATCTAATATGTAATCACGGTGAACAAACATCGGAACAACCTGAAAGGAAAGCAAAATGGCTTGGCTGAAAAACATCGAAGACGAAAAACGCTTGTTCCACGTGAAACAGGCCCCACGCAAAATGCCGAAAACGGATGATAAGTTGGAACGTATTCGCCGCAGTCATGGTAAGCGTCGCGGCACCGACACGATTCGATACGGGGTTGATGAGACGTCGGAGCGGTTCAGCCCGTTTGAAGCCCTCTCGTCGGACGACGGGTTTTGATTACCTGCACGCTCACCCTAGCGGCCGCGCTGCTGGAATGCCCGGGGTTCACAGCACCGGTGCTGGTCGGGAAGGCCACACCACAGGGTGACCACATTGCCCGGCCTGCCAGCGCAGCACAGGCGATACACTATGCCGACGGTGGTCCGGGCCTGGTGCTGGCGCTGCACCCAGTGTGGTCACCCGAGCGCGCCGCACTGCTGGACCAGTCACCGGAGCGCCGGCGATATGTGACGGATGGTTGCGTCAACCTGTCGCCCGCTGACTTCGCCAAATTGCCGAAAACCAAATTTAGGTTTGTAATCAAATGATTGCCGTGCATTTGTTGACGTTCAAAGCCAAAGATGACGATGAATTTTTGGTGCAAGTACTACCCGATTTTCTGGACCGATTTCCCGATAACCTGGAATGTTCGCTAAGGACGAAAGAGTTTTCGGCATACTGGACGCTGACGGGTGAATTAGAGATTCTGTTTTGCGTCATCGGTTGGGATTCCAATTTTGCGTCGGTGTGGTATATTCGGGATATTCCGGATTTTTCACCCATCGAAGTGCTAAAACGCATGCAAGACCAGATCAAAAATGCAAAAGGCTATTAAATTCGTTGCACAAATCCTACGCGGGAAAAAGGACGCGACGTTCATTTTTCAACGCGGGCGAATCTGCGCCGTTAACGGCCCGTTGCGTGCCGAACATGCGTTCCCCTACGATTTGGACGGCGCGTGCGACGCTGGTGCGCTGATCCGGTCGGCAGCGGCGCTTGACGAACGGGATATCGTCATTTCGCAAACCAAAACGCGGATAACGATTAAACAGGGCGCGTACAAAGCGCAAATCCCCGTCAAAAACGAACCATATCAATACGCGCCGCTGACGAACGAAACTGACCCTACGGGTTGGGTTGGGCTAGACGCGCTGACAAAATACACGGCCGAATCCATCCGCCCATTCACACGTGGTGTCATCCTGCAAAACGGTCGTGCCTATGCGACCAATAACGCGGTGTTGGCGTCGCTGCCCGGCCCGCAGGTTCCGCAATGCGTCATCCCGGCGCGCGCTATCGACATTGCCGCGAAAATGGGCGCTACCAGTGTGGCCATCGAACGGAATGGTATCGAGTTCCGAGCCGGCGATACGGCAACGCTTGCGGCTCAACTGGTGGACGCGCAGCCGCCCGATATGCGGTCATTTTTCGACGGCGGCTATGCGCCGGCTCCGCTTCCGGAATCCGTTCGGGTTGGCTTCGGCAAGATCAAAACCGGAGATTCCGAGTTGCTCGAATTCCGCGACGGGGAAATGATTTGTGGAAATGAATCCTACGATATCGGCGAATTCCCGGATGGTATTTTCTTCAAAAAAGCCTTTGCGCTAACCCTTCTCGATATCCAACACTTCGATATGCGCCCGAATCAAAATTCGGCGATGTTTTCCAACGGTTCAATGTTTGGCGTAATTTCCCGCAGAAAATGAAAGCATTTCACGATGGCCTTTTCTACGCGACCGCAGTTGCGCCGGATCAAAAACTGATCCCGGAACCAGTGTGGTTATCCTCATCCTACCTGCCGAATTATGACGACGCACATCGATTCGATTTGCCGATGTTGAGCAATTCAGAATTGGTCAAATCGTATATGGATGGAGACGTTTTTGTATTTGACATTGAATCGTATCCCAATTATTTCCTAGCGGCGTTTAAGAACGTCAAGACTGGGAAATACGTGTTATTTGAGGATTCCGAAACGCGCAGTTTTGACCCGGCTAAACTGAAATGGATGCTGGAAAAATGCAACCTGATCAGTTTTAACGGCATCAAATATGACTGGCCGGTTACGACGATTGCGGCCAATGGCGCGTCGCGCGCCGAATTATTCAGCGCCACCGAACGGATTATCAGTGACGGAGTTGCGCCTTGGCTGTTACTCAAGTCGATGCGCGTTAAGCAGATTCAGGGTAACCACATTGACCTCATAGAGGTTGCTCCGCTGCAAGGATCGCTGAAGATCTACGCTGCCCGGGCGAACGCACCGACGATCCAAGACCTGCCGTATCAGCCCGGAACCGTGCTGACGCCGGAGCAAATCGAGTGCGTCCGCTGGTATTGTTGCGCATCGGATATCCCGGCAACGGAGAGGCTGCTAGGTATCCTGAAACCGCAATTGGAATTGCGTATGTCAATGTCCAATGAATACGGCACTGATTTACGCTCAAAATCCGACGCGCAAATTGCGGAGGCGGTAATCTCGCATGAATTGTGGCTGCTGCACGGTGAGAAACCGACGGTGCCGGATTCCACATCGATCCCGCCGACGTGCCGGTATGTTGCGCCGGAGTACGTGCAATTTCAAACGCAACAATTGCGCGATGTTCTCGATTTGATTCATTCGGAGATTTTTTGCATCGGTGAATCTGGTGCCGTCACGCTACCGGATTCACTTAAGGATTTAAAAATTACGATCAATAACGGCACGTATCAAATGGGTATTGGTGGTTTGCACTCATGCGAATCTGCGCGCGTGACGAAAGCCGACGATAACCACATTCTGGTAGACCGCGACGTGACTTCCTATTATCCGTCGATGATCCTCAACATGAAGCTCTTCCCGAAGCAGCTGGGACCGGAGTTTCTGGAAATTTATCAAAGCATTGTTGATCGGCGAGTTGCTGCAAAACACGCCGGCGACAAAATTACGGCCGATAGTCTCAAAATCGTTATCAACGGATCGTTCGGGAAATTTGGTAGCAAATACTCGGCACTGTATTCCCCGCAACTGCTGATTCAAACGACGATTACGGGGCAGCTGCTGCTATTGATGTTTATCGAAGCGCTGGAAATTAGCGGAATTCCTGTTGTCAGCGCCAATACGGACGGTATCGTCATTCATTGCCCGAAAGACAAGATCGAGTTAATGGATCGCATCGTCAAATGGTGGGAGCGGGTGACGGGACTTAATACCGAAGACACGCATTATTCCGCGTTATATTCGCGTGACGTGAATAACTATCTCGCTGCGAAAATTGGCGGAGGATATAAGGGGAAGGGGATTTTTACCCTGCCGAAAGATGGAAGCTCTGATGCACTCAAAAAGAATCAGGATGCGCCGATATGTGTGCAAGCAGTAGCCGAATATCTGGTCAACGGGACACCAATCGAGAAGACGATTAACGACTGCGCCGATTTTACGCGGTTCGTTGTGGTACGAACCGTCAAGGGTCATGGCGTAAAACTGCGTACAAATGGTCAGCATGAATATATGGGGAAAACTTGCCGCTGGTATTATGGGCAAGACCCCAATAAAATCGTGTACGCATCAAATGGAAACAGTGTACCTAAATCGGAATTCGCGGAACCGTGTGGTAAACTGCCGAATGAATTCCCCAAAGATTTAAACCGTCAATGGTACATTGATAATGCACATGACGTTTTGCGTTCGTTAGGTGTTTAAAATAAAGCCCGGAATTAACCGGGCTTTTTAACTCACACCTTATGCAAAACTACCGGGAATGACATACCCCATCCGCTGCCGGTCTTGGACCAGTGATTGATACCGATCCACTGGCTACCCTGTTTGCGCTCCCCGTTACTGTCGGTGAACGCCGCTGGATAGGTGAACCCGACCTCATCACCCCGGCGAACGTCGCCAAACACCCATGACCCGCTACCGGCCCGGAACCGGAGTGCGTAGGGACGCCCAGCCTGTAGATAGATGGGGTTGTGATCGCGGTGATACCACGTATGATTGGCCGTCTCCGACCGTCCCAGTTTGGTCGGAGCCCATCGACTTTGGGATTCGGAGACGGACCCTTGCAGCACGACGGCTCCGCTGGTCAAATCGTCCAGATAATAATTGAGCGTTCCGGGTGACTGGCAAACGACAGCGAATGAAACCCCGTTGTATTGCCCCGCGTCGAGCGTATTAAACCGTTCCCGATATTCCGCACCGCCGGCAACGGTCCACGTTGAAACGTCGGTGCGGTAGCCACCTTCCATAATCCCGTTACCCAACGATTTACCATTTGAAAAATACAGTTGGAAAATCGGAGCCCAGTATTTATTAGCGTCAGCGCCACCGGTGAAGTTGCGGATATTGTCGGCGCTGACGCCAAAATGTGTCGCCAATTCCATATCCTTTAACCACGGTGAGCAACGCCCCATAGCGTTCGGACATTGCATATTGTTGGAACTAATATAGTTATCATTATTTCCCATCGGATTATCTTGGAATAGATGATAAATATTCCCGGCGGTTAATTGGCGCTTGTTTCTGAAAAACAACAGTGGGAACGACGCGCGGTTCGGAGTGTGGACGTCCAGTTGCGGCGTGTAAAGCGCTTCTCCGTACACATCCCAGACGGCGGGCTTACCACCGTTGTCCGAGCAAATGCGCCAACGGATTTGCCCGCCGTTGCCGCTAGAGTAGCCGGAACCCCCTTGCGCGTAGAATTTGAGCGCAGACGGTAGCGCCGTTTCAGTGGCACGGAACGAGAATGACGCAACATATCCGGAGCTGGTGCCGATCCGAGTATTCGCAAGCGCATTTAACACAAGCCGACCAGGGCCAACCAGTTTTTGATAAATCGCGGAGTTTAATTGTAGCGAGTTATTTGCAGGAATTGCCATTTTTAAATCCGAGTTTCACCCGGAATCCTCATTAGTTAAAGATGACAGACATTACCGAATACGGCGGGATTTGAATTTGACCGATCGAACCATTTGGTGATGTCCAGAATTCTGGGCGCATTTGCTCAACGTGCACATTCGTTTCACTCTGATTCATCGCGCCGCTTTCAAAACTTGCGACATAGCAGGTGCCAAAAGTGCGACGGTGCGAACCGCCGCTTCCGAGTGCGGGAATCACTACCTGAATTTCTTTCGTCACCGAACTATCGTTGACAAAAACGCCGGAATAGCTGCGACCGTCAGTCATCAGGATTCCAGAAACCCCGTCACCCTGTTTCAGCGAAGACGAACAAACCCATGAGCGGTAGCCAAGCCGCGCGACTTTAAGTACCTGCTGGTAAGCATGCGGCGTAGCCCGACCGCTGCGGACAGCATACATCGGGCCGCATGAATAGCCAATCGGCCAGAGTGCCAGTGTGGTTACCGACGGGCTTTGCATCGTCCCGAGCAAACCTTTCGCAAAATTCATCACGTTCGTGCGATTTGGTTGCGAATTCCAATAGTTCTCCAGTGAATTAGTACCGCCACCATTTCCGCGACCGACAAAATAGGTGTTAACGTCCCACTGACCATAATTGGTTTGCGGGTTGCTGCCGAAAGCCCAAAAGCCCGTCGACAGTCGCTTACTCGGCTGCTCAACGCCAATCGTCAGCGCTTGCCCGCGCAGGTTCGGGCTCGCACCCCCTGCGGTAGCCACATTGGGTGCGCTGCCGGGTTGTGCCGACACGGCTGGAATGTTGACGTTGGGTAGGTCGTATGCGTCCAGCACGCGCCCATACGTCGCGCCAGCATCGAACGAGTACGCCGCATCGCTGCCACCCGAGTAGTTGGGACCGCTGGGGGCCGGTGACGGTTGTGGCGCTGGTGCCGGGTAAGGCTGCACCGGCGCGCTGTCACCCGAGCCCGCATAGAACAGGAAATTCACATCCATATTGGTTTTGTGGATTGCCTGATCATAATACGGTTGCGGATTGTTCATCGCGTTAGCTTTTACGGAGCCGAACGAAACATACGCCGACATTAACGACAGGTTTTCGGGTTTGTCGGTCTGTTGGTCAACGATCATCATAATATCGTTAAGCGGTTTACCGTCATTTCGAGTATCCCAATCTTTGCGGGCTTGGTCTTGCTCTGCGGCATCGTCGCTGATAACCACACCATTGCGCACTGAAATGATCTTGGTCAAATACACCGGGTCGGTATCGGTCGCAAAGCGTTTGACCCAAAGCATTTGAGAATTGCGCCAGTCGCCGATAGAGTCAGCGAACGAACGCGGCCAGAAATTAGCGCGGCTGAAACCGGGTTGAATGTCACCGAACGTTGCTTGTCGCAGCCCGCCGTCATCGCCTTGCGACGGACCGGGTGCGGGAGCTGGGGCCGGCGATGATCCGCCACCGGAACCGCGCACGACGGATTCTGCAAAATTCGCACCGACCAATTTATCCTGATTAATCGTTGACCAATAATACGGGTCCGTATTAGTAACGTCAGCGCCGTTAATCGTGACTTCGGTGTAAGTGCGGTTTGCGATATTGCCCGGCAATTCCCCGTTAGTCTGCACAATTGCATAATATTTATTAGTGCGCGAACGTTCGGCAACTAACGAATTCATTTCCGATTGCACTTTCCAATCATCAACAACGTTGGAATTTTCATCGATTACCTTAAACGTGATGGTTTTAAACCCATCGATACCGGCATTCGACGTGTTTTTGATCCAAACAATATTACGGGTTGTTTTGGGCGTGATTGCTCCGAACGTACCTGCGGCAGCGCCGCCGGGTTGAGGCTGTGGCGACGGTCCGGGTGCGGGGGGTTGTGGCTGGGGAATGGGCGCAGGGGGTTGCGGCTGTGGTACATTCTGGACCAGTTGCATATTGTCCGCGTGGACGTTGGCTTCGGTCCAAGGTGCGACCGTGCCGATAGGCGCACGATTCAGCGACGCATATTTAACCGTCACGTTGGAAATATTAGCGCCGTCAGCATCGCCCGAATTCTCGAAATAGGGGAATTGCTTGAACCCGGACCATTCGCGTTCCGCGACCAGATTTTGATAGGAGGTGGACACCTCATTATCGTCTAATACGATGCCGTTTCTAACGACAACGAATTTGATGCGGTAAACATTATTGTTACTGTCATTCGCCATGATCTTAATTTGCACAGCGTTGATGGCCACACCATTTGACAGCGCACCAAACGTGCCAGCAGCGCCCGGGTTGCCGCCGGGTTGTGGCTGGGGTTGCGGCGACTGTTGCCCAGGCTGCACGGCGGGCGCATTCATATCGGGCAGCGGAATGCGTGTGCGGCGGAACGCGCTGATAGTCATGGCGCGGCTCAGACGGGACACGTCCGGTTTGTTCGACCCGTCATCACGACGCAGTGCACAATGGTAGAAGCGCTGCCATTCACGGCTTAATTTGGTAGTTGCCGACAGACCGAAACCCGGATACCACGCCAAAATTGCACCATCATTTTTCCATTTCCAGTCACCGCCCATTTGAAAACACGCGCGAGCGCCAGCAGGTGAATTCGGAGAAATACGCGCTTCGGCGGTGACTAAAATACCACGAATAGTTCCGCGTGCATATGCGCGAGCCATATCCAAATCACCAGTACCGCCGTGATAAATACCAGTCCTATCAGTATTGCCGACAGGAATCGGCACGCGGCAGAAACCATTGTGGTTAACGTGTGGCAAATCACCGCCGCCGCTATCGCCCATATCCCAGTTAAAGCGCGACGCCCAGCCGACATAATCGTTTTTATCGAAAAGCCACCAGTCGTCCGAACCTTCATACAGGAAGAAAATGCACATATTGCGCAAGTCCATGAACATTTCCCCGTTCCGGGCCGTGTTTCCGGTATCTTCCATACCGACGGTCCAGTTTTGGAATGTCTCAAATGGCGTCGACTTTTTGGCATTTAATAAACCGTAGTTTTTAATCGGACCCTCATGCGGCCAAGGTAAATTCCACCAGTTGTCCGACGGTTCCCACGTCCTTTGGATACCTTGTACAACGGCAGCGGATTTATATTGGCCTTCCTTATTAATGTTGCCGTTGGCAACCCAACCCGTCGGGCGAGCATCATTCATGCCGTTCGCAAGCCGGATGACCCGTTCTTTCTCGCTGTCGGACATCCACTGCGAGATAACAGGTGGCCGGGGTTGAGGCTGCGGGTTGGGTGCAGGCTGCGGATTCGGGCGCGGCAGGGGCTGGGGTTGAGGCTGCACACCACCGCCGCCCGGGTTCGGCTGGGGTTGTGGGATCGGTGTAGGTGTGGGCACCGGCACTGGTCGGGGTTGAGGCTTCGGCGCTTCCAACACGCGCTGACCGCCAGCGTTTGCTTTCCAAGGTATGTTCGTTTGCATAAATCGTCTACGGGAAATTGCGCGCACGTCGATTGCCTCCCGAATTTCGGCGCTGTTGAAAAATGCTACTAAGCTATATTCTTTCGTGACTTTAACGAGTTTGCCGACACCAACGCCGATATGCCAGCCTCCGCGACCCGTTGTTGCGTTGTAGTCAGTGCCGTTCAGTGCTTCATCGGTTAAATAGGAAGCATCGATAGCCACACTGGCGGCGAGTAAGTCGCGCGACGAAGCGTGATATTTAACGTCAGCGACAAACATTAAGCCTTCCAAATTCTGGCCATTGACGATTGCATTGCTAAAAACGGTAACCGCTTTATAGGCTATTTTTGAATCCGGAAGGGGTTTCGGAAGTTTGAACGTTATCTCATTAGTCGCCGCGTCGGTGACGGTATGCGTGTAATTGGCGATATATTTTCCGTCGGGATGCATGCAATTTACCGCAAAGTTTTCGGCTTTTAGTTCGTGCGCAATTTCCCATTTATCTGAACCTTTATACAGTGCATAAATAACGGGATTACGAACGGATATTTTAAGGCCGTCATCCGGATATCCGAACAAATTGTTAGGATAGAAGTTGATTGACGGCCAAACATTATTTTGCCATTTATCTAAATGATCGTTAAACGCCGCGTCGTCGCGGTACGCTTGCGCCCACCAGTTGCGACGTTGACTGACGATATTTCCGATTTTCAGATAGCCGCCTAATTGCAATGTGGCTTCCTTGGCTTGACCATCGTCGCCATTTTGCAGCGTATTATCATAAGCGGATTTATCCCACACGACGGGTTTGGTTTCGTTCAGACCAGCCGACAGCGACATAATTTCCAATTTGATAGCTTCCGTCGCGTAGGTGTCCGTTGATAGCACGGGTCCGCCAGGTCGCCCTGGTTGCGACGGCTGATCCGGGTTTGGTGTGGGCGCCGGATTGCTTCTGCTGTTGTTCGTGATGTAGCCTGCCGCCTTGTCAGTCTCGCCAATCTGGAATGACCACACAAACGGCTCCCAGCAGTTAACGCGTGTATTGCCGTTCTGGTAATACGATTCAACTTTAACGGTAATCCAAGTACCGCGTGCTAACCGAAAATCGGGTAACTGGAAAATCTCGGAATTACGGGTTAGGCGCGACGACAGCCGGAACGGTGCGTCGGTTTGCTTGCCGAGATACAACGTCAAATCAACGTAATAGTTAGCGTCCAAATCATGCTGGCCATACATTGTAAAGAAGTTATTCGTACCGTACGCCATTCGACGGCCGACGTTATACCATGAAATAGTCAACGCTTTAGAATCGCTGACCGTTTCAGGGAAGAGCATGCTATTAATTTCAACGTATTTTGGTGGGCGGGGTCGGTCGCGTCGATTGTTTGTGGTAATCGTCACAATCGGGTTGTTTTGTGCATCGTAAATATGCTGGTGATAATCGCTCATTGGAACAAATTTAAAATTGTATCGATAGTTAGGGTTTGCATCATTTTTAGCTATTGCGCCTTCAAATTCCTCAAAATCGGATGATTCATGAAAAATGCGCAGTTTGGTCCCAGCGGGCCATTCCTTCGGCATCGTGTCGAAACAACCGCGTTCAATCGTCGGGGTTGTCGTCGTGAATTCGCTATCGCAAGCAACAAATTCAGTACCTAGCAAAGCCACGCGCGAATGATTACCACTTTTTGCGAAACTAATGCCACCGGGTATCGTTATCTTCGTGTCCCATGGTTTAACCGGGTCAACAATTTCAGTCGTTGTGACATAGCGCATGATTGCCTGCGTTTTATCGGGGAACGCAGTATCAATTACCTTGTATTTGGTTTCAGTCAAATTGCCGCCGGCCCGTTTCGATGCGAGCGCAGCGATTACAGACACTCTAGGATTTGGCTTGCTATGATTCGGCTCCGCATATGGCAGCTCTAACAGTACCGGATCGGCGATATCCGTTACTCGTTTTCGTTCCTCATCCCATTTGTCAACGGGTGGATTAAACAATTGCGATTTAAAACTAAACGCATCCTGCACGGCCATGATTTTAATCATGCCGTTTTCCAGCGTACCGTATTCGATGTTTACGGCACGCATCGTCAGATTACCGATGCCGTCGCGCGGCCATGCTAAGTCAAAAATCTGCCCGATATTAATATCAGACGCTTTGCGGTTGCAATAAATGGTACAGGATGCCAGCGGTGTCGAAAGCGCGCGCAGGTCACGTTCTGCCGCACGACGGGCGTTACCCTCATCGGTGAAACCGGTGTAGTCCCGTGTTGACGCAACGATACCGATTTGGTCCGCCAGCGCCAGATTATGCACTGTGGTCACCCGAACCGTGTCGGATTCGCCGGCGGAGTATTTAACAGATACGGCGCTAATCAGCTCTCCGACACTTGGGCGTTTGAAATTGGTGATTTTTAAAACGTTCGTTTCGTCGAGTTTTTTGCGATTCACAAAGTTATTATCTTCGCGCACCAGCGTTAATTTAAATAAGCCGGTTTTGGTGTCCACATACAGGATGCCGTCAATATGGGAAACGACTGTTTCAATGAAGTCTTCAATTTTCGACGTTTTGTCCCACAGCATCGACATACCCATATTTTCGGCGTGTAGCGTGTCGGCGGCTGCCCGGAACGCGGCGTCATCGATATCCGAAGCGGAATACCCCATACCGAAAACAGGGTCAGTAATGCACTCGTAGAGAATGTGCGCAGGGTTCATATCGTTCCCAATTTCGCATTTCTCAAGGTACCAAATGCGCGCACCCTCGCTGCTGGTGTGGCGACGGCGGCGAACGGTGAACGCGAATTCTGGCAGGTAGGGGCGCGTACCGATGTAGCTTTTGTGAATCAGGATCGATGCAACCCCGCGATATGCTGGAATCGCATCACCAAGCATCCGTCGTAGATATGGGGCAGTACCTTGCCACGGGGCACCTGGTAGGAATTCAATCCTACCTGAAAAACCGCCGTCTTTTTGAACGCCACCTAACAATTCGGGTTTGTGTAAATCAACATAATTGCCCGTATCTTTTAACGACGCACCAGTTTCCCCCCAGTGCCATAGTGTCTTATTGGCAAAATCGATTTGTAGAAGATCGTCAATCGGCCCAGCGCACAACCCAAGGTGCAGACCGGCCCAGTAAAACACCACGCCATCGGTACCGTCGCCCGGCTGCGCAGACTGATCACCAAACCATAAAACGTTAGGCGATTTGATTCGTTTGGTTCCGAACAATACGGGAATTTCCCGACCGCTTTCGCTGGTCGGTTTTTGGAATTCCTGAATACCGGTCGGACGTTGGCGCGGGTTGGGAATTTTCGGCCGTTGTTTGGCAGAAATGAGTAACGATGCGACGAAAAACGCTATCTGTAACCACATTACAATGCCCCTTCAAATGGGTTTTTAATCGGAATATACGGGAAGCCGCCAAAATTGTCCGTGTTATGGAAGTGCCGTTGGCACGTCTCAATCGTTTTGTCACAACCCGCATAGATGGTTGCTGACCGGATTGTATCATCCTTGTAAGGCGGGTCAAAATGGATAAGCGTATTCGTATAGCCAACAATCGAGCGGCGAATTTCCCCATTGATAACCACATATCCGCCGACAGGGTTGTAATGCCAGCCGCCCAAACCCTCATGCCAAATGCCGGTAGCGTCGGAGCGGGTGACACGCAACTCTTTCGCAAAATTATCACGGTTAACGCGGCATTGACGCCCGTACAAAGCGTGCCGGCACGACAGATTATATTGTTGCGACAATCCCTGCCGCTGCACCGATGTAAAAATGGATTCGCATTGCAATTCGATGCGTTCGTTAGCGAGCGCTGCGCCGACTATACGCCCGCGCCAAATGGTGACGTTCTCATACGTAGCATCGTTTCGATGAACACGATTAATACGGACGCTAACAGGATATTCCAAACCGACGGTAACGAGTTTGCGTGCAAACTCATCGTTAGACGGCAAAGTAATTGTCATATTACTTTTGATGCTGTCAGTCGTGTTTGTGACGGCAGATCGTTCGATAGGTAATGAAATAACCTTTACATTACCGACCGTGAACCCTTTATCGTCCGATGATGTGTAGTGCAATGTAATATTTCCATATTGGAACGTATACATTTCAAACGGTGCGCCATCGTGCGTACTATTTTCGTATTGTTGATATCCCATGCTTAAGCCTGAATCGGAATTGAAATTGCTATGAAGTTTATCGATGCGTTTCCGTTGCTATCGAATTTAACAGTAACTTCGTCGCTATCTAAACGAACGTATTCCATAAATGCCGTTATGATGATATCAGAAAGCGCGGTATCCGTCGCAATCGTCGTCGTTGTCGTTAGGTTCGATTTACCGTCTGCGGTGTCAGAGACCGACGCAGCTTCAATAAATTTGTATTTATATTGACAGCCGTCTTTAACCCAAATACAAATCCGATTGTTGGCGAAGCGGTCACCCCAGTAAATACGCTCACATTTAATGGTATTGGTATTCGCTTTAATATCGGCGATAACCTTGATATTTTTGCCCCAAAGCGGCAGCCAGAATGGTTTAAGCCGGCCGCGCAAATAATGTACGAATCCTAACAGTCTTTCCAATTCATATCCAACTTTTACGCGAATAGTAAACGAATAGCGCGACTGTTTGAACGAATAGCGCGGACGGAAATACGGGCTTGCAATTTCGTTATCAAGCGAATCAACTTCCCGCGTATACGAATGCTGCGCGCCATCGTCCGAAGTGTGGTAATTCTGCAGGACCGGATCGGGGCCGATGGTCTGATAGAACGTTCCAAGCGGCCAAATGGGCGGCGGATCGTCGCCGATCCATTCGCATGACGCATTAACAAATTCGTTATGCGACAAATCAAATTGGATACCAGACGATAATCGCCCGCTCCATTGCGGGGCGATTAAACA
>ERZ773009.488-NODE-488-length-29273-cov-14.635636_pt1 | contig 29273 bp, 25 predicted proteins | sample MGYA00580663_ERZ773009 | MGnify/ENA primary metagenome ERZ773009 (study PRJEB29015, sample SAMEA2737969) | human oral metagenome | biome: human oral; feature: human-associated habitat; material: dental | place: China | collected 2026 ... | reverse complement strand
CAGCCTCAAGGCGCAGGCGCAGAAAGCCGGAACGAACCTCGACAGCTCGGAAGAAATCTACCTCGGCGGAGCGAACGGCGTACGCGCCTACCCGCAGGGCGAAGCCTCGGGCGACAACGGCTATTTGGGCAGCATTGAGCTGTCCTACCGTACGGACGTGCCGAACCTCGTCCTCAGCACCTACTTCGACATGGGTCGCGTGCAGTACGCCAACGACGGAAAAGACGGCAGCGAAACCCTCAAAGGCTGGGGCATCGGCGTCACCTACAGCCGCCCCGGCGACTACTTCCTGCGCCTCGACTGGGCGCGCCGCATCGGCCTCGCCAATAACGCGAGCGACGACGCCAAGGCAAAGAACCGCCTGTGGTTCATGGTCGGCAAGGTCTGGTAAGAGAAAAGCAAAAGCGCTTGATACGCAAAAGGCAGCGGAGAGCACACAATCTGGCTGCAAAAACAAGCGAAATGGCAGCCGGCAGACAGCAGCCCCCTTCTTTTTACAAGAGAAGGGGGCTGGTTATTTAAGATTTTCTGCGAGGAAACGATAAATACGTGGAAATGAAGGAAAATCCCGAGCTAGCCGCTATTTTTTCGACAATAGCATGCGATAAGGCTCTGTTTGGCAATCGTCCGGTGCATCTGTATGCCAACGAATCTTGCGATCGTCTTGGTGATCTGAGCTGTGACGGACGCCGTCTTTGCCAAGAGGAGGGGTCATCGTTAGATTGTATCAAAATTTAGGGGAAAGACGGAGCTTTTCTTCCCAATCTTTTCTCTGGCGGCAGGTTTTTCGTCATGAAAGTCGAATGATGGTGATAAGGGCGAAGATTACAATGATTTTCCGAAGGGAGGTGGAAAAGATGGCAGACTGCATTTTTTGCCGTATTGCGGCGAAGGAGATTCCCGCGACAGCGGTTTATGAAGATGATTCCGTCATCGCCTTCAAGGATCTTGAGCCGCAGGCGCCCGTGCATGTACTCATCATTCCGAAGAAGCATATCAAGAGTCTGCTCGGCTTGACGCAGGAAGACAGGGCACTCGTCGCGCACATCCATGTCGATGTCGTGCCGCAGCTCGCAAAGGAGCTGGGTCTTGCGGAAAAAGGCTTCCGCGTCGTCGTCAATACGGGCGAGGAGGGTGGACAGACCGTCGGGCATCTGCATTTTCATCTCTTAGGCGGACGATCCATGCAATGGCCGCCCGGTTGATGGTTGACCCCGAAAAGGAAATCATGTATAATGATAGGGTGCACGATGCAGTGTTGGCAATTATTTTATGCGCCCGCCTTCCCGTGCGCCCCAAATCTAGTGGAGGGGGGGAAGAACAATGGCAAATGAGGTCAAAGTAGGAAAGAACGAAACGATCGACAGTGCTCTCCGCAGATTCAAGCGTACCTGCCAGAAGGCTGGTACTTTGGCAGAAGTTAGGAAACGTGAACATTACGAGAAACCGAGCGTCAAGCGCAAGAAGAAGTCCGAGGCGGCTCGTAAGCGCAAGTTCCGCGCATGATGATTCGTGATGGAAGCGTGTGAGAGAAGCTGAAACAAAAATCCGCAAAGCGTATGCTCTGCGGATTTTTTTCGTGCATTGAATCTTGGCTGTGTATCAAGCTTACGCTTCCATGATGATCGGCAGGATCATGGGGCGGCGGCGCGTGGCGTCGAAGATGAAGCGGCCGAGAACGTCGCGGATGGTCGTCTTGATGGAGGACCATTCGGTGATGTGCTCATCCTCGCACTTCTTGAGGGCGCTGAAGACGCGTCTTCTGGCGGTGTCCATGAGTTCTTCGGATTCGCGCACGTAGACGAAGCCGCGCGATACGAAATCGGGTCCGGAGACCATGCGGCCGGAGGAGCGGTTGATCGTCACGACGACGATGATGACGCCTTCGCGCGAGAGCTGCTGGCGGTCGCGCAGGACGATGTTGCCGACGTCGCCGACGCCGAGACCGTCGATGAGCACGATGCCGGACTGCACCTTGCCGTTGAGTTTCGCCGTGTTGCGCGTGAATTCAAGGATGCCGCCGTTCTCATTGAGGAAGATGTTTTCTTCCGGCATGCCGAGGCTCTGCGCGAGCTTGGCATGGCGCACGAGCATGCGGTATTCGCCGTGCACGGGCATGAAGTAGCGCGGGCGGATCAAATTGTGCATGAGCTTCAGAGCATCCTGCCCGGCGTGACCCGAAACGTGGATGCCCTCGCTCCTGCCGTAGACGACGTCAGCGCCGAGCTTCAGGAGGAGATCGATGGTCTTGCCGACGTAGCGTTCGTTGCCGGGAATCGGCGTCGCCGAGATGATGATGGTGTCCATCGGCGTGATGTTGACCTTGCGATGCGAGCTCATCGCCATGCGCGTCAGAGCGGACATCGGCTCGCCCTGGCTGCCCGTCGTCGCGATGACGATCTGGTTGTCGTTGTAGCGGCCGATCTCGTCGATGTCGACGATCGTGCCCTCGGGCGCGGTCAGATAGCCGAGTTCCATCGCGATGTTCGTGACGTTGACCATGCTGCGGCCGAGGATCGCCACCTTGCGGCGGTAGCGCACGGCGGAGTCGATGATCTGCTGGATGCGCGAGACGTTCGAGGAGAAGGTCGCGACGATGATGCGCCCGCGTGCGCGCCGAAATACGCGGTCGAAGGCGACGCCGACGGTCGCTTCGCTCGGCACAGGCTCTGTGCGCTCGGCGTTCGTGCTGTCGGCAAGCATGAGCAGCACGCTCTTGTTGCCGATTTCTGAGAGCGTCTTGAAGTCCGTGAGCTTTCCGTCGACGGGCGTGTAGTCCATCTTGAAGTCGCCCGTGTGGAAGATCGTGCCGAGCGGCGTGCGGATCGCGAGCGCCACGGCATCGGGGATGCTGTGGTTCACGCGCACGAACTTGATGGCGAAGCAGCCGAGCCGCAGCTGATCGCCCGCCATGATGGGATGGAGGTTCTGCGTCGAAACGCCGCGCTCCTCCAAGCGTCCCTTGAGGATGCCGAGCGTCAGCGGCGTGCCGTAGACGGGTACGTCGATCTGCGTGAGGACGTACGGCAGAGCGCCGATATGATCCTCGTGACCGTGCGTCAGTACGATGCCTTTGATACAGTCGCGGTTTTCCAGAAGATAGGTGATGTCCGGGATGACGAGGTCGATGCCGAGCATGTCCTCCGTCGGGAACATCAGTCCCGCGTCGATGACGAGAATGTCATTGCCGAAACGCAATACCGTCATGTTCTTGCCGATTTCCCCGAGGCCGCCCAAGGGGATGACCTGTAATTTTTTTGCATTGGCAGAATGTGTGGCAGAATGTGTGTTTGAAGAATTTGAAGCCAAAAAATATACACCTCCGAAATTTTTGTTTTAGGAAGCGCTGAATGTATCCGCGCTTCCTGTCATGTCCTGTGTGATAGCTGAACATACGTCCAGCAAGTTTTAGCCGATCAATACACATCTCATAGTATTATATAACACATGAACTCTTTTTGCAAAAGAAAACGACAAAAAGCCGCCCGTGAGGGCGGCGGGGATGTCATCGCAGTTCGTGAAGTTTCTGCAGGGCAGGGAGTCGTGGATTTACGACTCCCGCTCGATGCGGACGTTTACGTCGTAGAAGGTGCTGCCGCCGCCCTTGTCGGTCAGGCGCTGGCTGGTCAGCATGTTGAGGCCGCGCCTTCCCTTGCAGTAGGCGCGCCACCAGACGCCTTCGCTGACGAGCGTGCCGGGGCGGACGCGGCGGCTCAGGGCGAGCGTGAAGCCGGCCGCGCCGCGCTCGTTGCTGCATACGACGGGGTCGCCGTCCGCAAGCCCGAGCTTTTCTGCATCGTCGGGGTGCATCAGCAGTTCCATGACCTTGCCGCGCGAGAGTTCCTCACGCTCGTTGAAGGAGGAGTCGAGGATGCGTGCATCGGGAGCGCTGATGAATTGGAACGGCTCGTCGTCGCCGTGGGCGGGGAAGTAGTCGGGCAGGGGCGGCTCTTCCTTCGGGTTCAGAAGTTCGATCTTGCCCGAGGGCGTTTTGAAGTCGAGCTTGTAATTCTCGGGCAGAGGAAGGTCGACGGGCAGCCCTGCGGCGAGCGCTGCCTTGTCCACGGGAAGCGGCCAGGCGTCGGTCGAGGCGATCAGCTCGTCGATGAGTTCATCCTCGCTTTTTTTGAAGAACGGGTCGTCAAGCCCCAGGGCGTCGGCCAGCAGGCAGGCGACCGCCCAGTTCGGCTTCGACTCGCCGACGGGCAAAATGACGGCTTCGCCGCGCTGGATCGTGTAGTGTCCATAGGCTGCATAGATGTCGCTGTGCTCGAGCGAGGTCGTCGCCGGCAGCACGATGTCGGCATAGAGCGCCGTGTCGGTCAGGAAGCGTTCGTGCACGACGGTGAAGAGGTCATCGCGCAGAAGCCCCTCGGTCACTTTCTTCTGGTCGGGCGCGGTGCAGGCAGGATTCGAGGAGTAGACGAAGAGGCTCTTGATGGGCGGCTCCGAGGCGGAGGTCAAGGCGTTGCCGATTTCGCACATGTTGACGAGGCGCACGTTTTTCCGCAGGTCGGGGCGCTGCACGATGTCCTTGCTGAAGGCGCGGCTGCCCGGTACGGAGGAGAGGAGGCCGCCGCCCGGCTTCTTCCATGCGCCGACGGCGGCGGGCAGAGCGAGCAGGAGGCGCGTCGTCATCGCGCCGTTCGTATAGCGCGAGAAGCCGCTGCCCAGACGGATGAAGGGCGCGCGCGCCTTGCCGTAGGCGAGGGCGAGTTCTCGTATGGCCTCGGGAGAAAGTCCCGTGACGGCAGCGGCGCTTTCCGGCGTATGGCGCGGCAGGACATCTCGTTTCAGTTCTTGCCAGCCTTGGACATGCGCGGCGAGGAAAGTCTCGTCCGTGAGTCCCTCTTTTTCCAGCACATGGAGCAGTGCGAGCGCGAGTGCGCCGTCCGTGCCGGGGCGCACGAAGAAGGCGCGGTCGGCCTGACGCGCCGTTGCCGTCTCGTATGTATCGACGCACCAGATTTTGGCGCCGCGCTTTTTTGCCACCTGCACATCGTGCGCGAAGTGGATGTCCGTCGCGAGCATGGAGAGACTCCAGAGGATGATGAGATCGCTTTGCTGTGCTTCCTGCGGACGGATGGCGAGGGTCGCTCCCATGACGGAGTTCCAGCCATGACGCTTTGCGGGGGAGCAGATCGTGCGGTCAAGCTCTGCCGCTCCGAGTGCGCGGAAGAGCGCGTGATAGGCGTCGTGCTGCAAGAGTCCCATCGTTCCTGCGTAGGAGTAGGGCTGTATGGCCTCCGCGCCGTACCGCGCGATGATTTCCTGCCAACGTGCGGCGATCTCCTGCACCGCATCTCGCCAGGAAATCGGGCGGAACTCGCCTGCGCCCTTCTTTCCTGTGCGCTTGAGCGGCGTGAGGAGACGGCGCGGCGAATGGACGGTGCGCTCGTAATGCGCCATTTTCGGACAGAGCGTGCCGCGCGTGAAGCTGTGTGCGGGGTCGCCTTTGACCTTTCGAGCCAGCCCGCCCTCGACCTCGACGAGAAGGCCGCAGCAATCGGGACAGTCGTAGGGACAGACCGAGCGCAGGATTTCCATGATGATTCCTCCCAACAAGCAGAGCGAAGATAAGGCCGCGCACGAGCGTCCGCAAAGCGGGGCGCGTGCGTGCAGGCTATAAGCATAGCAGACAAAATCGCGGCTGGCAAGGCTTTTCCCGCATCACTCCATGATGCCCGCCATCTTCAGCAGATACTGAGCGTTGCGCGTCGTGCAGCGTCCTTCTTTGATCTTGTAGTCGAAGAGGAGTTTGTCGTCCTCGTAGCTTTCTTCAAAGTGCCAGTTCGTTACGGGGGCGGCGTCGCTCTCGATTTCGCAAAGCTCGAAGTCGTGCGTGGAGACGAGGGTGATGAAGTCCGCGCCTGTGAGGCGCGAAATGGCTTCTCTTGCGCCGATGAGGCGATCGGCGCTGTTCGTTCCCTTGAAGATTTCGTCGATGACGATGAGCATGGGCAGGCTTTTTTCCTTGAACGCCATCATGCTCTTGATGCGCAGGATTTCGGCATAGAAGGTGGAGAGGCCGTGCGCCGCGTCGTCCGTCACGCGGATCGAGGTGAAGATGTGAAGCGGCGAGAGGCAAAGGCGTTCGCCCGGCACGGGGGCGCCCGCGTAGGCGAGGACGCAGGCGCTTGCGACGGTTCTGAGGTACGTCGTCTTGCCCGACATGTTCGAGCCTGTGATGATGCGCGTGCCTGCCGTCGCGTCGATGTCGTTCGGCACAGCCTTTTCCTCGGGAATCAGGAGATGGGTCAAGTTCTTGGCTTCGAGGCGCGGCGAAGCGTCTTCGAGGAGTTCGGGGAACGCATACATTTCGCGCACGAGTCCCACGGTCGAGAGGGAGAGGAGCACTTCGGTCTCCGCCCAGACGGCGAGCCAGTCGCCGAGGTGCGCGGCGGCCTTTTCCTGCCAGTGTGCGATGCGGTGCGCGAAGTGCAGGTCGCTGAGGAAGAAGGCGTTGGCGAGCAGCAGGAAGATGAGGTTGTGACGTGTGTGCGCATGATCGGCGAGGGCGGCGAGGCGGCGCAGGGAGCGCGCGGCGCCGCCCGCCTTGAGCTGCGCCTGCAGTGCGATAAGGTGCGGGCTTTGGAATGTCGCATCTTCGAGGCGCGAAAAGAGACGCTCGTAGAGGCGCAGTTCGCGGTGCATGGCGGCGAGCGGCTTCTGCGCGGATGCCGTGCGCCTGCCGAGCGCGAAGGCGATGAGGAACTGCAGCAGCACGAGTATGGCGGGCATCGTCCAGCCGATGAGAGAAAGCGATGCGCCGACGATGGCGAGCGCGAGGGCGGCGGGAAGAACCCACGCGATGAAGGCCGTGCCCGCGTAGGGCTTCTCTGTATTTCTTTGCAGCGCTGCGAGGAGCGGCTTTGTATCGTGCCCGTCGGGCAGAAGAGCGGCCGCCGCCGTGAGGTCGAGGACGAGCCTGGGGCGGGCGATCAGTTCCTCGACGGCTTTCTGCCTCTTCCTCGCAAGCGTGAGATCAGCAGGGAAGGGGGAGAGTGCGTCGGCGAGGCGATCGCGCCCCGCCTTCGTGCGTGCGGCGCAAAGGTACTGGTAGATGGAATCAGCGCCGAAGAGGCTCAAATCCTGCGCCTGCGGCAATTCGTCCCTCAGATATTCCGCGCCCGTCACAGGAAAGTTGTGCCACTCTCCCGAAAATCGTGCGAGGAAGTTTGAAAGCGCGGCGATGTGGCTCTCCAAGAGCAGGCGCTGTTCGAAGAGCTTGCCGTGACGGCGCAGGAGTGCGGTGAAGCAGCAGGCGAGCGCGACGGCGACGAGATATATCTCAAGTGCGCCCGTGTCCCAGGCGGCGGCGAGCGCGAGAAGGCACAGGAAGAACGTCGTGAGGCGCAGCCAGGAAAGCATCTGTCCGCGCCGATCCAGCCGCCGCTTCTCGGCGAGATCCGTCTCTCGCGCCGCTTGGAAGAAATTTTTGTTCATAAAGCATCGTCCTCGTCTTTAACCGATATGTAATCCGTCTTTCCCTATATTATAAGCGTGAAACGCATCTGCGTCCAGTTCTCAGCCGCAGAATTCGCGGGGAATTTCGTTTGAGGATTCATTGGCAATGGTATATAATGAAAGAAATAAAGCTTATGGAGGTGCGTCGAATGGCACAGGATATTGTTGTATCCATGGACGATGATTTGAAATCGAATTTTGAAGAAGTGTGTGCGGATATCGGACTTTCTGCGCCTTCCGCTATCTTGATCTTTGCGCGGCGCGTCGCGCGGGAGCGCAGGATTCCGTTTGAACTGAGAGCCGCTCCTCTGACGGATTCGCTCTATTCGGAGAAGAGCCTGGCACGTTTGCGTCGCGGCATTGCGCAGCTTGATGCCGGAAAAGGCGTGCAGCACGATTTGATCGAGGTTGCAGACGATGAATAAGGTCTGGTCGGACGATGCGTGGGAAGAGTACATTGCTTGGCAGATGCAGGACAAGAAAACCTTGAAACGGATCAACCTGCTGCTTAAGGATGTCGAGCGTCACCCGTTCGAGGGAATCGGCAAGCCTGAGCCGCTCAGAGGAGAGTTGAGCGGCTTTTGGAGTCGGAGAATTGATGAGAAGAATCGTTTGCTTTATCGGGTGTCGCGAGATTCGTTGGAGATTTTGTCCTGTAAAGGGCACTACGATTGACAATACCGCATTTTTGAAATAATTTGCCTAAGCTTCGGCGATGCATTTGTTTCAAGAGTGCGGTTTTTTGATACAAAATCATAGAGAATCATAAAAAAACGCTAGCGTATGGAAAAAATTATGATATAATATATTCATATCATAAGATAAATTAAATCGATAACATTTCTTGTTGTGACGAAGTGCGAAGGAGAGTGCTGCCGTTGGAAAATTCCTTGACGCTTTCCTTCGAGGATGCGGGCATATCCTTCGCGGGACGCAGCGTGCTTCGGGGGCTTTCTTTCCAGCTTGCGGGCGGCATCGTCGCCAGCGTGCGCGGGCCGAACGGCAGCGGCAAGTCCACACTCCTGCGCCTGGCGGCGGGGCTTCTGCGTCCGACAAAAGGGCGCGTCGCACTGCGGACGGCGGCGGGAGAGGCCGAGGGAGCGGCGTGGCAGGCGAATCTCGCCTATCTCTCGCCCGAGCTTTCGCTCTACCCGCTGCTGACGGCGGCGGAGAACCTCGACTTCTTCCTCGGACTGCGCGGCATTGCGCTTTCCGATGCGGCGCGGCGGACGCTCCTCGCGCGCGTGGGACTCAAGGGGGCGCAAGATTGGCGGATGCAGACGGCAAGCTTCTCGACGGGCATGCGCCAGCGTCTGAAGCTCGCCGTGCTGCTCGGCGCGGATGCGCCCTTCTGGCTGCTCGACGAGCCGGGCGCGAACCTCGATGAGGAAGGGCGCACGCTCCTCGCCTCGCTCGCGCGTGAAGCGGCGGCAGAAGGCCGGCTCGTGCTCTGGGCGACGAACGAGCAAAAAGAGGAGGTGGCTGCCGATGCAAGGATCTGCATTGCAGGGGGCGCGGCTCATCTTTCGTAGGGAGGTCGCCTGTGCCATGCGCAGCCGCTCCTCTTGGACGGCGATGTTCATGTTTTCCTTGACGGCGATCGCGGCGCTTTCCTTCGCGCTTCGCGGTGCGCCGCCCACACCGCAGGTAGCGGCGGGACTCTTGTGGGTCGTGCTGTTCTTCTCGGCGGAGGCGGGCGTCGGGCGGGCGTTCTACGAGGAGGCGGCGAGCGGCACGCTGCTCGCCCTGCGCATCTATGCCGGAGCGCAGGCGGTGTTCGTCGGCAAATTCTGCTACACGCTCTTCATGCTCGCAGTGCTCGCTGTCTTCGATATAGCGCTCTTCCAAGTCTTTCTCGGCTTTTCGCTGGCGGACTTCTTTGCCGCCCTGGTCTTTCTCCTCGTCGTATTCTTGGGCGTCTGGGGTTTGGCGGCGGCGGGCGTCATCGTCTCGGCGCTGACGGTCGGCGCGGGCGCGAAGAGCGGACTGTTTTCGGTGCTGCTGCTGCCTGTCGTTTTGCCCGTGTTCCTGCCCGCGCTCAATCTCACGGGAGAGCTTTTCAGCTCCCTCCTGCCGTCCTCTTCCCTGCTCGGCGCGATGGCGCTCTACGACATGATTCTGACGCTCGGCGCCTCGTGGCTCTTCGACTTCGTATGGCAGGAAATCTGAAACGGCGGCGAGAAAGAATGCTCGCCGATTCTTTCAAGAACAAGGGGTGAATCTATGCTTCGCGTCCTCATCATCGTGCTGACAGCAGCGCTCTTCGCCGCTGTGTTCTTCCTCGTGCCGCCCGCAGAAGGCTTGGGCGACTATGTGCGCCTCGTCTTCTTCCATGTCCCGGCGGCGTGGGTCTCGGTTCTCGCCTTTCTTCTGAGCGCGTGGTGGGCGCTTCGCTTCCTGCGATGCCGCAGGGAACGCTTCGATGCGCTGAGCGCACGCTCGGCAAAGCTCGGCTTCTTCTTCGTGATCTTCGCCACGGCGACGGGCGCGCTCTTCAGCCGCCTTTCGTGGGGCGCATGGTGGAATTGGGATCCGCGCCAGACGACGATCTTCGTACTCATCCTCATCTACGGCGCATATCTCACGCTGCGCTCGGCTGTGCCCGAAAACCGTGGGCGTGCGCTCGTCTCGGCGGTCTACTCGCTCTTTTCCTTTCTGACCGTGCCGTTCCTCGTCTTCCTTCTGCCGCGCCTCTACTTCTCGCTGCATCCCGAGCCACTGTTGAACAGCGGCGCACATGTGGCGATGGAGCCGTTGATGCTCGGCGTGCTCGCGCTCGGTCTTGTCGACGCGACCTTGCTCTATTTCGCACTGCTCTTTCGGTCTGTCAAGGAGGACTGACGCATGAAAAAATCGTATGTGCTCTTCGGCCTCGTCGCCCTCTTCGTCCTCTATGCGGGCTGGGCGTTCGCCGACAGCATCACGCCCTATGTCGACATCGCTGAGGCGCGGTCGGCGCACGGCTCCGTGCAGGTCAAGGGGCTGCTCGATCCGGATGCTCCCGCGCCCGCGCAGAAGGGGAAGGATTTCGTCTTCGGACTCGTCGATGAATCGGGAGAAAAGATGGAAGTGCATTATCACGGCACAGAGCCTGACCAATTCCGCTCGGCGCATCACATCGTCGCCGTTGGCTCGTACAAGGACGGCGCGTTCGAGGCGGATCGGCTGCTCATCAAGTGTCCGTCGAAGTATGAGAAGATGAAAGGCGGTTCATTATGACAGCCGGCACGGCATTCCTCGTACTCTCGCTCATCTTTGCGCTGGCGGCAGCATTTTCATGGATGCGCGGAAAGGCGGCGGCGGGCAAGGCGCTCGCGCTCGCTTCCTTCTTCGCGGCGGTCTTGGCGAGCGCATGGCTCTTCTGGCTGATTCTGCACGATCGCTTCGACATCGACTATGTGTGGAGCTATTCCTCGCTCGATCTGCCGCTCGTCTACAAGGTTTCCGCCTTCTGGGCGGGACAGCAAGGCTCATTCCTCTTGTGGCTCTTCTTCCATGCGGCGGCGGGCGCGGCGCTCGCCCTTCGCGCACGGCTCGGGAACGCAGGTCAGGCCGTGTTCTTCTTCCTGCAGGCTCTTTTGGCGGCGCTCGTCCTCTTCTACAGTCCGTTTGCCGTGACGGAGGGCTATGCGCCCGCTGACGGCGCGGGAATGAATCCGCTCCTGCAAGACCCGTGGATGGCGATTCATCCGCCGCTCGTGTTCTTGGGCTACGCGCTGCTCGCCGTGCCGTATGCGGCGTCCTTGGGGGCGCTGCTGTCTGAAAAGGCGGACAGCACGGCGTGGCTCGCACTTGCGCGAAACTGGGCGCTCATCGCCTGGGCGCTCCTCGGCGCGGGCATCTTCGTCGGCGCTTTCTGGGCGTACAAGGTGCTCGGCTGGGGCGGCTGGTGGGGCTGGGATCCCGTGGAGAACTCCTCGCTCGTGCCGTGGCTCGCGGCGGGCGTCCTCGTCCACTTGCTCTCTGCCGCTCGCGTGCGCCCGACGAATCTCGCACTCGCGCATCTTTCCGCCATCTTCTCCTATGCGCTCGCGCTCTACGGCACGTTCCTCGCGCGAAGCGGCCTTTTGGGCGATTTCTCCGTACATTCTTTCAGCGGCACGGGCGTCGGCCTCTGGCTCGTCGCCGTCGATGCAATCGTGGCTCTGGCGGGGCTTTCGCTCCTCGTCTGGCGTGCGGGAAAGTTCCCCAAAGGCTCCCCGTATCCCGCGCATCGAAGCCGTGAATTCTTCCTCTTGCTCGGCTGTCTTGCCCTGACCTTTCTCGCCATCATCGTATTCATCGGCATGTCGATGCCGCTTCTCACAGGGCTTGGCGGCGATTCCGCCGCCGTCGACACGGGCTTCTACACCAAGACGAGTCTGCCGCTCGCCATCTGTATGCTGCTTGCGATGGCAGTTGGCTCCCTGCTGCGCTATGGCGAGGGTCAGGCATCGCTGCCGAAGGCGCTCGTCGGCGCTGTATTCGCGGGTGCGGCAGCGGCAGGACTCGCAGGCGTCAGAGAAGTCTCCTCGCTTGTCCTCGCGGGCGCTGCGGCTGCTGCCGTCTTCGCGAGCGTTCTCGCTTGGCGCGGCGGTGCACTTCGCCCTGCCGCAGCTATCGCACACGCGGGCGCGGCGCTGGCTCTCTTCACGATGGCGCTCACCTCGGCGGGCATGAGCACGACGCTTGAGTTCGTGCCGGACGAGCCGCAGTCCTTCGGCAGGTCCTCGATTCTTTACGAGGGCATGGATCTTTCTGAAAGCCGCAGGGAAAAGGAATATGTGTTCCGCGTCGACGGCGAGGAAGTGCGCGCCTTGACGAAACTCAGCGCGAGCGGCGAGGATGCGGCGAGAGAGCCTGCCATCGCGCACGGCGCGGCGGGCGACATCTACATCGCGCCCTCGCCCGCGGCCGTCGGCCACGAGATCGTGCTGCAGCGCGGCAAGGCCATTTTGGAGGGAGATGTAGCCTACCGTCTGGAGCATGTCATGGAAGAAGAGGAGCCCGATGATGAGGGCCGCCGCCTCTTTCTCGCGGACATCGCCGTCACTGACGGCGAGACCGTCGACCTCGCCGAAGTCAGCTTGACGGCGGCGGGCATGAAGGCGGCGACGGAATCCTTCGCCGTTCTCAATGGCAAGAGACGATTGCGCCTCTTGGGCATATCCGAGGACAGGAAGAGCATCATGCTGCAAATACTGCCGGCAATCGAGGAGGAAGCACGGCTGCCGCTGACGGCGTCCGTCAGCGAAAAGCCGCTTCTCTGGCTTCTGTGGCTCGGTGCGGCATTTGTCTTCGTCGGCACATCGTGCGCTGTAAGGAGGCGATGCTAGGCACATAGTTCTGAAAAGATACGAAGATTACCCCCTGTGATTCATGGAAAGGAGGGAAGGGGATTGGAAGCAAAGGAATTCTTTCAGAAGAACACGCTGAAGTGCATCATCGGAGGCTTCGCCGCAGGCGTCATCTTTTCCGTCTGCACGTCGGCGGGGCTGTCGTTTTCCGGCTCTCCCGCATTTTGCGGACAGTGCCATGCGATGAAGATGGAGAAGGCGACGTTCATGGAATCGTCGCACCGGGAGCGCGAGTGCGTGGACTGCCACCTGCCGCACGACAGCATGACGGCGTACTTCGTCGAGAAGGGACGAAGCGGCATGATCGACGTTTACCACGAGCTGAAGCGCGACTATCCTGCCAAGATCCGCATCTCGGAAGACGCAGAAAAGATCGTGAACGGCAACTGCCTGCGCTGTCACAGCGCGACGATGGCAGTCGTCCACGCAGGTCCGATGGACGCCAATACCGATTGCCTGAAGTGCCACAGGAGCGTGGCACATGGCTCCAATCACCTGGAAGGAGGGATCAAAGTTGAGTAAGCTGCAAAAGTGTTTGCTGGGCGTCATCGTCGTCTGCGTCGCGTTCTTCGGCTTCGTCATCGTGCGCATCGGCATCGCCCAGCCATCGAGTTCCGTCAAGCTCGCTCAGATACCGACGGAGAACAATGCCCATCTCGGCATGGAAGCCTTCAAGGAGGCATATCCGCTCGAATACGAATCGTACAAGATGACGGCGAGCGATTCGCCGACCCCGACGGGCTATGGAAGCTCCGGCGTTCATTCGAGACTCATGGACGAGCCGGAGATGATCGAAAACTGGAAGGGCTACGCCTTTTCCCTGCAGTACGACGATGACCGCGGTCACGTCTACGCGCTTGAGGACGTCAAAAACACGCTGCGCACGAACAAGGTCAACCAGTCGGGCGCATGTATCACCTGTAAGTCCGCCTATACGAAGGACGTCTTCTATGACACGATGGGCTGGGATTACACACTGAAGAGCTTCAAGGAACTTGCCGATCAAGTGCCGAACGACGCTTCGATCGCCTGCGCGACGTGCCACGACGTGAAGACGATGAAACTGCGCATCGTGAATCCCGCGCAGATCGAAGATCTTGAGCGCAACTGGGGCAAGACGTGGGACGAACTCAGCGACAACGACAAGCGCGCCCTCGTCTGCGGTCAGTGCCATACGGAGTATTACTTCGAGCAGGGAAAGAAGGGCCGCGTCGTGTTCCCGCGCGACAACGGCTACACGGCGGAGCAGATGTACGAGTACTACAAGCGCACCGATCTGCCGGGCGGCTTCAAGGGCGACTGGAAGCATCCCGACTCGGGCGCGATGATGCTCAAGGCGCAGCATCCCGACTACGATGTTTGGAAGACGAGCGTCCATGCGGACGCGGGCGTCACCTGCATCGACTGCCACATGCCGTACATGCGCAAGAACGGGCAGAAGTACACGTCGCACTATATTTCCAGCCCGTTGAAGTACGTCGAGGACGCATGCCTCAAGTGCCACGATGAAAGCAAGGAAGTGCTCATCGCACGCGTCAAGACGATCCACGACAACACCTTCAAGCTGCAGAGGACGGCGGGCATCACGTGCGCCAAGGCGCACCTCGCCATCAAGGCGGCGGCAGAAGCCGGCGCGACGGACGAGCAGCTCGCTCCCGCGCGTGAGCTGATTCGCGAAGCGCAGTGGTATTGGGACTACGTCGAAGCTGAAAACGGCGTCGGCTTCCACAATCCCGACCAGTGCATGAGGACGCTCGGCCTCTCGATCGACCTCGCACATCAGGCGATCGAAGCGGCAAATGCCACCACGCGCGGCGCGTTCCCGATGGACAATCTGCCGGACAAGCCGTTTGATCATCTCTGAGATAAGATAAGATAAGATAAAACAGCTTCTTCAAAATGAAAAGCCCGTGCGCCTTGAGCGGCCCACGGGCTTTTTTTTTCTTGCGTGCGAGGGAAGTTCCTCCAAAGGAATATGCAGAGGTCTTTCCTATACCTTGAACTTGCTGATGGCAGCGTGCATCGCCTGCGACATCTCGTTGAGCGAGCGGCTTGCGGCGGCGATCTGCTGAACGGCGGCGGTCTGCTCCTGGGTCGCGGCAGATACGGTCTGCGATTCGGCGGCAACGCTGCGGCTCATCTTGTTCATCGACTCTGCGGAGTCGCGTATGCTGTGCGTGCTTTGCTCCAATTCGTGGACGCGGCTGCCCATGGCGCTCGATTCGCTGGCGACGTGCTCGACCATGGAGGCGATCTCCTTGAAGGTGCGGCCGGCTGCGTCGACGGCTTCTGTGCCGCCCTGCGCCTGGGAGGCGCCTTCCTGCATGACCTCGACGGCATTCTGCGCCTTTTCCTGAATCGAGGTGATGAGCGCGGTGATCTCGTCCGCCGACGTGCTCGATTGCTCGGCGAGCTTTCGTACTTCCTCGGCGACGACGGCGAAGCCTCGCCCGTTCTCGCCTGCGCGCGCTGCCTCGATGGCGGCGTTCAGTGCGAGGAGATTCGTCTGCTCGGCGATGGCGGCGATGGCATCGACAATCGTGCCGATCTTGTCGGACTCTTCGCCGAGCACGGTGATGACTTCGGCGGAGCGCGATACGGACTCTGCGATGCGCTGCATCTGCAGCACGGCCTCGTTGACCCGAGTCGCGCCCTGTGCTGCCGCGCGGTTCGTTCCATCGACGGCATCGACGGTCTGCGAGAGGTTTCCGGCGAAAGCGCTCATGTGCTGCTCAAGTGTGCCGATCTGAGCCTTCGTGCGATCCATTTCCGCGAATTGCTCGTTGCACGAGTCTGCCACCTTTGACATGGAGAAAGCGACCTGGGAGCTGACCGTGGCGGATTGATCAGCACTCTCGTTGAGCTGGGCGACAGCAGTCGTGATCTTTTCTGCCGCTTCGATGGCCTGCTTCATCATCTGCCGCACGTTGTGCTGCAAAGTGTCGAGCGCCTGGCTCATCCTGCCGATCTCGTCCGTGCTCGAAATCTTGGTCTCAAGCGCGGCGTTGTGGCGGAAGTCTCCCTGTGCAAGCGTGGCAAGGCGGTTCGTCACATGTGCGATAGGGGTTGCCAGCTTGTTGCTGAAGAAGATCGCCAAGGCGATGCAAAGGGCTTCGATCAAGACGGAAACGAGCACTGTCATGCGCAGGCTGCTGTAAAAATCCGCATCGATGGCTTCCTTCTGTGCGGCGATGAGCGCGTCGATCTGGTCGATCCAGACGCCTGTGCCCAACACCCATTGGTATGGCGCGAAGGTCGTGGTATAATTGCGCTTGGGCAGAGGCGTCGTCTCACCGGGCTTGGCAAAGCTCAGGTCAGTGTAGCCGCCGCCCGGCTGCCGGCCGTTTTTCAGCATCTCCTGAATGAAGTGGACGCCGTTGGGATCGACGAGGTCGATGCGTGATTTGCCCTCGACGTCGCGCCCTAAGAGGACGACGTTCACGCCGTCCGCCGTATCGATCCAGAAGTATCCCTTGCCGTCGTCATAGCGCAGGTCGCGCACGAGATCGGCGGCAATCTTCTTCGCTTCCGGCTCGCTCAAGAGGCCGGCTTGCTGCTGTTGGTAGACCTTTTCGAGCAAGCTGACGACGATCTGCGTCTCGTTCTTCAAGGATGTGTCGACATCCTGCAGAAGCTGCGTGCGATAGTTTTCCAGCTGCGTCCGCGCTTCCATGCGCAGCGTCTGCAGCCAAAGCGCGGTGATACAGATGACGGTGACAAGTGAAGTTCCGACCATAAGGATGATGAACTTCATGCGCAGCGACGACGAAGCAAAATGAAACATGCATACCCCTCCCATAACCACGATCCATCCATGGATGTTGCTACTGCGGCGATGTTTCTTCCGCGAATGAATGTAGAACGCGATTTTACCAATAAACCTTCTCAAAAAACAGACCTAAGTCCTTTTATTTTTTATGTGTTCGCTATGGAAATGTGAAATCCTTCCCATAGCACGAAAGATAATTCTTTTCTAATGGGTGCATACCCCTGGCTGCATATAGATTTATAAAACCTATTGACAAAGTATGATATTGTGCTATAATAAGCCCAACCTATGAATCAGGTATGTTTTCTTGTATTGCGGGCAAGCCCGAGGAAAGAGGAGATTTTGATGAGCGACGAGAGAAAGTATAAGTTTGAAACCCTGCAGCTCCATGTCGGGCAGGAGGAAGCCGATCCGGCGACGGATTCGCGCGCTGTGCCGATCTACCAGACAACGTCATACGTGTTCCGCAATTCGCAGCATGCGGCGGATCGTTTCAGTTTGAAGGATGCGGGCAACATCTACGGCAGGCTCATGAACCCGACGCAGGATGTGCTCGAAAAGCGCGTGGCGGCGCTTGAGGGCGGCGTCGCGGCGCTCGCCTTTGCCTCGGGCGCAGCGGCCGTGACGACAGCGCTGCAGGGACTCGTTCACGCGGGGCAGCACATCGTCGCTGAGACGACGATCTACGGCGGCACCTACAATCTTCTTGCGCACACCTTCCCTGATTTCGGCGTTGAGACGACGTTTGTCGATCCGGCGGGCGGCGCGGCGGCCTTCGAGGCGGCAATTCGGGAAAACACGCAGGTCATCTACATCGAGTCCATCGGCAATCCGAACGCGAACCTCGTCGACATCGAGGCGGTCGCCGCCGTCGCGCACAAGCACGGCATTCCGCTCGTCGTCGATTCGACGTTTGCGACGCCGTATCAGCTGCGTCCCATCGAGCACGGCGCGGACATCGTCGTTCACTCGGCGACGAAGTTCATCGGCGGACACGGCACGACGCTCGGCGGCATCGTCGTCGACAGCGGCAAGTTCGACTGGACGGCATCGGGGCGCTTCCCGTGGCTCGTCGAGCCGAACGCGAGCTACCATGGACTTTCCTTCGCGAAGGACGTCGGCGCCGCCGCTTTCGCCGTCTATTTGCGTGCGCTCCTTCTGCGCGACACGGGCGCGGCGATCTCGCCGTTCAATGCGTTCCTCCTGCTGCAGGGCGTTGAGACGCTTTCCTTGCGCGTCGAGCGCCATGTGGAGAACGCCTTGAAGGTCGTCGACTATCTCGCGAAACATCCTCAGGTCGAGAAGGTCAACCATCCCTCGCTCGCCTCGCATCCCGATCATGCGCTCTACGAGCGCTACTTCCCGCAGGGCGGCATCTCCATCTTCACCTTCGAGGTCAAGGGCGGCGGCAAGGCGGCGCAGAAGTTCATCGACCACCTCAAGGTATTCAGCCTGCTCGCCAATGTTGCCGACGTGAAGTCGCTCGTCATCCATCCGGCAAGCACGACGCACTCCCAGATGAACGAGGAGGAATTGAAAAAGAGCGGCATCGCGCCCGGCACGATCCGCCTTTCTATCGGCACGGAACATATTGATGACATTCTCTACGATTTGGAGCAGGCATTCAAGGCGCTCTGATGAAAAGAAAATACGGCAGGGGCTTTTGCGAAGCCTCTGCCGTATTTTTTTGCAGTTTTTCTGTCAGCGCTGCAGTGCCCTGACCTTGGCGATCATGGCGTCGCGCTTCATCTTCTCTTCGCGCGCGCGCGCGACCGCCCGCGCCTTGAAGGCGGCAAGTTCCTCTTCATCCACCATCTCTACAGCGCCTTCCGTGCGGCGGCACGCGATGTAGAGGAGCGTGATCGTCAGCGCCGTCGCCGTGATCGCGATGAAGGAATGCGGATATCCCGTCGCTTCGACGAAGCGCGGCCCCAAGATCCAGAGAACGGCGACGGGCAGCCACGCGGCGAGCATCGTGAAGGCGAAGCCCAGCACGAACGTGTTCTTCATCTTCCCCGAGGAAAGCACGCGGATGGAATAGCCGAAATGGTGCAGCACCGCCATGACGACGTACTGACCGACGAAGAAACCGATGATCGATATGACGACCCAAGCGGCCTGTGGTATCTCTCCCATGACAAAAGCCTCCCTGCATTATCTAATCGTCTTTCATTATACCATAAGAATTGGATTTTCCCAAGAGCAGGAAGAGGGAAAATATGAGCAAGGAGAAAAGTTGTCACATATTTCTAAAGTATATTGAAAAAACTATTGAATAATAAAAGTTTTATCAGTATAATGGAAAAAGGTGATAAAGTATGATTGTTCGTAAACTATACTTAGATCGACTGCTCGCGTTTGTGCGCCAACCCATCATCAAGGTGATCACAGGCATGAGGCGCGCGGGAAAATCCACGTTGCTCACCATGCTGGCGGAGCAGTTGCTGCAGGATGGCGTGCGTCAAGAGCAAGTGATCCGCATGAATTTCGAGTCCATGATGTTTGATGACGTTCACGATTATCGGCAGCTTTATCGGCGGGTGCAGGAAGAAATCGGTACACAGAAGCAGGTGTATTTGCTGCTCGATGAAGTGCAGCAGGTAGAGCACTGGGAAAAGGCGATCAATTCGCTTTTTGTCGAGGGCGTCGCCGACATTTATATCACGGGGTCGAACGCGAAGCTGCTCTCTTCGGAAATATCTACGCTTCTCGCGGGACGCTATGTGGAGATTCAGATGCTGCCGCTGTCCTTTCGCGAGTATATGGATTTCCTGCCCGCGGGTGAAAAGGATCGGGACGCTGCTTTCGCGCAGTACCTGCGCTACGGCGGCTTGCCCGCGATTCCCGGGCTGCCGCAGCAGGATGAGACGATCGAACTCTTTTTGTCGGGGATTTATCATACGGTCTTGCTGAAAGACGTCGTGGAAAGGAGTGCTGTGCGCGATCCGGCGCTCCTTTCGCACATGCTTCGTTTTCTCGCGGACAATATCGGCAGTCCCGTTTCGAGCAGTCGCATCAGCGGTTATCTGACGAGCCATGGAAGGAAGGCCAGCGCATATACCATCGACAATTATCTGCACACATTGGAGAGTGCGTTCATCTTTTATCGTGCGCCGCGTTATGACATCAAGGGAAAGCTGTATTTGAAGACGCAGGAGAAATATTATATCGTCGACAACGGCATCCGCAACGCTTTGCTGGGCTTTCGCGACGGCGATTACGGGCATATTTTGGAGAACATCGTCTATTTGGAACTTCTGCGGCGCGGTTATACGGTCGGCGTCGGCAGGATCGGGCGGATGGAGGTGGATTTCGTGGCGCAGCGCACCGATCGCAAGCAATATTTCCAAGTGGCTGCCACGGCGTTGGAAGAAGCGACGCGAGAGCGCGAACTGCGTGCCCTTGCCGCGATTCCCGATCAGTACGAGAAGACGCTTCTGACGATGGACAAGTCGTACATCAAGGATTTCAACGGAATCCGCAATGTGAATATTCTTGATTTTCTCTTGGATGATTTATGATATAATGGAAAAGCAGTTTTCTTGTTTCTGTATACGGAGGGAGGCATTTACAATGAAATTTGCGATGTTCGGCGCGGGCGGCACGGGCGGGGTGCTCGGCGGCTATCTCGCGCTCGCGGGGCACGATGTGACGTTGATTGCACGCGGCAGACACTTGGAGGCTCTTCAGAAGGACGGTCTGACGATCGAGTCGGCGCACCGAGGCACGCTCCATATCAAGAACGTGAAGGCGCAGACGGCGGAGGCTTACGATGAAACGCCCGATGTGCTCTTCGTCTGCTGCAAGTACTACGCGCTTCCCGACGCCATCGCGTTCGCGAAGCGTGCGGCAGGCCCCGATACGCTCATCATCCCGATCTTGAACGTCTTCGGCACGGGCGAGGTCATGCAGAAGGATTTGCCGGGGTTGACCGTGCTCGACGGCTGCATCTACATCTTCGGCAATCTCAAGGCGCCGGGCGTATTGGAGCAGCCGCAGAAGATCCTGCGCGTGATCTTCGGCTTCCGTCCCGATCAGGCGAAGCGCTTGGAGGCGAAGGCAAAGGCGCTCGAAAAGCTCCTGCAGGAGGCGGGCATTCGCGGACACTACAGCCTCGACATCCGCCGCGATGCGCTGACGAAGTTCGGCTTTGTCTCGCCGATGGGCGCGGCAGGGCTTTATCACGATGCGACGAGCGAGGCGTTTCAGAAGGAAGGCGCGGTGCGCGACACGTATCTCGGCCTGATCCGTGAGGTCGAGGCGCTCGGCAAGGCGATGGGGATTGTCTTCGAGAAGGATCTCGTGGCAACGGGCATTGCCTTCATCGATGCGTTCGAGCCGGGACTCAAGACGAGTATGCAGCGCGATGTGGAAAAGGGAGGACTTTCCGAGTTCGACGGACTCGTGAACCGCATCGTTGCTCTCGGCGAACGCTATCGTGTGCCTGTGCCGCTCTACAAGAAGATCAGCGATTGGGGCAAGGCGAAGGGCTTGAAGTAAAGATATGGCGAGAGCGTCCGAAGAGGGCGCTTTCGCCATGAAGACGAAAGGACGGGGAATGTGATGAAAATCATCGTTGCAATCGATTCCTTCAAGGGAAGTCTCTCGTCTTTGACGGCGGGCGAGACGGCGGCGCAGGCGGCACGCGAGGTGTTCCCCGAAGCTGAGGTGGAGGTCTTTCCGCTGGCGGATGGCGGCGAGGGCACGGTCGATGCGCTTGTCGAGGGACTTTCAGGCGAGGTCGTGCGCCTCGCTGTCACGGGTCCTTTGGAAAAGCCCGTCGAGAGCCGCTTCGGCTTCCTGCCCGAGTTGCATACGGCGGTCATCGAAATGGCAGATGCGGCAGGATTGCCGCTCGTGCCCGAAGGCGAGCGCGATCCGCGCCGCACGACGACGTACGGACTCGGCGAACTCATGCTCGCCGCCATCGATCGCGGCTGCCGTGACTTCATCATCGGCATCGGCGGCAGTGCGACGAACGACTGCGGACTCGGCATGCTCACGGCGCTCGGCGCACGCTTTTTCGATGCGGCGGGAAAGGCTGTGGGAAGGACGGGCGGCGATGTTGCCGCCGTGCGGCGCATTGATCTTGCGGGGCTTCATCCTGCGCTCAAGGAGTGCCGCATCCACGTCGCCTGCGACGTGACGAATCCGCTCTATGGCCCCTTGGGCTGCTCGCATGTCTACGGCCCCCAGAAAGGAGCGACGCCTGAGATCGTCGAGGAAATGGATGCGGCGATCCGGGCTTTCGCCGGATTGGCGGAAAGGGAACTTGGCATCGAGGGTGCACAGGTGCCCGGCGCGGGAGCGGCAGGCGGTCTCGGCTTTGCCTTTCACTCGTTTCTCAAGGCGGAGTTGAAGCCCGGTATCACGCTCGTGCTCGACGCTTTGGGCATAGAGAAGGCGCTCGCGGACGCAGACATCCTCCTGACGGGAGAGGGGCGCATGGATCGGCAGACCGCGATGGGAAAGGCGCCGGTCGGCGTCGCCAAGCTCGCCAAGATGAAGAGTCCGAAGCTCAAGGCGATTGCGCTGTGCGGCTGCGCCCTGCCCGATGCCGAGGCGGTGAACGAAGAAGGCATTGACGCCTACTTCCCGATTCTCCACCTGCCGATGACGGTCGCAGAAGCGATGGAGGAAGAAACGGCGTGCCGCAATCTCAGGCAGACCGTGCGGCAGGCGCTTCTGCTCTATCGGGCGGCGCAAGGATAGCAAAGCCTGTCGGATATAAAAGAAAAGCCGCTGCGCGAGGCGCAGCGGCGAAGATTCTGGTGCTCATGGAGGGACTCGAACCCCCGACTTCCACCATGTGAGGGTGACACTCTAACCAACTGAGTTACATGAGCAGTATTGGGTTGAACATAAAATGTATTATACACGATTTTTTGTCCTTTGACTAGCCCTGAAAAGTAAAAAAATCGCCGTTATGCACATTTTTTTGTGGATAAAAAAGGTGACCCTGTGGATAAACCTTGAAATGCGCTCAATCATTCACTGGTTATCCACAGGGGGTTGGGGGAAATTTGTGGAGAAGAAATGAATTGGTTGTTTTCGCCTAAATGAAAACAAATATGGGAGATATGTCTGGAGTTGTGAGATGCAAGAGACGGAGGTGAGGCGTGATGGGAAGTTTGGAGAAGAAGGTCGAGCTTTTTTGCGAGGTCTTTCCCAAACTCAGCGACTTTGAGAAGGAGGATTGGGAAGAAAATTTTCTCGTGGAATTTACGCACGATTCGACCTCCATCGAGGGAAACACCCTGACCTTGATTGAAACGAAGATGATTCTTGCCGACAAGATTGTTCCGACGGAAACGACACTGCGCGAATTGGATGAAGTGCGCGGTCACGCAGAAGCGTGGCAGTTTGTCAAGGATTGCGTGAAGCGGCACGTTCCTCTGACGGAAGGCATCATCAAGGACATTCATGAAAGAGTCGTTCCCGCGCGGGGCATCGGCGGCATTTATCGCAATATTCCCGTGTATATCCGCGGTGCGCGTCATGTGCCGCCGAATCCGCGCAAGGTGTGGGAGGCGATGAAGGATTTCGCCTATCGCATGGAGCATGACGATTTTGCCGATCCGCTCGAAAAGGCGGCATGGCTTCATGCGGAGTTTGTCAGGATTCATCCGTTTCAAGATGGAAATGGGCGGACGGCGCGCCTTCTTATGAACTATCATTTGCTGGCGCAGGGTTTTCCACCGACTTCCATCAAGTTGAAGAACCGAGGCGCGTATTTCGCTGCTTTGGAAGAGTATTCCGTGGGCGGGCGTCTTACGTCGTTCTTGCAGTTGCTGCAGCAGAATATGGAGAGGGAATTGGATGCGTTCTTTGCGATGTATTCCCTACACATGGACGTGCCGGAGTTGCAGAGGAAGAAGCCGGAACTGGCGGCTTTGGCGATGTCCTATAGAGAACAGGAGACTGCGAAGTATTGACGGAACGGCTTTTCGGAAGAAGTGTAAACTACACGCACAAACGTCCACCTTGTGGACATTGTGCGCCGCCCTTAATGAAAGTTACCCAATCAGTCTGCGCCCTTCGGGCTTGACTTCTTGGACTTTCATAGTAAAAAAGGTTTGGGTGTGAATAAGAAAATGGCTCAAAAATTTTATGCCGTGCGTGCGGGACGTGCGACGGGAATCTTTCTTACATGGGAGGACTGCCGCACGCAGGTAGAAGGATTTCGCGGCGCACGCTACAAGAGCTTTCCGACGGAGGAGGAAGCCCGCGCCTGGCTTACGGCGGCGCAGCCTTTGTCGGCGCTCTTCGATGAAGCGGAAGCCGCGCCGACGCGCCGTGCGCCCGTGCGCAAAAAAGATGCCGCAATGGGCGGCGCAGCGAATGAAGCGGCGGATGACGCATCTCTCTGCCATGTCTATACGGACGGCTCGTGCCTTCGGAATCCGGACGGGCCGGGCGGCTGGGCGGTCTGCATCGTGCGTCCGGGCGAGGAGATGGAGACGCTTTCGGGCGGCAATCCTTCGACGACGAACAACCGCATGGAGATGATGGCGGCGATCGAGGCGCTGCGCCATCTGCCCAAGCGAGAGCCGATCGTGCTGTCGACGGACAGCCAGTATCTGAAGAACGGCATCACGAAGTGGATCTTCAGCTGGAAGCGGCGCGGCTGGAAAAAGGCGGACGGCACTCCCGTCCTCAACCAGGAGCTTTGGCAGGAACTCGACGGCCTGATTGCCGGGCGAAGCATCATCTTCCGCTGGGTCAAGGGTCATGCGGGGCATAAGTACAATGAGGTCTGCGATATGTTGGCAAAAAGAGAAGCACAAGCCTTTTTATGAAGGTTTGTGCTTCTCTTGTCTTCCTACTGCCGCTCCAGCGTCGATTCGCCATAATTGTTGACGGTCACGGAGCCTTTGACGAAGACGAGGGCGGCGAGCAGGAAGACTTCGTAGATTTCGAGGGCGAAGGCGGCGGCGATGATTTCGAGACCGAACGGTTCGCGTGCGAGGATGCGAGGGTCGCCGCCGAAGAACGCGAGGCAGCCGATGAAGGCGAGCGTGAGCGTGAGCGGCACGCCCGCGAGCCAGCCGCTTCTGCCGATGTCGTGCAGACGCTGTGTGACGATGCCGATGGGCAGGATGGCAGCGAGGGCGCAGGAGACCGATGTGCCGTAGAGAGCGACGAGATTGCCGAGGGGCTGCGGCAGGCGCTCCGCCGTTTCCAGCACGACGAAGACGAGCAGCGAGACGAAGAAGAGGAGGAAGAGCAGGCGCAGTAAGAAGCGCTTGCGGTTCATGCGCCCCTTGAGTTGGATCATGCGCAGGAAGAACGGATAGTCCTCCTTGGGGCGCTCCGCGATATAGGGGCGCAAATCAGCGGCGCTCTCGGGTGAGCCGGAAGCATTGCTCGAAAACTCTCCTTCGGCAAAGATCAGATAGACGTGCAGGAGGATGAGCAGGGCGAGTGCCGCGCCCCCATAGGGCAGGGCGCTCTTGAGCAGCAGATGATCGGGAGCGACGCCCAAAAGCGGCGGCAGACCAAGGAAGAGGAGCAGTATACGACCCTCTTCGGCGAGCGCGAGGATAATGAGCGGGCAGATGACGGCGATGAGCCATGCTGTATCGCCGTAGCCGAGGTCATGCCAGCGCCGCATGGCCGCGCGCAAGAATACGATCAGCAGAAGTGCGAGAGGCACGCTGATGAGGAGGATGGCGGCGAAAGCGGCCGCGAGCGAGATGTTTTCCGACGGCATGGGGCGGCCTGCGCCGAGCCATGAGAGGACGGCAGCCGTCACACCCGTGACGAGCGCGGCGAGGCCTGCCGCCGCGAGCAGACTGCCGATGAGGTGCAGGACGAAGAGCTTTTGCCCCATGCGGCCTTCGGGCGAGAGCCATTTTTCGAAAAGCCCCTGCAGGAAGCCGCCGCGCGGCGGCGGCTTCACATCTTCTTCCAATTCGGCTGCCATCTCGCTGCGCTTTTCCTCGTCTGCGAGCAATTCCTGCAAGAGTTCGGCGGCACTTTGGCGCGGCCGCGCTTCGCCGTTCGGCGGTGTTCTTTCCTCGATGCCGTCTTTTTCTGCCTGTGTCTGTCTTTCTGCCGATATCTCTGTCGTGTCAAGGCTGTTCGTGTCGGTTCGCCCGTCTAGTCTGTCCAGCCTGTCCAGCTCGTCCAGCTCGTCCAGCTCGTCTATATCCTCAGAGCCATCGCTGTCGTCTGTCGGTGGTTCTTTCGCTTTTTTCGAAGGGAGCAGCATTTCTTCGAGCGCCGCTTCACTCGAAAAGCTCTCGCGTCTCAGGCGTTCCAGGATGCTTTCCGTGTCTTCTGCCGCCTTGCCTGTTTTTGCCATCGGTCATGTCTCTCCTTCGATTCATATCGTTCTCCTGCTTGATTCCTTCAAAATGCGGTCGTAGATGTAGCCTTCGCGCACGCCCGAGTCGCTGTAGGCGATGAAAGAAAGTGCGAAGCGTTCGGTGAGAAGGCCGGCGATGACGAGGCCGGGCAGGAGCGTGTGCATGCGGTCGGGAACGGTGCGCATGAGATGCACGGCGTCATCTTCTGTGAGATGGCGATCGCGCAGGAAGCGCGCGAGCAGCGCATCGATTGCCGCGCGTGTGATCGTCCGGCCGTCCGAGGCAGAAAAGAGAGCGGCAGAGAGCGCCGCTGCGCCCTTGAAAGTGCCGCCGATGCCGCAGGCGGGAAGCCCCTGGAGTCCTGTGAAATCTGCGGCGGAATCGAGGATGCGTGCGGCGTCCGTGCGCATCTTCGCGACTTCCTCGCGAGACGGCAGGAGCTCTTTCGTGAATTTCGTGTGCAGGTAGAGAGAGCCGACGGGAAGGCTCGTCTTGCGCACGATTTTTTGCGCCTTGTAGTGAACCATCTCCGTGCTTGCTCCGCCGATGTCGAAGAGCAGTCCTTCTTCAGCGGCAAGGTCGTGCGTCGCGCCGATGAAGTCAAGCTCCGCTTCTTCTTCGCCGCGTATTACATAAATATCCAGTCCTGTGCGTGTTTTGATTTCCGCGATTGCCTCGCGGCTGTTCGCGGCGTTCCTCAGAGCGCCCGTTGTGAAAATCGAGATGTTCTCGATGTGCAGCGCCGCAAGGAACTTTTGGAAATCTTCGAGCGCGTAGACGAGCCGCTTGATGCCGCGCTCTTCGAGCACGTTGTCGTGCATAAACGAGGCGAGTCCCACCGTCGTGTCCTTTTTCTTCATGATTTGCTCCACGGCGCTGTCCTTGATTTGGTAGACCGCCATGCGCACGGTGTTGGAGCCGATGTCGATGATTGCGTGTATCATGGGAATCCTCCGTTATTTGCCAAAAAGGTCGAAGAGCTGCTTGCCGATGAGCACGGTCGTCACGGCGATGAAGAGCGGCCGTACATAGGAACTTCCCTTCTTGATGGCGAGGCGCGCGCCGCACCAGGCGCCGACGATCATGGATATGCCCATGGGGATGGCGTAGGTGAAATCGACGAGACCGAAGTAGGCGAAGAGCACGACGGCGGCGAGGTTGCTCGCAAAATTCAGTGCGCGCGCGTTTGCCGCCGCGCCGAGAAAGTCGAAGCCCACGAGCAGGAAGGCGAAGAGCATGAAGGAGCCTGTACCCGGTCCGAAGAAGCCGTCGTAGAAGCCGAAGGTGAAGGCGACGACGGCGGAGAGCAGGAGAACGCGGCGCGTCATGCCGTGGTACTTGTTCTCTCGCCCCCATTCGCGGCGGAATATGCTGTAGAGGAGCACGAGTGCGAGCATGACGACGACGAGGGGGCGCAGGAAGTCGGGCGGCACCTGCCGCACGACGAGCACGCCGACGGCGGAGCCGAGGAGCGTGATGGGAAAGAGCAGGCGGATGAGCTTCATATCGACCTTGCCGCTCTTGATGAAGGAGATGAAGCTCGTGCACGCGCCCATGACGGCAGCCGCCTTGTTCGTGCCGAGCACCTCTAGGAGCGGCAGCCCCGTCATCATCAGCGCAGGGATAGAGATCAGCCCGCCGCCGCCGACGACAGCGTCGATGAACGCTGAAAAGAAGCCCATGATGCAGATGAAGAGCAGCATTTCCAAGCCCATGATTCAAGCCTCCTGAAAGGTAGGAAACGTCCGGCACATACAGCCGCTGACCTCTCCTTAATGTTGTATGTTTATGATACCATGAAAATCCAAGAGGTCAAGCCCGAAGGGAAGAGAGCGATTGGCTTTTTCATGTAAGGGCGGCGCACAATGTCCACAAACCTCTGCTGCGGCAGGAATTTCCTGCCGCGCGGCGAATAATATCGCGTCAAGCATTGAACAACGCACGCGGAAAGCGAGGGGAAGCAAGTGACGGAAATCGTGGAAGAGAAGCTCAGGCTGCTGCCGGATTCGCCCGGCGTTTACATCATGAAGGACGCGAAGGGGCGCATCATCTACGTCGGCAAGGCCGTCGTCCTCAAGAACCGCGTGCGGCAGTACTTCCAGAGCGGCAAGCACCAAGCGCCGAAGGTGCGAGCTATGGTCGCGAAGATTGCCGACTTCGAGACGATCCTCACACATTCGGAGGTCGAGGCGCTGATTTTGGAGTGCAACCTCATCAAGAAGCACCGCCCGCGCTACAACATCAGCCTCAAGGATGACAAGAGCTATCCGTACCTCAAGGTCACGCTGGCCGACGAGTATCCGCGCGTCGTGGTCACGCGGCGCGTCACGAAGGACGGCTCGCGCTACTTCGGCCCCTATACGTCGGCAGGCGCGATGCACGAGAGCGTGAAGCTCCTGAAGAGACTCTTCCCGCTGCGCACATGCAAGAACATGAAGGTCGAGCGTCCATGCTTGGAGTATCACATCAAGCGCTGTCTTGCGCCGTGCTGCGAGCCGGTCGACAAGGAGGAGTACGGCGCGATGATCCGCGAGGTCTGTCTGTTCCTCGAAGGGCGGACGGAGCAGGTGGAGAAGGAGCTTTCGCGCCGCATGACGGAGGCGGCGGAGGACTACGACTTCGAGCGGGCGGCGCGTCTGCGCGATCAGCTCGCCGCCGTGCGCAAGGTGGCGGAGAAGCAGAACATCGTGACGGGATCGGGCGACCAGGATGCCATCGGCATGGCGCGATCGGGGCTGGGTGCGGTCGTCATGGTCTTTCTCATACGCGCGGGCAAGATGGTCGGGCGCGAGCACTTCCTGCTCTCGGGCAGTGAGGAGGAGACGGACGAGGCGCTTCTTACGGCATTCCTGAAGCAGTACTACCATCGCGCGGCTTTCGTACCGCGCGAGATCCTGCTGCCGTTTCCCATCGAGGAGACAAAACTTTTGGAGGGTTGGCTCGCCGAGCGCAAAGGGGCGAAGGTGGCGCTCGCCGTACCGCAGCGCGGCACGAAGCACGACGTCGTCGAAATGGCTCGCTCCAACGCTGAGAAGTACATCGCGGACGAGGCGGCGCGCATCGAGCAGGCGAACGATCAGACGCTCGGCGCAGTTCGGGAGCTTGGCCGCTATCTCGGCCTCAGGGAAGAGCCGATGCGCATGGAGTGCTTCGACATCTCGCACAATCAAGGCTCGGAGACGGTCGCCTCGATGGTCGTCTTCGAGGGCGGCTTGCCGAAGAAGTCCGACTATCGGCGCTTCAAGATACGAAGCGCCGAGGGAAAGCCCGACGATTTCCTCTCGATGCGCGAGGTGACGGAGCGTCGCTACGCTAAGCTCGCGGAAGATGAAATGCCCGACCTCATCATCATCGACGGCGGCAAGGGACAGCTTTCGTCCGCGCTGGAGA
>ERZ773009.485-NODE-485-length-29301-cov-9.959516_pt1 | contig 29301 bp, 33 predicted proteins | sample MGYA00580663_ERZ773009 | MGnify/ENA primary metagenome ERZ773009 (study PRJEB29015, sample SAMEA2737969) | human oral metagenome | biome: human oral; feature: human-associated habitat; material: dental | place: China | collected 2026 ... | reverse complement strand
GGGACAGCTGATTGTTGTAAATGCCGCGAACCATCGTGTTCAGTCCGGAAAATGTCGATCGCATTCTTTCACCCTTTTCCTTCGGAAGCGCCGCCTCGCTCCTGCGAATCCGCGCTTTCTCTGTCTATCCCGTCAGACGCTCGCATCGAACACCTTCGTGTCCGCGCCCGTCTGCTTCTTTCCCTTCTGTACGTCCTTCGCCGTGTACGTCGCCTCCGCAGGCGTCCCCGCCATCACATTGATGTTGAAGAGGATGAACTGCATGTGGCGATCGAGCAGGGCACCATTCATGGCGACGGCTTCCTGCATCTCGCGCATGACGGTGTCCGCCTCTTTCAGCAGTCGCTTCGCGACAGTGCGCTCTTCCGACGGAGTCGTGCGCGAGAGGAGTTCGGTCAAATCACGCGTTGCCGTTCCTTTGAGGAGAAGTGCCTGGCGCTTCTCTATGCGCCGCAGCTCAATGAGCAGGACTTCGATAGCCTTCGTCTCCCTGCTCAGCGAATCGCCCGAACCGCTGCAAAGAGCCTGGCGCTGACGTTCTGTCGCGAGGAGCAGCCTCTGGCACAAGTCGATCTGCTGCCTGAGCAGCTTGATGATTTCTCCCATAGCTTCACGCCTTGAAGTCGAAACGCCGTTCGCGCGTCACGCTTTCCTTGCCGCCCGCCCCGTAGGACGCGCCCGCCGCCGTGCCGCCGATGCGGTTGAGGTTCGCCGTCACTGCGGCGAGTGCGCCTTCAGCAAGCAGCGTATTCCGCTCGCCGAAGCGCTCGACTTCCTTCATGCGATGGTCAAGTTCCTCGTGCAGCGCCGCAAGCTCTCCGGCAATCCGCCGTTCAGGACACTGCGCCAGAAGTTCGCGCAGCTTCATCGTCGGCCTTATGCCCGCTTCCTTTTCCGCAAGGGCGTGAAGCGCCGCCTTGCGGCGCGTCTCAAGCCGTTCGATCTCCGCCGCGAACCGTTCCTCTTCCTTCACGGCGCGCTCGATTGCCTTGAGATCCATCGCGGCCAATGCCTTGTGCTTCGCCTCGCTGACCCTCACAAGCTCCGCGTAGCACGAAGAAAGTGCTCTCATGACTTCCTTCATTTCACGCCACATAAGCATCCTCCTCGCGACGGCACGTCAAAACAAGGTTTTTCAAATGCGCTGATCAAGCATCTTCGCAGCTATGTCGCGGCCTGCAACATAGTAATCGCCCGCGGCGATGCGCTCTTCATAAAGGCCAACCTTGTCCTCTCGAACCTTATCGTTATCCGCCTTCAAGCGGTTGAGAATCTCACCGAACGTCCTGCCTTCCTCAGAAAGCACAACGGCGTCCTTGCGCGGCGCTTCCGGCCGGTATCTTTCCTGCGTCTGCACGGCGGAAAGAGCTTCATTCGCCGCATAGACGCCATAAAGAGCCTGCACACGTCCCTGCACCTGGATGGACATCGCACCTCACCACCTTTCTTGTTATAGACGGAAACGGAGCATCCTCACTCACATACCCGTCTTTCATGAGTAGTATCGGAAAAAAATTCTTTCAGCTTAAGCGCCGCTCCATGAGAAGTTTCTGCGAAAGAGCGGCTCTCAAGCGTCCTATTTTTTTTGCGACGGGCACGGAATTGCGCCGTCGAAAAGAAGAGGTCATTCGCCCTCAGCCAATGCGATCCGCCCCCGCCTTGAAGTCGCGCATGCAGCCCGCGCAGTAGCGTCCGCGCGTGATCAGCGTACCGCAGCTCTCGCACGGATAGCGGATTTCCCGGTCCGCCTGCAGCAGGCGGGAGTCGTGGATCATGCGCAGGATCTCTTTTGGCTCAGCCCCTGTCCCTGCAGCAATCTCGTCGAGCGTCGTCACCTCCGGATGCGCATTCACATAGCGGATGATGCGTTCTTCTTCCTCACGCTGCTTCTCGAAGCAGTCCATGCACAGCCTCTGCTTCGGCTGTGCGATAAAGAGCTTGCCGCACGAAGGGCAGTTTTTCAAATTTCCGTTCATCTCGTACCTCTCCCCGTAAAAGTAGCCAAAATATATGCGTCCAATGTATCTATCGTCGCGAACGCCTCTATTCCTAAGGGAAGATCCGAGGATTTTTCCAATGGCTTCCCAACGCCGGGCAAGCGCTTCTCTCCAAGAAGCAAAAGGCTGCACCCAAGGCAGAAAGCCCGGGCACAGCCCCGAAAGCACGGATAAAACGAAGTCACTCATTCCAACGCATCTCGCCGGAAATTCATTCAAAGCGCTCCTGCCACTCCTTTTCCTTGAAGCCGACGAGGACGAAGTCAGCAGCGACGAGAAGCGGACGCTTGACGAGCATTCCGTCGGAAGCGAGCAAGTCATACTGCTCGGCCTCACTCAGTGTGGGCAGCTTGTCCTTGAGTCCAAGTTCCTTATACTTCAAGCCGCTCGTATTGAAGAAGCGCTTCAGCGGCAGGCCGCTCTTCGCGTGCCAGGCACGCAGTTCGTCGGCCGTCGGCCTCTCCTCCTTGATGTCGCGCTCCTCGACCGCAGCGCCGCGCTCTTCCAGCCAGCGACGCGCCTTTTGGCATGTCGTGCAGCGCGGATAGCATACGAAAAGCCCCTTCTTCATGCAAATGCTCCTTTCGCTCATAACCTACACGCATAAAACAGTTCTTTTCTCGACCATGCGTTATACCAATGGATACTCTGCTCCGATCCCCGCAGCAGAGGTGTCGACAAATTCGTTGCCATTTTATCGACATCTTGCTATACTGAACGCAGAGTACCTGCATGATCTGGAAAGGATGGTTCATCATGCCGCAAATACGCCCGCTTCCCCCTACGATTCCCATCACAGCCTTCAATCGCGGCCAAGCCGGAAAAATTTTCTCCAACGTAAAACAAATCGGCATGACGGTCGTCATGAAGAACAATGAACCGGAGTGCGTTCTGCTGTCACCTGCCGATTACAACGCCCTTGTCGAGCGCTTAGAAGACGCTGACCTTCTGCATCTCGCTTCCGAAAGACTGAAAGACTTCGACAGCAAAGAGCAGGCGGCTATTCCCTTTGAGGAAGTCTGCAAGCGAAACGGCATCGACCTTCCTTCTCTCGATTTTGAGAGCGTTGAAATCGAATGACGTGGCAAGTACAGTTTCTGGAAGCAGCGCAAAAAGATTTCGAGCGTCTTGACGGCAGTCAAAAGCAGGAAACGGCAAAAGCCATCTGCAAGGTTTCTCAAAACTCACTGCCTGCAAGTGAGGGCGGCTACGGCAAGCCATTGGGCGCACACACCGACACGAATCTCGTCGGTCTATTAAAAAAATCAAGCTGAAGCGCTCAGGCATCCGTATCGTCTACAAACTGGTGCAAGACCGCGATCACATGCTTATCATCGTCATTGGTCTGCGCAGCGATTCTGCCGTATATAAAACCGCTGCACGCAGAATTGCAAAACTTGACGACAGTGAGTCCCTATAAGCCTAAGCGGAGCCGATCGCACCTACGCTTCTCTCTCCACTCTGTGCTCCGCACCATCAACAATCACTGCCTCACTGTTGTCCATTGTCAAAAATTCCAGTTTCCCATCGTATACACGAAGCGTTTCTTCCACAGCTTCAACAAACGGTTCTTCTCCTCGATGAGGCAAAATATAAAAATCCACAACAGATAAGCCGCTCATGTCTTTTAGGTCCGGTGCGGCTTTTTTGTCGTCCATGATTTGACCATAGGCAATATCCCTAGCCGTGATCATTGCTCCTGCCGACTCTCCGATATAAAGCATCCCCTCTTCAATTCTCTCATGCAAAGCCCCCAGAAGATTTTTGCGGCGCAGCTCCTGCAGCAAATAGAAGGTATTACCGCCTGAAACATAAAGGCTATCGCACATTTGCAATTCTCGTTCACATTCTTCCCGTGCGAATTTGCTAAAATCCATACGTTTCACACGGTAGCCAAGAGCGGCGAATGTATCCGCCGCTTCCTCCACATAGTCGGTATATTCTTCGACATTCGCCGCCGTTGGAACGAAGAGAATCTCTTCCGGCCTTTTCTCCTCCAACCATGTTCCAACCAACGTCTTCACTCCGGCCAAATAAGATGCTAGAAAAAGTTTTTTCATTTTTCCACCTCATTCATACACATGAAGGATATTGAAGTTGCAGTCACATGCCGCGGGGATGCGGCCGGCTTCCTTGACGATGCGGATGATGCGGTCCTCCGTCAGCGCGCGCGGACTCTTCGCGCCCGCGTCGTGCAGAATCGTCTCCTTGTGCACCGTGCCGTCGATGTCGTTCGCGCCGAAGGCGAGCGCTACCTGGGCGACGGGGACGGTCAGCATGACCCAATATGCCTTGATGTTCGTGAAGTTGTCGAGCATGAGGCGCGAGATCGCCATCGTCCTGAGGTCGTCCCACATCGAGGTCTGAGAAATGCCGCTTTCCGCGGCGAGCGCCGTGTTCTTCGGCAGAAACGGGAAGCAGATGAAGGTCTGGAAGCCGCCCGTCTCGTCCTGCAGAGAGCGCAGTGCGAGCAGATGGTCGACGCGCTCGGCGAGCGTCTCGATATGCCCGTAGAGCATCGAGGCGTTCGACTTGATGCCGAGTTCATGCGCCGTGCGCGCAGCGTCGAGCCACTCCTTCGCCGTCGCCTTGTTCGGACACAGCTCTTCGCGGATGCGGTCAGAGAGAATCTCAGCGCCGCCGCCCGCGATGGCGTCAAGTCCGGCCGCCTTGAGCTTTTGCAGCACCTCGCGCACGGAAAGCCCCGAGATCTTGGAAAAATGCGTGATCTCGACACCCGTGAAGCCCTTGAGGTAGAGCTTGGGAAATCTTTCGTGCAGTGCACGAAGCCGCGCGAGGTAGTCGTCGAACGTCCACGCGGGATGCAGCCCCGAGACGACGTGCAGTCCCGCAAGGTGCGGATCCTTCATCGCATCCTCGACGACGGCGACGGCGTCCGCCGCCTCCATCTCGTAGGCGCCCTTGTCCTCGGCGTCACGTCCGAAAGCGCAGAACTTGCAGTGCGCACGGCATATATTCGTGAGGTTCACATGGCAGTTCACGTTGTAGTAGACGACGTCGCCGCATTTTTCGCACCGCACATGGTCGGCGAGTGCACCGAGCCAGGCGATGTTCTTGCAGTCAAAGAGGCGGACGCCGTCCTCGCGCGTCAGGCGCTCTTTCGCCAGCACCTTTTCTTCAATATCTTCATAGCCCTTGGGAGCGAGCAATTCCGTCACTTCTTTCCTCATCCATAAAGTTCAATCCTTGCGCAAAAAACGCCCGCGCAAAAACGGCAGGGCGGCGAGCGCCAAGGCGCTGTTGACGACGCCCTCCACGAAAAGCCCGGGGAAGGAGGCCAGCGCCGCCGCGAGGCTGTCGTAAAGGACAGCGCCTGCGAGCGTGTAGGCCGCCGCCATCCAGAGGCTTGAAAGCGTGAGCGCCACGCCGATGCGTCCGACGAGACTCGCCGCATCCGCCATGCGGCAGACGATTTCCGCCATGACGAACTTGATGACGAGCGTCGGCACGATCCAAAGCGCGAAGCCGCTCATGAAGTCGGCAAGCGCCGAGCCGAAGCACGCGGCAAAGAGCGCCGAGCGCCGCGGCGCCAAGAGCGCAAAGAGGAAGATCGCGGCATCGCCCAAATGCGCGTAGCCGAGCGGAATCGGGATGTGCGGCACGAAGGTGGCGAGAAAGACGATCGCCGTCATCAGCGCGGTCAAGACAAGATCCTTCGCGGCAAACTCACGGTTCTTTCTTTGAGCGGCCATCATGACTTCTCCTTCGGCATACCTGCAGCAAAAAACTTCTCCTCATATCCGATGCTGCCTTCACGCATCGCCGCTCTCAATCAGGTCGACCTTGCCCGTCCTCGGGTGCAGCATCAATCCATGAATCTTGAGATCCTTCGGCAGCAGCGGATTCTCGCGCAGTTTTCGGACAACTTCCTTGACATTTTCCGCCGGGTGGCTGAAGCTGTCCGCCCAATGCACAAGTTCCTCGCGCAGGGGCGCGATCGCCGCATCGTCAACGCCGCGCGCGTGCATGGCCTCGATGAGGCTCTTCGCCGTCGTCTTCGCCATGCCGCATTCGTCGTGTCCGACGACGAAGATCTCCTCAATGCCGAGCTCGTATGTCGCAACCATGAGGCTTCGCACAACGCCGTCGAAGGGGCCGACGAGCGTGTTGCCGACGGTCTTGACGAATTTCGCGTCGCCGCGCTTTAGCCCCAAGGCAGGCTCCAAAAGCTCTACAAGGCGCGTGTCCATGCAGGTGAACACGGCGATTTTCTTCTTCGGCAGCTTGCTCTCGTGCACATCCTCCCCCGTGTAGTCGACGGGCGGGTTCTTGCAGTACGCCTCATTCGCCTGCAGCATCTCTTCCAATCGTGTCATGGAATCCACCTTTCCAGGGAAGCACGGATAAATCCAACGACTCCCCCATCATTATTTTTCGTTCATCATTGTAGTGGAAAAAGCGCGATATTGCAAGAGATTTGACGGCAAGACGGAAGAAATCGCACGCCTTCCCGCTTTTCCCGAGGAAAAAGATGTGATATAATGGCGAAAGAGTTCCATCAAAAAAGATTGCGAGGGATAAACATGAATGCAATAGAGATTACAAAGGAAAACTTCGAGAGCGAGGTCACGGCCGCCAAGGGCACGGTGCTGCTCGACTTCTGGGCGCCGTGGTGCGGCCCGTGCCGCATGCTCACGCCCGTCATCGACGAGGTGGCTGCAGCGCATCCCGACCTCAAGGTCGGCAAGGTCAACATCGACGAGCAGCCCGATCTCGCCGTCCGGTTCGGCGTGCAGTCGATTCCGACGCTCATCGTCTTCAAGGACGGAAAGAAGACGAAAGAATCCGTCGGCTTCGTGCCGCGCGAGATGGTCGAGAGCCTGCTCGACTGAAGGGACCGCGGATAAATTCCGCACTTCCTCAAGACGTACGAGAAAGAGCCGCCATGGTTTTGCAGCCGTGGCGGCTCTTTTTTTGATAGGCGCTGCATCCATCCGTGCTTCTTCAGATGAATACGAACTGTATGAGCAGCATGTAGCAGACTGTACCGCCCACCTACGCGCCGCGCTCGATGTTTCGGATCAGGAGGTTGATCGCCTCCATGCGCATATTCGCCGACTCGCTGACCTTTTCCAGCTCGCTGACTGAGCGCGCCGACTCGGCGATGTGCACGAGGCTTCCTTCGAGCGTCTTCTGCAGCACAGTCATCTGCTCGTTGAACTGCGCGTCGAAAGCACGAATCTTCTTCTCCATTTCCTCGTTTGCCTCCATGATGGCGTCAATCTTGTGCACTTCGTTCAGCAGCTTTCGCACCGCCTCGTCGGATGCCGTGAGGTTTTCCTGCGTCGTGCCCGAGAGCTTGCTGACCTCCTGCGCGACGACGGCGAAGCCGCGTCCCGCCTCGCCCGCACGCGCCGCCTCTATGGTCGCATTCAAGGCGAGCAAGTTGATCTGCGAAGCGATGCCTGCAATCAGGCGGATGACCTCGTCGATGCGCTTCGTGTCCTGCGCCAGCTTGTCGAGCGTCGGCCCGATCTCCTCGCCTTGGCGCACGATCTGCGCGAAGAGCTGCTTCTGCTCGGCCGAGCCGTCCGAAAGATTCTTGAGCGCCGCCTGAATCGCATGAACCTCATCAGAAATGCGCGTGATGGAGGCGATGATCGCAGGAATCTTCTGCTGATAGTCGCGGAACATGGCGACAAGGTCATCTTTGAGTGCCCCCACATGCGCCTGCCGGTCGATCATGCGGCGGAAGAAAAAGGCGTCGCAGTCGGCGTAGATGCTCGCGAAATTATCGATGTAATCATCGCGGAAACTCACGCCCGAAGGCACATGATAGAAGAAGAGTGCCGTCAGCGTCTCGTTGACATGCAGTCCCGCGATTTCACCGAAGCTCGAAAAGCCTGCGACAGGCACATCGCGGAACTCGTCGATGTGCGCCGTCTCCGACGCATAGCAGAGGCGGCGCAGGATGCAGTCGTTCAGGATGCCGCCGAGCGGTGCAGGCTTGCCGCGCTGGAAATCAGCGAGACCCTTGGCGAGCGTGTCGGCAAGAGAGCCGCGCTTCATCAGATGAAGCCGCTCGCCCGTCACGATGTCGCAGTAGAGATTCAGGCGGCCTCGCGCATGGTCGAGCGCACTGACCGAGCGGATGAAGAATTCTTCGTTGATATCGGAAGCGAACGTGTACTTCTGCATTGCCGCATCAAGATCGGCGGCAGAATGCACGCCAAGCGTGCGTTTCAAAGCCTCCAACGCCGGCAATGTCTCGCCCGACGAAAGCTGCAGCGTCTCGACGGAGCGAAGCGCCGTCGAGGCCTTGTCGATGATGAAGGACGTATCCGTCTTTTCGACCGCCTGCGTCTTGAAGATGCCGTAGCGGTAGCCGCGCCTGAGACGCACGAGTGTGATGACGGCATGATCTTCAAGGCTCGCTTCGCCGTCGTAGACGCAGGCGCGCCCGTGCGCATCGGGGGCAGACGAGCCGCCGATATAAGGGCACGGGAACTTGCGCGACTCGTAGAGCGCCTGCATGAGGAACGTCTCCGAGCGCGAAAGTCCGTCGATGTAGACGAGCGCAAACGTGTGGTAGAGACTGATGCGAAACGGCGGCGTATGCCGCTCAAGCTCGCCCTTGATCGCCTGGAGACGCGCCTCAAGGCTCATGTCGATGCGATCCGCCTTCAAGTCCTGCGAGTGAAGCGGAACGCTCATCGTGAAGACGCCCTCGATCATGCGGCGCGAATATCCCTGCAGAAGCACGCGTGCGCGTCCTTCGCCGGCTTCCTGGTAGAGCGTCGCGCTGCCCTGCGGACGACAAAGCTCGCCCGCGTCCGTCATGAGCACGACGCGCACCTCCTTGCCGAGCGCCTGCTGCACGGCTCTGCCGACGTCCGTCAAGTCGAGATCGGGCGAGACGAAGCCGAGGACGAGCGCCGCGCCGTCGGGCAGGGAGGCGATGGGCGCGAGGTTTTCCCGCGCGATCTCGCTTCGATGCAGGTAGCAGACGGCGACATCAGCGCCCTGCAAGTCTCTGCCTGCCGGCGCTCCGTTCTGCGCGGCCGCCTTTTGAACCTGCGGCAAGGGCTTCGCATCCACGCGATCGCGCAGAGAAGATTTCCCTTCCTCATCTTTTCTGCTCTTCAAAAAATCAAACACCTTCGAACCTCCTGACAAAAGAAGCACGGATAAATTCGGCCGCCTATCCTTACACTTCTATGCGGCCTCAACTTATCATCATTTCCCAAAGAAACCAACCGGACACGCCCGCGCCCAGCTGCCGTACATACCTTGACCATCATTATAGCATGGAAGGGGCGTCTCTTCCCAATTTTTTCAAAGAAAACTTTCCTTCAGCCGCACGTCTTCCATTCAAGCCTTTTTGCCGCGCAAAAACTTCAGCGCCGAAAGCCCCGCGACCGCGCCCTCGTGCACGGCCTTCGCCACCTGCAGGAGCCCGCCCGTCGCATCGCCCGCGGCAAAGACGCCGGGCACGTTTGTCTCCATCTTCTCATTCACTTTCAGATATACACCGTCGAGAAGAATGCCGAGCTTCTTGGCAATCGCCGTACTGCCCGCCGTGCCGACGGCGACGAATACGCCGCTGACGGGAAGCGCCGTGCCGCCCGCGAAGACGACGCGCTCGACCCTGCCCTCGCCCTCGACCGCGGCGAGCCGTTCCGTATGCACGAGAAGCCCTGCCGGCACATGCGCGGGCGCCGCCTCGCCATTCGTCAAAAGATGCACCTTCGCCGCGTGCAGCAGGAGCGCCGCAGCTTCTGCAAGCGCATAGTCGCCCGCGCCGAGGACGGCGGCCTCCTTGCCGCGATAGAAGAAGGCGTCGCAGATCGCGCAGTAGCTCACGCCGTGCCCTTCCAACTCCTTGAGTCCTGAGAGCGGCGGCGCGAGGCGCGAAGCGCCCATGGCGAGAACGACAGCATCCGCTTCGAGCGTCCGATGCACGAGCTCGGCAACGAAGCCGTCCATCGTGTCCTTGAAGCGCAGGCCGACAAGCTCCCCCTCGACGAAATCCACGCCGAGACGCTTCGCGCCCTCGACGCCCTGCGCGGCAAGCTCCCTGCCCGTCAGCGGCTCGCCGAAGCCGTAATAGTTTTCAATCCTTTCCGCCTTTTCGAGCGCACCGACGCCGTTCGCAACGACCGTGACCGCCGCCCCGCCGCGCTTCGCGTAAACAGCCGCCGAAACGCCCGCAGGCCCCTGTCCGATGACAAGAAGATGTTTCATGCCTGAATCTCCTTTCCGTCCCAAAGGAAGCACGAATAAGCTCAAGCGCCCATCTTCGCATATCCGGACGACTCCATCTCAGCCGCGCTTCCACCGTTCTTCCATTACTATACTACGTAAATTTTCCGCGCTTTGTCAATAACCGCTTGCAATTCTGCCCCATTTCTTCTATAGTCGTAATAGGCAATGTCAACGAATAAAGAAAGGATGTTATTCATGGACAAGCAAACCCTCATTGAAAAGGTCAAAGAGATCGTCAGCGCCCCGAGCTGCTACGAAGGACTCCGAAAGCTCGGCGAAGACTGGCTCGCCGCCATCGGCACGGACGCGGAAAAGAAGCTCTCCGAAAAGCTCATCGCCGCTCTCAAGGAAGATGTCTCCAGCATCGACGCCTCACTCGCCTTCTTCCAGTCCGACGAAGCGAAAAGCATCTTCGGCAGTGAAGAAGCTGCAAACCTCGCAAAGAAGGCCGAAGAGTTCAAAGCTGCCGGCAACAAGATCTGCTTCTGCCCCGCCTGCCAGGCAGGCGAAACCGTGCTCGAAAACGCGAGCGTGCTGCTCAAGTAAGGCACGGAATCAAACAGACTGCCAAAGCCGAATGCAGGAAAAGCTGCACTCGGCTTTTCCTGCATAGAGAAGCGCGAATGCTTGCCAATGGGACGGATTTTTTATAAAATATTAGGTAAGCGAAGCCTCGTTTCAAAGGAGCGGCACATGACGATTTTCGACACACCAGAGCGGCAAAAGGTCTATCGTGACATCATCAAGAAACTGCGTTTGATTGACGACGCATTTTTCAACAGCTGTTTCGACGGCGACATCGCCTGTATGGAGCTTTTGCTGCAAATCATCTTTGGCAATCCACAACTGCGCGTCAAAGAAGTATTGACACAAAGATCTGTCCCCAACCTCTTCGGACGTGGTGTGCGCTTCGATGCAATTGCCACTGACGGTGAACGCATCTTCGATGTCGAAGTGCAGCGCGATGACGAGGGTGCCGATCCCAGGCGAGCGCGCTACAACAGCTGCATGATGGACGCACGCGAGCTCGACAAGGGAAAAGACTTCAGGGAACTGCCCGAAACCTACGTCATCTTCATTACGGAACACGATGTATGGAAAGGCAATCGACCACTATATCATGTGCAGAAGTCCTTTGCTGAAACAGGAGTCGCCTTCGACGACGGCGCACATATTATCTACGTCAATGCCGCATATCAAGACGACACGCCGCTCGGTCGCCTGATGCATGATTTCTTCTGTGAAGACCCCGACGACATGCATTACAGCGTCTTAGCAAATCGAGCGAGATTTTTCAAAGAAAACGAAAGGGGAGCCTCCACCATGTGCAAATTGATTGAAGACCTCGTCAAGAGTGACCTGGAACACATTCTCAAAGCCGAAGTAGCCGAAGCCGAGGTTCGCGGTGAAACCCGTGGTGAAGCCCGCGGCGAAGCTCGCGGCAAAGCACATGGCGAAGAAAGCGCCTTTCTCAGCAGCATCCGCAATCTGATGAAGAATGCGGGCGTCTCGGCAGAGAAAGCCATGGATCTGCTCGGCATTGACGCCATGGCTCGCAGCAAGTATATGTCACTGCTATGAAACACACTCCCAGCAAGGAATCATCCATGACGAAAAATCGCGCGAACCGCAAAACCTCCCTCGTTCCTCTGCTCCTCTGTCTGACCATCTTCTGCACCAGCCTGCTCCTCGCGGGCTGTCTTGCGCGCTCTGACGATGCCGCCTCGAAAGATTCCGCTGCGAGCCATACGCAAAAAAGCCTCTCGCCCGATGAAAAAGCGGCCGCCATTGTACAGAAGATGAGCGACGCCGAGAAGGTCGGGCAGCTTCTCATGATCGGCATACAGGGAACGGAGCTCGATGCGGACAGCCGCTTCATGCTTTCGGAGTACCACATCGGCGGCATCATCCTCTTCGACCGCAATATGAAGAGCCAGGAGCAGGTGCGCGCACTGAACGATTCCCTGCAGAAAAATGCCTCGGATGCAGGACTGCCGCTTTTTCTCGCCATCGACGAGGAAGGCGGCGCCGTCGCTCGCATGAAGGAGGCATTCCCGCCGCCGCCCGCCGCCGCAGAAATCGGCCGCACGGGCGACCCCCAAGCGGCATACCGCTATGCCGCCGACACGGCGCACGGACTCAAGGCGATGGGCTTCAACCTGAACTTCGCGCCCGTTGCCGACCTCGGTGCGACCTATGGGCGCTCCTATGCCAACGATGCCGCCACCGCGACAAAGTTCGTCGCCGCCGCCCTCGAAGGTCACTCCGACGCCGGGCTTCTCGCGACGATCAAGCACTTCCCCGGTCTCGGACGCGGCGAGAGCGACACGCATGAGGACACGGTCACCGTGCACGCCGACCGCGCCACGCTCGAAGCGAGTGACCTCGTGCCGTTTCGCGAGATGATCGCCAAGAGGAACTCTGCAAAGAATGCGAAAGGAGTGGGCGGCTGGTTCGTCATGGCAACGCACACGATGTACCCGGCGCTCGATGCCAAGAATCCTGCCAGCCTTTCGCCCGCCATCCTGCAGGGTCTTCTCCGAGAAGAGCTCTCCTACGACGGCGTCATCGTGACCGACGACCTTGAGATGGGCGCGATCTCACGCCACTACGGCTTCGACCGCGCGGGCGTCGAAGCGATCCTGGCGGGCGCAGACCTCGTGCTCGTCTGCCACGACTACGCGCACGAAACCGCCGTCTACAACGGCCTCCTGAAAGCCGTGAAGAGCGGCGAGATCTCCAAAGACCGCCTCGACGCCTCCGTCCAGCGCATCGTCAAGGCAAAGATCGAATATCTCGAATAGGCGCTTGCATCTGGTTCTCGATATTGGAAAATACCGAGGACCAACTTTTTTTGCAACTATTGACCGAAAAATAATAAGTCGATACAATACTAATATAAATTAAATTCGACGAAAGTGGTGTCTCCATGAATTGTAGAAATTGCGGAAAACGCATCCCTGACGATTCAAATTTCTGCCAATACTGCCGCACACAAGTGAAAGAAGGCGCTATGCCAGCCGAAACCATTCCCTTCGCCGGCATCACTTGCCCGCAATGTGGGTCTCACGATTTGCAGGTCGTGGCGGACGTACAAGCAAAAGGCATCAACGGGAAAAAGATGCTCTTAGGCTCATCGGCCACTGCGTCGGGTTGCTGCGGCATAAGTGGTATTGGCGGTCTTCTCGGGTTGCCAGTGGCGGTATGCAGCAATATAGCATCAGCGATATGTTGCTCACCATTATCATTATTCGTTACAATTCCTACAACATTAATGACTGGATTGGGGTGTGCGCAATTATCAGCAACAACCGGCATTGCAGCTGGTACGGCTGTTGGTGCCGCTGCCGGTATGCACCGTGCCGGTGAAACGCATACAGAACATTTCTGGGTATGCAAACACTGTGGACAAAAATTCAAAGTATGAATGAGGAAAAAAAGATCTCTTTATGGATCAAGACAATGCTTTTCTTCCGACACTATTGGGGATGCCATCAGATTCCAACAAGAAGTTTCTCTGCCTACGGATACCAACTCCCCTTATGTGCGAGATGTACGGGCATCTTTGTCGGAGAAATCACCGTCATTTTTCTTCTTATCTTCGGTTGCCGCCTCTCAGCAACATCAGCAATCCTATGGATGCTGCCGATGTCTGTCGACGGCAGCATTCAACTCTTTTATGCAAAATATGAATCCACAAACTTCAAACGTTTTATGACAGGAATGCTGTTTGGCATGGGAATCGGTTTTCTGCTGTTCCAAATCATTACTTCATTTGTTTAAGAACATCTTTTTTCCACAAAAGGAGGTACCCCCATGTACTGCCGAAACTGCGGAAACGATATTGATGAGCATATGAAGTTCTGCCCTAAATGCGGCATAAAAATCATCATCGACAAAGACTATCAAGCAAGGGACTCCTATTACTACGTTTCCGCGCAAAGCCGAACCATCGCTATGATTCTTTGCTCGTTGGGATTTATCGGCTTTGCTGGATTTCATCGTTTCTATGTTGGAAACTGGAAGAGCGGTACACTCTATCTCTTTTCTGGTGGACTTTTGTTTCTGGGTACTCTATACGATTTCTATCGGCTTTACAACGGTGCTTTCAAGGATATGGACGGTTATCCTCTTTTTAGTGCAGCGATGATGAAAGAAACCTACAGACGCCGCAAATTAAAGTTCCCTAAATACTATAAAGCAACTACGTTCCTTTGTATTTTCTTGTTTTTTGTTCTGCCCATCTTTACTAGTATCACTCTCCCACGACACACGCAGCAACAAAATGCACAGCAACCAAAGGTGCCGCAGCAACAAGAAAAGACTGCCCACCAAGATGCCAAAAACATTCCCAACGATTCCATCAGAAAAAACATCATTCAAATTGTATATGTACCGACTCCAAAAGATCACGACAAGCAAGCATGGTATGCCAAAATCGAAAACTCTTCGAACCAACGATTCAAAGGCCGCATAAAGATTTCAAATAGCTCGATTACCGATAGTGCAAAAAACAGCTGGATTGATTTAGACCTAGAACCGAGGGAATCCAGATTCATTGCGGGAAATTCGCCTGTACCACGGGACGGAAAAGTGGAATCCGTCATCGAAGGAAAATTCCTCGATAAGATTTATGAGAAGGACGCCTCTCTCGATTATCATATCATAGACTCGCATTTTATGGGCGATGGAAGACTGACACATTACGAAATGTATGTATATATGCCACCCAATATACCTGATCAAACATACATCAAGATTGCCAAGGAAGTAAATCGGAATTACGGTGAATCCTATGCATTGACCACAGTTCGTTTCGTTGATGTTGGCGTAAATCCAAATATCAACGATACTAAAATCATATTTTCAAGAAATAATATACTGAAGCATTGCCGCATCTTATTCTATACAGCCGATGAGACCAATACCAAGTTATTGCCTGATGGTGCACCTGAGCGAAAAATTATCAATATTGCCAGATGACGTTACCTAGCATAAACCGGACACCGAAAGAGCTGCCGCATGAAGCCTGCACGTCTTCGTGCGGCAGCTCTTTTGTCAGGCCTTCTGCCCTGCACTATACGCCAACGCATTTGCAACATATTGATTGAGACTGACGCCCTCCCTTTTAGATATTTGCGCCAAAGTTCTATGCAGTGATTTCGGAAGGCGTACGAGAAACTTGCCGCTGAACTCTTCCTGATCCGCCGGCTCCGGTATGTTCATCTTGCGCTCCAACATGCTCATCAGCCATTCTTTTTTTGCGTCCTCAATATTGTCATAAGCCTCTTCCAGCGTTCCTCCGTCGCTCATGCACCCTGGCAAAAGCGGAATCGATGCAAAAAAACCGCCGCCGTCTTCTTCTGAGATTCGCTCTATCGCCACAGGGTAATTCAAGCCCATATAATAATCTATATTTTTTTTCATCATCAACACCTCACTGTGCCAAGTCTGTCAGCAATTCAGCAATCTTACGTGCGTAGATACGTTTCACTTTTCCATTGTGAACGGGAACAACGACTGTAGCATGTCCCGAACAAATCAGTTTGAAATGACTGCCTCCGCCGCGAGGCGGCTGCACCAAAACACCATATGCCGTCAACAACGCAACAATTTTATTCCACGGCAATTCCTTGCCTTCCGCCAAAGCCAGAAGCTTCTTTTCCAACGTAGACACTGTCGTTTCTTCTCCTTTTATATAACATAATATCATATATAGTATCATATATACAAGATATTATGTTATTTTACAGCCCCAAACACTCCTCAATCAAAACCAGTTCCATCGGTCGATAGCTCATCTTCTTGTAGTGGATCGTCAGTGCGTTGCAGATGCGCTCGGGACTTGTACAGTCGTAGCACCTGTCGCCCTTTGCAGCGCACGGCGTGCGCTTTTTCTTCCTCGCTGCATTTTGCGGCGCGGCAATGGCGTGGATGCGCTCGATTGCCGCCTCCACATCCTTGACGAGCTTGTTCACGCCGCAGACGAAATACGTCTTCTCATGACCAAAGAGAGAACCTGCGATGCGGTTTCCCGCGCCGTCCATGTTGACGATCTGCCCCGCCTCCGTGATGGCGTTCGCCGACAATAGGAAGACATCGGTCATCAGCGCCTCCCTGCCTGCCGCGAGGAAAGCCTCCAAACCGCCGATGTGACCGCTCCTCGCAGGATCTATGACCTCGTTTTTCACGCTGAGCTTCTCGTAGAGCCTCAGCGCTCGCAGCGTCTCCGAGTCGCCGAAGCCCACGCGCTTTCCTGCGATCTCCCGCGCGAGGTAGTCCGCCGCCTCTTCCTTCGTCTGAAACAGCGATACGTCGTAGCGATTGCGGCGAAACGCTTCAAGCGTGCGCTCGATGCGCTCCTTTTCACGCACTTTTCCATCTTCCGTCATGACCTTCTCTCCTTCCGTCAAACACGCGGAAAATCCCCTCTTTACCCTAAAGAAATTTTCGGCAAAAGCCGCCGCTTTCCTGCCGCCCCCTTGCCCTTCGAGCAAAAAGGACGTAGAATAGGAAATATACCTTAAGAAACCGCTTATAGCATAATGAAAACGAGGGAAAGCCATGAGCCTGTACGATAACATCCGCCGCGTCACCCCCTACGTCCCCGGCGAGCAGCCTGCGGGCAAGGTCATCAAACTGAACACGAACGAATGCCCCTACGCGCCCTCGCCGCGCGTCGCCGAAGCCATCGCCGCCTGCGACGCCGGTCGCCTGCGCCTCTACCCCGAGCCGGACTGCCACACTTTGAAGGAAGCGATCGCCGCGCATTACGCGGTCAAGCCGGACGAAGTCTTCGTCGGCGTCGGCTCCGACGACGTGCTCGCGCTCGCCTTCCTCACGTTCTTTGCCGGGCAAAGGCCCGTGCTTTTCCCCGACATCACCTACTCCTTCTACGATGTCTGGGCTGAGCTTTACGCCATCCCCTACGAGACCGTACCGCTCGCCGCAGACTTCACGCTCCGCCCCGAAGACTACGCGCGTGAAAACGGCGGCGTCATCTTCGCGAACCCCAACGCGCCGACGGGACTCGCGCTTCCCCTCTCAGGCGTTGAAGAAATCCTCGCGACGAATCCCGAATCCGTCGTCATCGTCGATGAAGCCTACGTCGATTTCGGCGCAGAAACAGCGCTCCCGCTGCTCAAAAAATACGAGAACCTCGTCGTCGTGCGCACGATGTCGAAGTCGCGCGCTCTCGCCGGCATGCGCATCGGCTACGCCTTCGCATCAAAGCGGCTCATCCGTGCCATGGAGGACGTCAAGGCGTCGATCAACTCCTACACGATGACGACGCTCTCTCTCGCCGCAGGAAAAGCCGCCATCGAGGACGAAGACTACTTTCAGCAAACGCTTGGAAAAATCATCAAGACGCGCGAGGAAACGAAGGCGTCTCTTCAAAAGCTTGGCTTTTCCGTCACGGAATCGAAGACGAACTTCCTCTTCGCGCGAAATCCCGACATCCCGGCGCAAACGCTCTTCGAAACCTTGCGAAATCGCGGCATCTATGTGCGCTACTTCAAGAAACCGCGCATCGACGAACACCTGCGCATCACCATCGGCACGGACGAGGACATGAAGCAGCTTCTCGAAGAACTCCGCTGCCTCAGCAAAAGATGAAAAATGCGCCAGGACGGAGAAACGGAATGTAAGAAATCACGGAACATACGGAAAGGATGATTTTGTCTTGCAAAAGAACACGGAAAACACCAGCGGCAAGAACTTCCTGCAGAACCGCCACGCGAAGATGTTCGTGCTCATCGCTTGCCTCATGATCGCCTGCATCGCAGGCTGGCGCATCGCATGGAGCGAGCTTCATACGGAAGACAACGCTGCGGAACCCTCGACGGCACAGACAACGGACAGCGGCGCTCCCGCGGCCGACCCTGCAAAAAAGACGCCGCCGAGCGGCAACTACGTCGTCGTCAGTGACGACTTCAGCAACCTCCAGATCACCGATGCGCAGACGCCCGTCTACGACATCTATACGCTCGCCGAACGCCGCGAAAAGGGACTTCCCACCGAGATGCCGGACCTCACCCCCTATACGATGCCGAATGTCGCCTACCTGACCTTTGACGACGGCCCCGACGCGAAGAACACGCCCGCCATCCTCGACATCCTGAAGGAGCGCGGCATACACGCCACCTTCTATGTCATCGGCAGCATGGCAGAAGCGCACCCCGACGTCCTCAAGCGCATCTTCGCCGAAGGCCATGCCATCGGCAACCACAGCTACAGCCACCGCTACGACATTCTCTATCCGAACAAGGAAAACTTCCTCGAAGAGATTGTCCACACCGATGAAGTGATCTACAACATTCTCGGCGTGCGTCCGCTCATCGTCCGCGCCCCGGGCGGCGCCGCCAGCATGTTCAAGCCCGGCTACAGCGCCATGCTCAAGGAAAACGGCTATGTGAACCACGACTGGAACGTCAGCAGCGAAGATGCGACGGGCAACAACGTCAGCGTGCAGAAAATCCTCGGCTCGATCAGCTACACCTGCGCCAACCGCCCCAAGGATCGCGGCGCCATCGTCCTCATGCACAGCAAGGACGGCAAGGAAACGACGGTCGAGGCGCTGCCCGCCATCATCGACATGCTGCAGGGCGCAGGCTTCACCTTCGGCGTCATGACGCCGCGGACGGCGCAGCCGTGGTAAAGAAGCGCACGCAAAAATCGGGAAAAGCCGCTGAACGTGCAGAACTGCAAAGGAAGCTCGATCGTCTCCACGCGGATGAAAAGACGCCGAAAAAGTCCTCCTCGTGGCTGAAAAAAGCGATGCTCTGCACTGCCCTGCTCATCCTCGTGCAAACTGCCCTCTGCCTCGGCGTCGCCGAATACATGTGGCAGAAGCAGAACCCGGACAAGCCCTCGCCGTTCCTCGTCGCCCTTCTCGATGGCAGCGACGCCGCGCAAAAAGAACTGCAAGAGCATTGGCAGAGCCTTACGAGCGCCGTGCGCGCCAAGCAAAGGGGCGGCGAGGCGGAGGCGGCGGAACGCAGCGTGCAGCAGGATTCTTCGGCTGCGGCTAAGAGCGCGCCACCTGTGCCGAAGCTCGCCGAACGCGGCAGCGACCAGGAAGCGCTGCGCGCCGACTTCTCCGCCATCCTCGCCCAAAAATCTCCCGACTGCTCCGTCTTCCTGCTGCGTCCGCGCGAAGAAAAAGAGCCGCTTCTCTACCAGTCGCATGCCATGCAGCCTGCGAGCATGATCAAGCTCTTCATTCTCGCCTACGCCATGCAGCAAGCGAAAGACGGAACGCTCTCCCTTGCCGAACCGCTCTCCATCACCGAGGCGAACATCGTCGGCGGCGCGGGACAGCTCAACTGGTACGACAGGGGCAAGCAGCTCACGATCGAGCAGCTCTTAGAGCGCATGATCACGGACAGCGACAATACTGCGACGAACATCCTTATCGACCGCCTCGGCATCGAGAACATCGACGGCTACATCCGCCAGAAAGGCTACGCAGACACGCGCCTGCAGCACAAGATGATGCTCTCCAACCAAGGCCGGCCGAACCTCTCCAGCGTCAAGGACATCGGCACGCTCCTTTCGCTCATCTACCGCGGCGAATGCGTCGACTACGAGCACGACAAAAAGATGCTGCAGATCCTCTCGCGCCAGAAGGACAAGGACTGTCTGCCCTCGGCGCTCCCCGCCTTCCTCGTCGCGAACAAGACGGGCGAAATCACAGGCATCTACGCCGACGGCGGCATCGCGTGGAGCGACGCGGGCGACCTGATCCTCGTCGTCATGGACGAAAACTGCCGTGACCGCCAAGAGACGATTGCGCTCTTTCAACGAATCGCCCAAAGAGCCGCCGCCTCGCTCTGATGCTTTGCAAACCGATGTCGTTGCCACCCATGCGATTTTCTGTTATACTGGAATGGCAGAGATATTGAAGAAGTTGTTTTAGCAGCAGCAAGGAGGTTTTTTCCATGGCAGAAGATACAGCTCCGCTCATGACGAGCAACGAAGGACTCGGCTCGATCCGCGTCGCTGATGAGGTCGTCAGCGTCATCGCGGGACTCGCGGCGATGGACGTCGACGGCGTCGCAGGAATGAGCGGCGGTCTCATCGGCGGCATCGCCGAGATGCTTGGCCGCAGGAATTTCTCGAAGGGCGTCAAGGTCGAAGTCGGCGAGCAGGAAGCCGCTGTCGATCTCTCCATCGTCGTGACCTACGGCGTCGACATCCGCCACGTCGCAACCGACGTGCAGAAGAACGTGCGCCGCGCCATCGAGTCCATGACTGGTCTCAAGGTCGTCGAAACGAACGTACAGGTGCAGGGCGTCGTCTTCCCCGAGGAGGAGAAGGAAGAGCCCGCCGCACGCGTGCGCTGAAGAAGAAGCTCCATGAGGCAGGCGCCCCATGGAGCTTCTCTCGTAAAAGAGCCATTTTGAAGGAACTCTAATATTTGATAAGGAGGTTTTCATGCAGATACAGAAGCGCGACATCGCGCTCTCCATCGTCCTGACCGTCATCACCTGCGGCATCTACGGACTTTACTGGATGTACAAGCTGACGAACGAGATCCACGCCCTCTCGGGCAAGCCGCGCACGGTGGATGGCGGCACGGCCGTACTCTATACGATCCTCACCTGCTCTTTTTACTTCTACTACTGGCTCTACAAGATCGGCGGTGAACTCGTCGAACTGCGCCGCGAAAACGGCCTGCCACCCGACTCCGTGAGCAACAAGACGTATACGATCGTCACCATTGTCATGACTGTCATCTACATCGTCTTCACGATGCTCGACTACACCTTCCAATTCATTCTCAGCGCCGCTACGGAAGCCGCCCCGATGCATCACGATTCCACCGAGGACGCCATGGCCATCGGCATTGTCATCCTCGCATTCATCATCGGGCTTCTCGTCACTGCCATCGTTCAGGCCATCCTTTCCGGCATCGTCCTCTGGGCGGTCTACAAGCGCAAGGATGACAGTCCGACGCTCGTCTACCTGCTCATGGCGATTCTGCGCACCTACAATTTCACCATGGCATTCCTGCAAGCCTCTCTCAACGACTTTCTGCAGCAAAAGAACTGCGGCGCACCGCCCGAGCCCATCTTTTCGGCAGATGCACCGCGCATATCTCTGCAAAAGCCGCACGCCTAGCGTTCGACAAGATCCGCCGTTTTTATCCTATTCAACCAGAAAGGAAGATTCATCATGACAAAAAGAAGCATTCCCCTTGCCATCGTTCTTTCCTTCATTACCGTCGGTCTCTATGCCCTTTATTGGGTCTATACGCTCACCGAAGACGCCCATGCAGCAGCAGGCGAGCGTACGACCGCTTCAGGCGGCATGGTCATCCTCTTCTCCTTCCTCACCTGCGGCATCTACAGCTTCTACTGGCTCTACAAGATGGGCGAGACCATCGTCATGGCGAAGCAGAAACGCGGCATGACGGCAGACACGAACCTCCCCATCATCTATCTCGTCCTCGCCCTCTTCGGCTTCGGCATCATCAGTTACGCCTTGATGCAGAGTGCGCTCAACGACATCATCGATCACGATGGCGGCGCATCGCAGGCCTTCTAAATCATGAACGATACGAAAAGAGAGAAGCCGTCCGCTTTCGGGCGGTTTCTTTTTGCCGCAAAAAACATCACAGGCAATGCAGAAGGAGCAGCAAGATGTTTTTCCGTCGAGCAGCGAACACGCGCCAAGGTCGTTTTCCGACGCTACGCCCTGCTCCTCGCCGTCGGCGTCGCCTATCTCATCTTCTGCCGCACGACGGGGCTCAGCCTGCCATGCCCCTTCCACGCCATGACAGGACTCGACTGCCCCGGCTGTGGCATCACTCGATTGATGCTCTCGCTCTCCGAAGGCGACCTCGCTGCCGCCTTCCATGCGAATGAAGCGATATTCATCCTGGGCCCGATTCTGTGCATCTTTCTCCTGCGCGACGATCTCCATTGGATTCTACACGGCGAAAGAAAAGAACCGCCTCGCCCCTTCGTTTTCTTCCTCCTCATCGTCTTCACAGCTTTTACGATCTGGCGCAATTTCTTGCGGTGAGAAGAGGCGGCCTCTTCTCCTCTCGCTTATTTCTACCAAGGTTCTACATTCTCGCCCAGCGCTTGATTGCTGCCGCTGCCGTATTGAAGGACATCTCCCAATTCACCCTCTTGTCTTAATTTTCTTCCAATCCTCTCTCTGCAAGAACAAAGCATCTTTTTCCATTCGAGGGTCATCCTTGAGGGTTCTATTTCGGTTCATCGTACCCATCCTCCCACAATGTGCCAAGGGATAGATGTTTGCAGTCACTCTGCCGCACGCGGCTCTTATAGGCTCATGCTGTTCTATAAAAGTGTTATAGCCGTCCTTGAAACCCTTAAGGGAAGATATTTTCTCACCGGTCAGCGTTTCGTAAACGCATTTAAAAGTTAGTTGACCCAAGCAAAGAATGTTTTCCGGCTCCAAAATATCACAGAGTTCCTTGAAAAAGCCGCTATCCTTCATCATCAAAGTCTTAGTCATTCCACCGCTTTCTTTTCCGGCTCGGTATCCCAAACAAAAATTAGTGAAAAAGAGATCCGCATACCTTGTATTTGCAATAGAATCGTACCCCAACACTTTGAATAACTCTATCAAGTTCGCATCTGTCTCAAAATCGAGGGATTTTTTGTCCAGATAGTTTACATCCTTTTCTCCTTGGTTCATGGCTTTGATTCTCTCTGCAAACCCCTTCTTCATGGCTCTTGGATTGCCCCAATCCTGCGCCACCAAAAGATATTTAATCTCGGGTATGCCTTGAGCGTAACCAAAACCTTGCCAATAAGTGTAGAGATTGATTTCCCTGCAAAATCCTTCGGGGGCAGCCTGCAAAACAATTCTGGTATTCTTATGCTCCTCGGGATGTTTACGATATTCGTCCTGCGATTTTTTCACCAAATCATGATATTTCTTCTCTTTATTCATTCTGATCATATAATCCTTCACCTCTTCATCGTTTATCGTATATGCCTTCTTCCTCCAACAAATCCTGTATCGTCATATAGGCATCATCTGGACTCCATGTCAAATAGCCGGTATATCCCGTACGCATTTTATACGCTTTTTGCACTTCGGAGTGAGCAAAGATCCATGCTCCCAATTCGTAGTAGTTCCACTCCCATTCGTCCAGTTTATCGTTTTGACCGCTACTCTCATGAAATTTCTTGAGCGCAGGGAAAACCTGACAGATTTTTTCCATGTTCTTATGATCGCCGGAAATATCATAACGATAAATTTTGCCGTTACGATGATAGAGCTCGCAGTAATTGTTATAGATATCGTAGGTGCACACGAAGCAAAATCTAACCCCGGAGATGAATTTGGAACTTAAGTCTTTAGGCGAAATGGATATTTTATCCGACATGAGGACATACATCCTTCTCTGATGAGCAGCGTTTTCTTCCCCTTTCGCTAAAATTGATTTTGCCATGTCGCGATTCAGATAAAAATTCTTAGCGTAGTTGATGTCAATCCCTGACTCTGCATCGATTGCCTTGGCAATAAAGGACAGCAAATCGTAAATTTTTACCTCCGTAATATAATTGGCATTTTCGTCTTCTTCGTCCAGTCCCATGAAAAATTCGCTATCCGAAGTATAGGCTTCGATAGTTATTGTGCCTTCACAATCACCCTTTGCGACACATTCGTCAAATACCCGTACTTCGCTTGGTGCGAGCAGGAAAGAACCACCGTCTTTCATACGCATATAAATTGCATCCAAAATAGCCGCCTCATTTTCAGGGGAGCTGTCTTTCTGATAACGAAGAATTGCGGCTTCGATGATAGGTTCGCCCAGTATTGCCTTCCCTATCGTACGGTCAAAGTGGTGCAGTACGGATTTCATTTTTTCAGGGATGCGCTCAAAGCACTCTTTTTCCAATGTCGGCGTAAGCCCATAGTAAGCCTCGGCAATGCTTCCGGCAATGCAAGCCGTGGTATCCGTATCGCCGCCGATGGAGATGGCGTTCCTCACGGCATCTTCAAAATCCGTAGATTCCAAGAAGGAAATGATGGCCTCCGGCACCGAACCTTGGCAAGTCACATCCATCTGATAAGCAGGGCGAATTTCCTTCAATGTGCGGGAGAGATGATAGCCGAACTCCTCCTCGATGTACTTTTTGATGGTTGCTTTGGATTCTCCCGTCCGTGCGAGATAGATGGCGCTTGCCACAGACTCTGCGCCTTTGATCCCTTCGGGGTGATTATGTGTAACCTCTGCGGTCCAACGAGCAACTTCTCTCGTACGCTCTATAGAGCTGTAAAGCCAACCTACGGGAGATACTCTCATTGCCGAGCCGTTGCCAAAACTGCCATAAGGTTTCGGCACCTTTTTCTTTAGCCACTCACGGAATTTGCCGCCATATCCTGCTTTGGGATATTTCCCACCCCAATGCTGCATGGAGGAAACAACCGCCGCGCAAATTTTCTCCTCCTCGGCATCTTTGTCCGCATAGAGCAGGGCATCCGCTACGGCTACGGTCATAACGGTGTCATCGGTAAAACGGGATGTTTCGATGAACAAGGGAAACGCCTTGATTTTTTCGCCCCTGTCAAATTCGTAAGGCGAACCGATTATGTCACCTAAAATCGCTCCATACATGACTATCACTCCCTTCGCTCATTCTTATCCTTTGGCGTATTTCTTCGCCATATCCAAAACTGTCGCCTTGACGGCCTCACGCAAGCTTTGCGGCTCTTTGATTTCAATATGTCCACCGTATTGCAACGCCCAATATTTCATCGCCCGTTCGTTACATTTGAGCGTCACAAGCATTTTATTTTCAGTTTCTTTCTTGATGTAAAAATCCCTACCAAACCAATCGAACAGTTCGTCCATCAAACCCGTGTCGGCTATGAATTTCACCATCACGCTATCGCCGCTGTACATATAGATATGTTCTGCCATGTGCTTGGGGAGGCTCCAACCTCTGGCAAATTCCCTGACAGCCTTTTTCGGTTTGACCTGCTCCGAGAGCATGGTGACAGAAGTTATGCGGTCTATGCGGTAGTGGGACAGGTCATCGTATTTGTCGTAATTGCCGATAAGGTAGTAGCGCCCGTTGTTGGCAACCATATAGTAAGGATTCACGATGTACGGCTCATCGCGTCTTGGATGAAGTTTGAAGTCTGTGCCGTAGCAGTTATAGATGAAGCTGACCTTCTTCTTTTCCTCTATGGCATCGTTTAGTGTATCTAAGACTACCATGACTTGTTTGTTGTCGGAATGGAACATTTCAGGCAAATTCGACACATGAGAAACCTTGGCGTGAAAGTAACGATTGCCGCAGCCCTTTAGTTTTTTGACGAGCCGCTTGGCTTGCGCTCCCGACAAGTTTTTCGAAAAGAGAACGCTGTCAATCAACATCCGCAGTTCCGCATTCTCAAAATCCCGCTCTATCAGATAGCAGCCACGCTCCGTGGCGATTTCGTAGCCCATGTCCTTGAGAGAGCGGATATTGTTGCGAATGGAACGCCTATCACACTCCGCACCGTAGTTCAGTTTGAGAAGGTCGATGATTTCCTGCTGCGTAAGCCTATGCTCGGTATCTGTGTATTCCTTCAGTATCTCCAGTATCAACATATTGAGCATTTTCTTATTGTCTCCGGCATAAACATTCATTGGCATCCTCCCTGGTGATACTTTCTATGTCCCTTTTCATCTCGTAATGTCATTATAGCATAAGCGATGGGTAAAAATTTACCCGTCAGGAAAATGCTCAAAAAATTATAAAGAAGACTCCTCTGATAGTCTTAGCGCGCCATTTCCCTTGCCCGTGACCGTCAAGATATGTCGTGCGGCCAATATGCGTCTTATTTCACTTTTACAATCAAAATGAAATAAGATACTCTTTTTCTCCTCCTTATTTCAACCTCAGAACATTCTATCTATATCTTGCACAAAAAATGCGCCGGGCATCGAAACCTGGCGCACCATGCCTTATCGGACACTGCCCACCCCTGTGCAGTCGTCGAGATTCCTGCCTTCCGTGCTCGTCAAAAAGTAGGCGTCGCTGACGAGCACGCGGCGGATGCGGCAGCGCTTGAGGCCTTCCTGCGTCTTTTCCCAGCAGCCGCTCAAGGAATGTATGACATACGTCTTGCCATCGACCGAGCCGAGCGTGAGCATCACATGGCCGGGGCGAAAGAGAAGGCTCGCGGGCGGTGCGGCGAGAAGCGCTTCGGTTCGCTCCTCGGGCGTAAGATCGTCGAGCGGCGTGAAAAAGATGTGCGGCGCGGCATCTTCCGTGCCGCGCCGACGCACCCCGAATGCCGCAGCCTTTCCCCGCGCACCGTGCGCCGCATTCTGTGCATCGCCCACATGGGCACTCGCCCGCAGAAACGCCTCCTCCTGCTCATCGGCGTCGCGCGGCAGCTCGATGCCGACCGTGCGGTAGACGTCGGCGACGAACGAGGAGCAGTCGACGCTCTCATCCTGCCCGCCCCAACCATAGACGTCGCCGAGACACGCGAAAGCCGCGCGGCGCAGATTGTTCGCCGTATAGGGCAGGCTGCCGCGATGGAGCGCGGCGGCTTCCATGTCGCCCGCGTCCTCCACAACAAGGCTCGCGCTCTCGCTGTACGGAAGCGGCACAAGCATTTCTTGGAGACTGCCGTCCGCCGCACGCTGCGGCAGACGCGCGAGATGCGCTCCGCCCTGCTGCACGAGCGGAATGCGGCTGCCGAGCTGATAGAGCTGTCCGCCTGCCTCCTCGGGCGTTTCGTAGCGGTTTTGCGTGACGACGAGGAAATCTTCGGGCTGCACATAGGCGAGCCACGTCTCGCGCGTTGTCAAGGCAACCGCATCCCTCGCCAGCCAGCCGCGATAATAGCGCATGGAAACGAAGAGGAACTTGCCGTCTGCGCTCTCGTGCCAAACGGCAAGGGGCTCGGCGGGATCAACGGCGGTCGCCTGCAAGATGTCGTAATGCACATCGTCGGGCGCATCGAGCCAGGCCTCCTCGGTCGGCAGACCGCGCAGGTCGGCACGCCGCACCGTCACGCCATAGCGCAGAGGATTGCGAAGCGGCAGCCTGTCCGCCGCGCAGTTTTCGACAGTCGCCTGATACGCCTCATCCGAAAGCGGCTCTGTCGGCGCGTACCAATCTTCACGCTCGGGCGCGGCTTCTTCCATCCAGTGTCGGAGCTGCCGCCTCGATACAGCACGCGGCAATTCCGCCAGAGAAACAAGACTCGGCTGATTCGCGTGCAGCTCCTCGTTGAGACGCGTCACGTCCTCTGCCGTGCCAAGGAGGCGATCGCCTGCCGCATCGCACCAGAAGCCGGCGTCATCGTAGGGAGCGCCGAGCGCCACGCCATAGTCGGGCGATGCATCTTCCTCAGTCTGCCCCCGCACATCGTCCGCCAACTCCGCCTTCGATGCAGACTGCACGGAAACTGCCGCCGCATCTGTCACGGACAACACCGCCGCGGCAGTCTTTCCCGCTTTAGCAGCCGTCAAATCCGCCCCGCCGAGAAACATGCCGACCGCAGCCAAAAAGCACGCAGCATGCTTCCCGATATTTCTCGAAACTTTCATTTTCGCACACATACCTCTCAACGCTCCAAAATCACAGCGCCCGCTGCCTTTTCCTCGCGAAAGGAACGCGCCGCCCCCCAAAGCTGGCGGAAGGAAAGCAGTACAGCGGCCGCATCTGCCGCAGGAACGGCGAGCCATGCGCCGTCAAGGCCGAAAAAGTGCGGCAGGAGCAGCAGGAACACCACGATGCCGACGAGATTGCGCACAAAGGACAGGATTGCCGACATCCTGCCGTCCGACAACGCCGTGAAAAAGGTCGAGGAGAAAAGGTTGAAACCGCAGAGCAAAAAGCTCCACGAGAACAGCCCGAAGCCGCCGAGAGCCAGCGCATAGGCACGTCCTCCATCCGGCAGAAACAGCGTCATCAGCGGTACGGCGAATATATTTGCCGCCGCAAAGGACAGAATTCCGAAGAGAAAGATAATGCCAAGCGACAGCCGCAGAAGGCGCAGAAGCTCGGCATATCCTTTCGCGCCGAATTGGTAGGAAAAGACCGGCGCGACGCCATTGGCGAAACCCATGAGTATTGCCGTCAATAGCATTTCCGCATAGAGGATGACACTGATCGCCGCGACGCCGTCCGCTCCTGCATAGGAGAATGTCACGAGGTTAAAGAGATACGTCGTAATGCCGACGGAAAGCTGCGTGACCATCTCGGAAGAGCCGTTGTAAAGTGCCTGGAAAAGCGGACGCACGGCGAAGGAAAACCGCTCGAACGCGAGCGTGCGGCTGTAGCGCGAAAAGTAAACGAGACCCAAGACCGCCGCGACGACATCCGACAGCCCCGTAGCAAGCCCCGCGCCGAAGATGCCCATGCCGAAGTGCGCGAGAAACACATAGTCGAGTCCGACATTGACAAGTCCCGCTGTCAATGATACGAGAAATCCCTGCACGGGGCGGCCATCCGCGATATAAAAAGCGTTAAATATGATCATCAAAACGACAAAGGGCGCGAAGAACATATTCGCCGAGAGGTACGCGCGGCAGTCGGCATAAAGCTCGGGTGAAGCGCCGAGAAGCGCCAAAATAGGCTCCATGAAAAGGAACACCGTGCCTGCGAGCAATATGCCGAGCGCTGCACCGACAACGACGAGCAGCGTGAAGCGGCTTCTCGCCAATGCCGCATCGCCCTCGCCCAGCGTCTTGGCAACGAGCGCCGAGCCGCCCGAAGAAAGCATGATGGAAAGCCCAAATACGAGATTCAGCGCAGGATAGACGATGTTCGATGCAGCGAGCGCGAGGCTTCCCGCATAGCGCCCGATGAAGATGCCGTCCGTCACCGTATAGATAGAAATGACGAGCATCATGCCGACGGCGGGCGCAGCGAAGCGCAAAAGTCCGCCGAGACTGAAATGCTTTGCCAATGTGTTCATGAAATTCTCCTTTTGCAGCTTGACCAGAAGAGCCAATCAGTCTGCACCCTTCGGGCTTGACTTCTTGGACTTTCATTGTAAACTTAACGCACAAACGTCCACTTCGTGGACATGGTGCGCACGCCCTTACATGAAAGAGCCAATCAGTCTGCGCCCTTCG
>ERZ773009.484-NODE-484-length-29321-cov-6.531948_pt1 | contig 29321 bp, 23 predicted proteins | sample MGYA00580663_ERZ773009 | MGnify/ENA primary metagenome ERZ773009 (study PRJEB29015, sample SAMEA2737969) | human oral metagenome | biome: human oral; feature: human-associated habitat; material: dental | place: China | collected 2026 ... | reverse complement strand
TGAGCGACCCCACCATGATGACGAGGCTGATGCGTTGCACCCACCCCATAGCATCGCATCCCTCGTCAAGATACGTAGAGGGATAAGGGAGGCGCTGAGTATGCAGGCGACGTCGCGTCTCTTGGAAATCGTAGCTGCCACTAAAGCCGGGGGCTGGGTTCACATTCCCATACGTGCCCTGGCTGCGAGACCTGAAAAAGAGGATAACGGACGCGAGGAAGGAGCTCATGCTCACAGCGAAGAAAAGTAACCATAGGGGCCCGGATGGCTCGGTCATGTGGCTGTATTGTGCCACCAGAATGCTACCGACACCTATCCTCGCAAAGATAAGGCTCAACTTTGCGATATCAGTATCGTTGTCCATGCGCCCTCCCCTTCTTGTGGACCCCCTCAGGTTTCCGTCGACGCAGCGGACTTTTCCTGGCTACAGTACCCTCCGCTCGTGCAGAGAGCCAGACCGCATACCTTGGCACGAGACACACCATAGGCCTTGGAGAGGCGCTTGGCAAGCGCGCTCTTGGGCTCGCCTGCTACAAGCCCCTCGCGCACGACCTCGTTAAGGGGAACGTCGGCCTGTCGCTTCCGGCGCAGGGGCGTGAGCTCATCTTCGTAGTTCCGCAGTATCATCCCTGTAGTTCCGCAGTATAGAGATCGGGCTTTCTTTCATTGTCCCTGCTCGAGGACCCATCCTCTTGTCAAATCATATGGTTTGGAATTTGCTGCGGAAGTCAGGATCCTACACCAGTGCCAGTGCTTCCTGCGGTGGGGCTTAGCTTACGGTCACAGGTAGATGGAGAAGGAGAGAAAAGCGATCCCGGCGACGAGCAGGCCCAGCATGCCGATCAGCGAGGACAAGTATTCGGTTACCGCCGGCTGCAGACCCAGGCGTCGCGCATGGAGGACTCGACGAAACGCGCACGGAGCCATGAGCAGGCTACCGATCGCTGCGATGGCCATCGCAGCCTTCATTATCGGGTACTGCTCCTCAGGCGACGTCGGCAGGACCTGCATCACCAGGGATACCACGATGAGCGACCCCACCATGATGACGAGGCTGATGCGTTGCATCCACCCCATAGCGTCGCATCTCTCGTCAAGGTGAGTGGAGGGATAGAGGGAACGCTGAGTGTACGGGTTATATTGAGGATTCTGTAAGTCGTAGACACCACCAGAGCCGGAGGATGGATTCATGTCCCCATACGTAGCTTGGTTAGGAAACCTGAAAAACAGAACAGCAGCCGCGATGAGAAAGACCCCGCTTACAACGAGGAGAGCTGTCCGTAGGAATCCGAGCGGCCCCGCAACGCGAGTGAATTGCGCCAGCAGAAGGCTACTGGTGCCTATCCTCGTGAAGGTAGAGCTCATCTTTGCGATATCGGCATCGTTGTCCATGCGTCCTCCCTTTCTTGTGGACCCGTCAGGTTCCCGTCGACGCGGCGGACTTTTCCTGGCCGCAGCATCCTCCGCTCGTGCGGAGAGCCAGACCGTATACCTTGGCACGGGACACACCATAGGCCTTGGAGAGGCGCTTGGCAAGTGCGCTCTTGGGCTCGCCTGCTACAAGCCCCTCGCGCACGGCCTCGTTAAGGGGAACGTCGGCCTGTCGCTTCCGGCGCAGGGACGTGAGCTCATCCGCGCTCGGCGCCGCGATCACGATGACGCACTCGCCCCTGAGGTCCTCCCGAGCGATAAGTTCGTCTGCCACCTCGCGTACGGGACCTCGCACGACCTCCTCGTGGAGCTTGGTGAGCTCTCGCGCAAGGGCGACCTGGCGCCCCGGGAGCACGTCGGCAATAGCCGCGAGCGTCGCGGGCACGCGATGTGGTGACTCATAGATGACGAGCGCACCAGGCACCGCCGCGAGCTCCTCGAGCCGAGTGAGCAGCGCACCTCTCTTGCGCGGGAGGAAGCCCTCAAAGAAGAAGTGCTCCATGGGAAGCCCCGAGGCCACAAGTGCGCAGGTGACGGCAGAGGGACCGGGAATGACCTCGACGGCAAGCCCCGCATCGAGGACGGCATCCACCAGGCGCTGGCCGGGATCGGACACACCCGGCATACCCGCATCCGAGACAAACGCCACCTTCTCCCCCCGCTCGATGCGGCTAAGCGTGGGAGCGATGCGCTCCGCCAGGCTGTGCTCGTCCGCCCGCCTGAGCGCCGCACGGATACCGAAGTGGGACAGCAGCCTGCCCGTCACCCGCGTGTCCTCGCATAAGATCAGGTCAGCCTCACGAAGCGTACGTAGGGCGCGCACCGAGATGTCATCGAGGTTGCCGATGGGCGTCCCCACGACGAAGAGGGTCCCTTCTCCCTGCGACTGACGCACGAAGGTGACGGGTTCGCCCTCGACCACCCCTTGGCTCACGTGAGCATCGCCCGCTCGAAGGATGAGAGCGCGACGCGGGCGTCCCAGCCGTCGAGATGCTTGTCCGTCTTCCATGTGTTAAAGAACCAGGCAGGGCAGCTCTTGAAGATCGCGAGCTGCTCTGAGATGTAGACGCGCTCGAGCGCGATCCTGCCCTCGGGCGTCGTGGCGGAGTCCGGAAACGGAAGCGATGCCGACCACTTGCCCACCATCACGGGAAGGCCGCTTTTCCTCGCAAGCCTCATCGACTCGCGAGACGCGTTCGACAACATGCGAATACCTGTGGGACCAACGGAGTCAATATGGTCGCGGTAGTGGTAGAGGTGACTGTCGAGCCAGACGTTCTCATAGCGCCTTGGTGGCATGAACCTGCGCCAAGAACCAGGCATGCCCGCGTCAGGCAGGATGACTGTGACGTCCGGCGCATTGGTGCGAATACTCTCGTACGCCTCGCGGTAGTAGTTGCGCACCTGATGCAGGGGCACACCATCACTAAGCGTGAACCCCCGGCGCGTCTGGGCGACGACGCCATCGGCGACCTCTATGCCCGCAAGGGCCATGCGTGAAGAATAGCGCTTTGCGAGTGCGCCCAGGACGACAAGCATGGCCTCGCGGCGGCGCGAGAAATCCTCGCGGTCATGCGCGAAGTCCGTGCCGGCGGCCTTCGACCCAGGAATGACAGCAAGCGCGAGCACGATCTTGAGGTCGATGTCCTCTGCCCACAAGAAGGCCTCGTCTACGTACTCGAGACAACCCACAAAGGGGCCGCTGTCAGGCCCCGCATCACCAAAGACGTACCAGGGAACAGCAAGACGCACGGCGTTGAAGCCACGAGACGCTATCGAGGTAAAGTCCTTCTGGGAGAGAAAGCTTCTGCGATGCTCGCTGATAAGCTCGCGATAGCGCTTGGTGCCGATAGAGGCGATGAGGGCGTCCTCGTCGAGCGCTCCGGAGTCCGCGAAGAGCCGGGGGGTAACCCACGGCTCGAGCGTCAGCCAGCCAGCGAGATTCACGCCATGAAGTACGCGTGCCGCCATGTGTGCCTCTTCCTCTTCCAAAGTGCCCAACCCCTTACATGACGCGTCCCCTGATCCGACAGACCTGCGCAACCTAGCCGACAGGTGACGGACCCAGACAAGGGACGGACTGATGACAGGCACTGCTCGTACATATCACACCTGCAGGCATGCCTGTGGGTTCACTCGCCTGTGCAGATCCCCTTCCGTACGTTCGACCGTCGGTCAAAAGAGACGCGTATGTGTGTACATACTAACGCATGGGACAGGACGGATGCCTCGCAAAAGCAAGAAGACTGGAGCAGGAATGGTCCAACTGAAGAAGCAGGGCGTTACGTGCAGCGGCAACGTTGCCGCACGCCATGGGAACCTAAGAGGGTTGCTCACTCGAAGGCACAGCTGGGCGGCACATAGCTCGCGCGGTTGTTGGGGGTCTCGTCGCAATCGACGCGACGTACGGGCAGGCCCCGTGCGATAAGACGCTCGGCCAGGTAACGAGCGAGGTTCTCGGCCGTCGTCCTGAAGGGCAGCAACGTGAGCACAAACCCCTCACCTTCGAGTGCGGCGATCGTCTCGGGCCTGAGCGACCCCTCCTCGACGAGAAAGCTATGGTCGAGCGCATCGCACTCCTCGCGAACGATGCGCTTGAACCGGGCGAAGTCCATGACCATGCCCCTCTCGGTACCGCTTGTGGCCAGCTCGTCTGACGCAACATATGCCGTCACACGCCACCGGTGCCCATGCAGGTTCTCGCACGCGCCGTGATAGTCGGTCAGGAAGTGGGCGCTATCAAAGCAATGCTCGGTGGAAAGCTCGTACATTGATCTGTCCTCTCTGCAGCACCCCGTAGGGCCAAGGATCCGCAAGGCAACACGGACTCGCTCATGTGGCGGAACTGGGATCTGAGCCTGGGCCTTGAGCGCCAAGACCACCACCGCCACTGCCACGCCCTCGACCACTGCGACGACGCCTCTTGGGCTTACTGGTGCCCTCGTGCGTTCCCGTGCCCTGAGCCTGTGTGCGCTGTCCGTCTTGGCCTCGAGTCTGGACCTTTGCCTGCTGTCCCCCACGATCTCCTGGGCGGCGACGGACGGAACGGTCCTGCGGCACGCCTGCGCCATCAGACCTCACCAAGGTCGTAGCCGGCCATACTGCTCCGTCGCTGACATCACCATCCTCATGGTGGCGGCGACGGTGCCTTGCGTCGGACTTAACCGGCGTCTCCTGCACCCGCTCCTTGGTTGGACTGCCGCCAGAAACTCCACCGACGCCACCTTTCTTGCGCCGACGCTTCGAGCGATTTTGGGTCCGCGCGGACGGCTCGCCATCCTCGCGCGGGGTGGGCGCGGATTTTGCACCCCGTGAATGGAAGGTTGAGCGGGCGCCGTCGGCACCTTGGGCGCCACTCATGCTGCCATCTTGCCTGCGGCTCCTCCGGCTACGACGACGTGGCTTGCTCTCCACGAATATGTCGGCCGAATCGAAGGCAGCCTTGGGAACCACACCATGGACCCGATCGAGCTCCGCGAGTGCCATCTGCACCTCGGGCGATTGGAGCCTCTCGAGCGCCGAGCGCGGCACCATGTCCGGGCGGCAAGGACAGTGCAGCTCCTCGCTCTTCTTGACCGCCGCTTCGGAGGTTTGCATCTCCGCAAGGGGGATGCGCACCTGCTTTCCATTCTCAAGACGCAGGCATATCTGCTCCTTGGGCGTGTCATACTCGACGATCTTCGCCTTACCGAGCGGCGTCTCTATCACGGCGTTACGCTTAGGCGCGCGCTGCTTGAAGTCCTTGTACGCGTCGAACTCGTAGCGCAAACAGCACATGAGTCGCCCGCAGGCACCCGAGATCTTGGATGTGTTGAGCGGCAGGTCCTGCTCCTTGGCCATTCGAATGGAGACGGGCTCCAACCTGCAACCTAGCCTCGCGCAGCAGAGCTCCTGCCCGCAGTGTGCGAAACCACCCACAAGAGCGGCCTCCTCGCGCACCCCTATCTGGCGCATGTCGATGCGCTTGCGCAGCTCACGGCTGAGCACACGCACAAGCTGGCGAAAGTCAACACGATCCTCCGCCGAGAAGTAACACACGACGCGGCCACCGTCGAAAAGGTACTCGACGCCTATGGGCTTCATATCAAGATTCAGCTTGTACACAGAATCTCGGAAGGTCGGAAGCGCATCCTCACCCTGCCGGGCGAGCTTGTCGGCACGATCGAGGTCGGACTCTGATGCGATGCGCACCACGCTACTCAGGCTCGCCTTATCTATCCGCTGCCTGAGGCGCTCCTCGTCCATCTCCATGGCATCCATGGTGCAAAGACCTATCTCCTGTCCGCGTTCGGTCGCACAGATGGCGTAGTCTCCCTCCCCAGCACCCGTATCTGCAGGATCGAACCACAGGTCGTGTGCCACGTACTTGAACTTCACCGGTATGACGGTGGGCATGCAAGAGCCTCCTTGACAGAGAGGAGCATGGTCTCCATGACCAGCTGAGGTGTTACGTTGTGGGCGAGGTCGCAGGCCGCCCCCGAGACGCAGCCAAGGGCCCTGATTACGGCCTCGCTTGTCGATGCCTGCGCCATGCGGTCCACGACGTCCGCCGCGTCCTCGTTCACGAGGGACTCATCCACCCCCTCGCGACGAATGAGCACGTCACGCAGGAGCGACTCTGCGGCAGCAAGCGCCTCCATCATACCCGAACGCTGTCGTGCCGTGAGCTCGCGCTTGTTGGCAGCCTCGATCCGCCTCATCGCCGGTGGGGCAAGATAGTCTGCGCGCTCCTTGAGCGAGGCCTGCTGAGAGAGCTTGTACTCGTCAAGCGGAACCCGCACGACATCGACTATCCGACGCGCGGAGATGAGGACATCCCACATGTCGTCACGCGCAAGCTCATCGAGGGCGCGAACGACTTCTCGACGTGCCTGCTGCCTGTCGGGGGAGGCCAGAAACTCCGCAGCACGTCCCGGCGAGCCTGTCACCGCAAGCGCAATGCGGGCGTCCCCTCCGCAGGAACCCGAGGCGAGCTCGACGACCCTCTCGGCGACGCCGGGTGAGACGACACGAAACGGCAGCTGCTGACAACGCGAGACGATCGTAGGCAGAACGGCTGCCGCAGAGCGCGCCATGAGGACGAAGTGGACTCCCCGAGGCGGCTCCTCTATGGTCTTGAGCAGGGCATTTGCCGAGGCGTCACGCAAGAGCCCCGCGTCGTCTAAGATGTACAGCTTGCCCTTGGCGCGCACGGGAGCGAGCGGGACGTCATCGATGAGCCCGCGCACCTGCGACACGAGATAGCCGGTGGCGCTCTCGGGCTTGAGATAGCGGACGTCAGGGTGAGTCCGGTGCGCCACGCGTATGCACTCGTCGCAGCTCGCATCACCACCGTGGGGGCAGACGATGAGCTGCGCCAAGGCACGGGCAGCGTCGTGCATACCAGAGCCGGGGGCTCCCACGAAGAGGTAGGCATGGCTGATCCTGCCCTCCCCATACGCCTTGGCAAGATAATCCCTCACGCGGGGTTGCTGATCAAGGACCTGGAGTGCCTGCGGAGATACGGTCGAGGCCACGCAATCAGCCGCTGTTGCACACATCTCGCGCACACCCCCTCCCCACCCTCCTCATGAGGATGGCCTCGCATCCTCGCCCAAAGCAGAGCAAAACTGAGGACAGGCCTCAACGAGCTGAGTCACCACACGCGAGAACACCTCGTCCTCACCCGCGTCACCATCCACGACGCGCACGCGGGCAGGCTCACATTTGGCAAGCCTGAGGTAGCTCTCGCGAATACGCTCCTGAAAGTGCAGGCCCTCGGCCTCGAGACGATCTGGGTCGCGCCCTTCCGTGCGCATGAGCGCGGTCGAGACATCAAGGTCGAGCACGAGCGTCAGATCGGGAACGACACCGCAGCTTCCAAGCTCGTTGCAGCGTCTCACGAGACCCTCGTCGAGGCCACGCCCACCATGCTGGTAGGCATAGGTCGAATCGAAGTAGCGGTCGCAGACGACGACGGAGGCCCTCTCGAGGGCCGGACGTACGGCCTCGCTCACGAGCTGGGCGCGAGATGCCTCATAGAGGAGAAGCTCGCAGGCATCGGACATCGTCGCATAAGTGGAATCGAGGAGGATGGCGCGTATCCGCTCGCCGACGACGGTCCCTCCCGGGTCACGGAGCAGCACGACGTCAAGACCTGCCGCCCCAAGCAGGTCAGCCACCCGCCTGGCCTGCGTCGTCTTGCCAGAGCCATCGATGCCCTCGAAGGTGATGAAGCTGCCACGACGCTTGCTCATGACTTTGAGTCCTCTGCAGAGCCGGAGCGCTTGGCTGCCCTCTTTGGGCCGGGTTTGTGCGCGCCCGCACCAGTCTTGCGCCTGTTTGCGGTAGCGCGAGAGCTGCGGCCTGATGTGCCCGTTTTAGCCGACGTGGCCTTCTTGCCCGACGCGGCCTTCCCGCTCGGCGCGGCCTTTTTGCCCGACGTACCCGTGCGTCCCGACGCGGCCTTCCGGCCCGATGCGGTCTTCTTCTCCTTGCTGGGACAGTCCATATTAACGCAGATGCGCCACGGGCCACGGGCCGTCACGATCTCGACGATGGGAGCCCCGCAGTCGGGGCAGGTCTCGCCCGTGGCATGGATCTCACCGCGCTGTGGCAGAGGATAGCTCACCTTGCACTCGTCGTAGTTGGTGCAGCGAATGAAGCGCTTGGCCGTTTTTTCACTCTTGTGGGCGACAAGATCGCCATGGCGGCCCTCCCCTTTGCACTTCGAGCACTCCCCCACGATCACGTCTGGCTCGCGGTTGGTCTCACACATGGGGTTCACGCACAGCTCGTAGGCCTTGGAGCGAAACGGCTTGCACTTGATGCGAGGCGCCCCACACGTAGGGCACACGCCCGCCTCTCCCTCGATTGGCTCCACCTTCACGTTGGACGGCACGGGGTAGGTGACGTCGCAGTCGGGCCAGCCCATGCAGCCGATGAAGCTGCCGCGTGTCTTGGCAGAGCGCTTCATCACGAGGTCCTTGCCGCAGCTAGGACAGCTTCCCACTTTAGCGTCTGCCGTGACCGCGTCAGCAATGGCCTCGCCTAGGTCGTCCTTGTGCTCGATCAGGGCGTCGACCATGCCGGAGAGAAGCGCGCGAGAGTGCATGACGACCTGCTCCTGGCTGTCTGTCCCCTCGGCAACCTTGGTCATGTCAGCCTCGAGCTCCGAGGTCATGTCGGGGCTCGTGACGTGCGGTGCATAGGCGGTGAGCGCCTTGATGACGGCCATGCCAAGCTGGCTTGGCTCCACGGGATCGCCCTTGAGGTACTTGACGTCAAAGAGGCGCTGGATGATGGAGGCGCGAGTCGACTTGGTCCCGAGGCCGTGCTTCTCCATCTCTTGGATGAGCCGCCCCTGGCTGTAGCGGGCGGGCGGCTCGGTCTGCTTGGCGTCGAGCTCCATCGAGTGGATGTCACAGTCATCCCCCACAGCGAGCGCTGGCAGGACCTTGTCCTTCTTCTGGCCAAAGGGATAGATGGCCCTGAAGCCCTCCTCCACGACAACGACGCCTGACGCGTTGAAGGGCTCGCCGGCCACGTCGAGGGAGAGCTTCGTGGACTCGCTCACCGACGCCTTCGAGAGCGTCGCGAGAAAGCGGCGGGCGACCAAGTTGTAAAGCTTCCACGCGGCCGCGTCGAGCTTGTCGGGGTCGGCCGCAGCCGTGGGATAGATGGGGGGGTGGTCGGTCGTCTCCTGCTTGCCGCGCGTGGCAACGAGCTTGCCTGCGGACAGGAGCTCCCTGCAGTAGGGGGCGTACTGCGGCACGCCTGTAAGGCTCTGCACGCAGGCGCGCAGGTCGAGCGAGGGGGGATACACCGTGTTATCCACGCGTGGGTACGAGATAAGGCCGTCCATGTACAGGGACTCGGCAACGCGCATCGTGCGCGCCGGCGTGAGGCCGACAGAGGAGGAGGCAGCCTGGAGCGAGGTCGTGTTGAAGGGTGCAGGAGGCTTGGTCGTGAAGCGCCTCCTCTCGATGTCGCTGACCGTGGCTGTGCGGGCATCCTTGACGCGGGCGTACGCGGCGTCTGCCACTGCCTTGTCCTTGAAGCGGGCCGTCGCGTGCGTGGCCCTGAAGCGCTGCTCCTCGTCCTGCACCCCCTTGGGAGCCAGCATGCCCGAGAGTACCCAGTAGTCCTCGGGCACGAACGCCTCGCGCTCACGCTCGCGCTCGACGACGAGGGCCAGCGTGGGCGTCTGCACGCGGCCTGCCGAGCGGACGTTGCCAAAGCCGCCGAAGCGGGCCATCGTGAGGTAGCGCGTGAGCACGGCGCCCCAGATGAGGTCAATGTACTGGCGGCTTTCTCCCGCGTCGGCAAGATCCTGGTCAAGCTCGACGAGGTTCGCAAAGGCATGGTCTATCTCGGCCTTCGTAAAGGCCGAGTAGCGCGCACGAGAGACGGGGGCATCGGGCGCGACCTCGAGCATCTGGCGCAGGGCGTCCGAGCCGATGAGCTCGCCCTCACGATCGAAGTCCGTGCCGATGACGATGGAGTCAGCCTTCTTGGCCAGGTTCTTGAGGGCACGGATGATGCCCTTCTCGGCGGGGAGCTTCTCGATGGGGGCCCAGACCAAGTAGGGAAGACTTGGGACCTTCCAGCCCTTGATGTCGATGCCGTCGGCGAGAAAGGGCTTGCGCTTGCTGTCATAGGGGGGCTTTGCCAAGGCGTCGGGTACGGCGGCAGAGAGCAGCTCGCCGTCCTCGCTCACGGCAAACCAGCCCTCGGCCTTGCTGTAGCGCAGCTCGCGCGGGAAGTCCGGTGCCATGATGTGTCCACGAAGCCCTATGGTGACCCACTCTTCCCCATCGTGCGTGAAGCGGTAGATGGGCGTGTCATAGACCTTCTCGGCCTTGGGCTTGCCAACGCTCGAGAGAAGCCGGGCGATCTGCTGTGCGGCATCATTCTTCTCTGTGACAACGAGCTTCAAGGCTCACGCTCCCTTCGTGCCTCTTGGTCGGGTGGGCGCAACATGAGGTCCCGCCCATGGGTTGGAGACTATAGCAGATTGCGCCGGACCTGCGGCCCGAGACCCCCTCTGGTCGCTAGCTGACTGCACGTAGCTTGCCGCCAGCTGTCCGCACATGTGCTGTCGCCAGCGAGCGACACGTGACCTGCCTGCACCCTCGTGCGGACCGCCGCCTGACGGACACCTGCCGCCGAGGGCCCCCGGGGAACCCGACATGGTCGAGACCCTCGCGCGTCTCACCCGCGAGTGGCATCACCTCGCCAGCCGGGGCCGGGGTGACCCCAACCCGGCTGTCCCTACGGCGACGTTTGGACCACCTGCGGCGACACCAGCGACCTCCAGGCCCCGGGGGCCGTGTAGGTGTCCGCCACCCCCTGGCGAGAGGACGAGAGCTCCCCTCTCGTGAGCCACCTTTTGTCCCTCGCGGAGAGCCATCCCCAGTCGCCCACGCCTGCGGGGAGCGCCGTGTGCCCGTCGGCCGAGAGGACGTTTCCGCAGCGCTTCCCGACCGTCAGGGATGAGAGCGACGGGCAGTCGGCGAACATCCCCCACATGCGCTCGACCCGTGAGGTGTCCCAGCCCGAGAGGTCGAGGGAGGAGAACGCCGAGCAGTCCCAGAACATGGCCCCCATGTTCGTGACCCGCGAGGTGTCGAGGCCCGAGAGGTCGAGGGCCTCCGCCACGTCCAGGCCCCGAAGAGGTGGCTTGAGTCTGCGGGCGCCAGGACGCCCCTCTCGACGCTCACCGACCTGACGGCGTTCAGGAGGTTATAGTCGGGCAGCGCGTCGCGGACGCGGGCCATCTCCCCAGACACCCGTCCGTGGGGCGGATGGCGAGCGTGCCGGTCCGCTCATCGAGCTCGTAGGAGCAGCCGGCGCCGATGGTGCCGACCCTCGGAGCCTCGCGGGGCGGCGCCGTGGCCAGCATGAGCGCGAACGTAAGGCAGGCGGCGAGGGTCACCAGGCGAAGCGCCGTGATGCCCGTGTGGCCGTGGGTGGTCCTCCGGTCTTTCCGTGCGCCGGGGTCTTGGGGCGCCTGTTCCTCCATGGTCCCTCCTCCGTCTCCCTCGTGGGGTCCGCCACGTGTCCAGTATATGCTATGCGGGCCCTCGGGCTGCCGGATGGCCCCGAGCCGCGCCGTGCGTGCCACTCGGCGCCACCGGTTGGCACGCGCGTCGCGCACTCGGCGTCACCGAGTGGCACAAAGGCCGGCATATGCGCAGTTGCTGGGAGGTGTCGTGCCACTCGGCGTCACCGGTTGGCACGCGCGTCGCGCACTCGGCGTCACCGAGTGGCGTGGCCGAGCCCGTGGTCCCGGTGCCCGATCGACGCCGCTACGGTGTCGCGGAGACGGGTGACATGCGGGTGCGTGGGGCGCTCCCGAAGGGTCGTCCGCCACCCTCGACGGGGTTGCGGGTGGGGTCCGGAGCGACAACCGGGGGCATTGCTGGCCCATCCGTGGGAAGTGACGTATGATGGTGCGGTAGGGCGACACGGCCGTGCGGTAAGGCGCGCGGGCCGGAGGGAGGAGGACACATGGGCGGGAGCGGCGGCGTGGCCTGCAGGGTCGGGAGGGCGCTCGTGCTGCTGGGGGCGGTCCTCCTCCTGGTGGGGGACGTGCTTCGATTCGTGGGGTATGTCATCCCCACCTTTCCTGAGGTCCTCGCCGACGTGCGGCTCTGGGGGCTCGAGGGGGCGCTCTCGGGGGAGAGGGACTCCATAAAGGCGTACATTCTGCTAGGGGAGGTGCTCACAGACGCCTACCCGCTCTGCGCGGCCGCCTTGGCGCTCCTGTGGCTGAGGAGGGGCAGGGTGAGCGCCCTGGGTCCCCTCGCGGTGCACATCCTCGGTTTCTCACTCGCCTGCATCCGTGATTGCTCCCCCACGCGGGTCTGGTGGTTCCCCATGACCCTCGGGGTGGTCGCGCTCCTCGCGGGGGCCGCACTCCTGGCGGAGCGGCACCCAGGTGGCGGCAGCGTGCCGTCGCGCTACGGCAGGGCCGCTGGCGACGTCGCGACGCTGGGCCTCGCGTTCGTCTCGGGGATCTACCTCTACACTGTCTGCACTGCGGTGTGCTACGAGTTCTACGCCTCCGGGATGACGAAGCTTGCCGTGCAGGTGGGGCATGTCGTGGACCGGACGTGGGTGGTCCTGCGCCTGGCCCACTTCCTCGCGGCGTCGGCCCTGGCGCTGCTCGTCGGCCTCGAGCGCCCGGGACCAGGCGGGGAGGCGGGGTGGCGCGGGCGCATGGCCCTTCGAGCGGCGGAGTGCGCGGCTCTGGTCGCCCTCATGCTCCGAGGCATCGCCGAGCACTACCGCTACTACGGCTTCCTCCCCCGCCTCCAGCAGGTCACCATCTGCCTCTGCGCCCTCTGTCTGGTCGGCGCCGCCCTCGAGCGCGTGGGCGCGAGGCTTGACGGGGACGTAGGACGGAGGATGGTTGGGAATGACAGCGACGGGGCTGGTGGTCGGGCTGAGAGTGGCAGCCCGGGAAACGCTGGTGCGGACGAGTCCGGGGCCTGATGTAGGCATTGGGGGCCAATCGACTGCGTGCGCGCCTCGGCCCAGTGTCCCCATGGCGACGGTGGGTCTGCCTGCGGACTGTGCGGCACCACTCAATCCGCGTTCGGCCAATCGGCCAATTGCTCGCCTGTCGGTCTGTGCGTCGCACGTGCACGCTCGCGCCTCTCTCGCGTGTCGCACCCAAATGTTTCGAGTAGGCTACCGAATGTGACTTGACTGCAAGGAAACGTCCACATAGGTTATTATCTTCCTATAGAGAACGAGAGGGTGTCAGCGGCACAGGTTGTAGACGCCCTCAGGACACGCCATACGGACCAATCCATTGGATGGGAGGGAAGCATGAAACTGAACAACGCACAGCTTGCAGGCTCCTCCCGACGCCAGGATCGACGAATCTCGCTGCGACGCCAGCGCGTGTAGCTTCGGTCCCCTGAGGAAGACTTACACCCTCACCACGACAGACGGACTGATTCGGCACCCGGCATCGCCGGGGCCTTTCTTTTACCTAGGTGTCGCAGCTCCATCTGACCTTTCGCTAATCCACACCTGCGTAACCCACATCAAGAAGGTAGGACATCATGGCAAACGTATATGAAAACGTACATGGCAACGCCAAGGAGAAGGTCGTACTTGCATACTCCGGTGGCCTCGACACCTCGGTCATGGTCAAGTGGCTGCAGCTCGAGAAGGGTCTCGACGTGGTGGCCATCTGCGGAAACGTCGGCCAGGACGCAGAGGACCTCGCCTGGGTCGAGAAGAAGGCCTATGACATGGGCGCGGTCTACTCCCAGGCGCTCGACATGCGCGAGGAGTACGCCGAGGATTTTCTGACCAAGGCCATCGCGGCCAACGGCCTCTACGAGGACAGCTACCCGCTGCTCTCGGCACTCTCGCGTCCGCTGATCGTGAGCAAGCTCGTTGACATCGCGCACAAGACCGGCGCCTCCTACATCGCCCATGGCTGCACCGGCAAGGGCAACGACCAGGTACGCTTCGAGACCTGCATCCATGCCCTTGACCCCAAGCTCAAGATCCTCGCCCCCGTGCGCGAGTGGGACCTCCTTACCCGCGAGCAGGAGATGGAGTGGGCCAAGGCCCACGGCGTGCCCGTTCCCACCACTGCGGCGAAGCCCTACTCCATCGACGACAACCTCTGGGGTCGCGCCATCGAGTGCGGTGTCCTTGAGGACCCCTGGATGGAGCCGCCTGCGGACATCTGGACGATGACCGCCTCCGCAGAGGACGCCCCCGACACGCCCGAGGAGATCGTCCTTGGCTTCGAGCAGGGTAAGCCCGTCTCGCTGAACGGCGAGCAGATGGACCTGCTCCCGCTCATCATCAAGATGAACGAGATCTGCGGCAAGCACGGCTACGGTCGCCTCGACATGATCGAGGATCGCGTCGTGGGTCTCAAGAGCCACGAGTGCTACGAGTGTCCGGCGTCGCTGGCTCTCATCACCATGCACCACGCCCTCGAGACCCTCTGCCTCGATGCCGACACGCTCCAGTACAAGCACCTGATCGACCAGCAGTGGGCGACCGTCGTCTATGACGGCCTCTGGTTCTCGCAGCTCAAGGAGGCTCTGGACGCCTTCTGCGCCAGCACCCAGGCCTTTGTGAGCGGCGAGGTCAAGGCCAAGCTCTACAAGGGTTCGCTCACCGTCATCGGTCGCAGGAGCGCCTACTCGCTCTATGACTTCAACCTGGCGACCTACGGCGTCGGGGACAGCTTCGACCGCAGCGCGTCCAAGGGCTTTATCGACCTCCACAGCCTGCCCAGCAAGACTTGGTCGGGCGTGCAGGGACCCGCAGCTCGGCTGGACAGCGAGACATGCGAGGGGGATGGGCCTGCCTTCGTGGTCGCCGACAGCCTCTCTGCGTGACGACGCGAAACGCCGGCCGTCTTGTGCGGCGCAGGAGATAGTATGTATGTGGCGCCTTGCCTGACATGTGGGGCAAGGCGCCCTGTCTTGGGGCGGGCTTGGGAGGCCGATCACGGAGGAGGGACGTCACATGGCACTCTGGTCAGGTAGGTTCGAGCAGAGCGTGAGCGAGTTCACGCAGCGCTTTGGGGCGTCTCTGCCCGTCGACAAGCGAATGTACAAGCAGGACATCGCGGGCTCCATCGCGCACGCGAGGATGCTGGGCAGGCAGGGGATCCTCTCTGACACCGACGTCGAGCACATAGAGGTGGGCCTCCTTGAGATTGAGCACCAGATAGACCAGGGCAAGTTCAAGTGGAATATCAACGACGAGGACATCCACATGGCCGTGGAGTCCGAGCTCATCGAGGACATAGGCGCTGCCGGGGCACGCCTGCACACGGGGCGCTCGCGCAATGACCAGGTGGCGACCGACATCCGCCTCTATGCCAAGCACCTGCTCATGACCCTTATCTCCGAGAACTACTCCCTGCGCAAGGTCATCGTCCGTGCCGCCCGCAAGAACTTTGGCACCATCATGCCGGGCTACACCCACATGCAGCATGCCCAGCCGGTGCTCTTCTCCCACCACCTGCTCGCCTATTTCTGGATGTTCTCTCGTGACTATACGCGCCTCATGGCTGCCTACCAGGCGGCGGACGCCAGCCCGCTTGGCGCGGCGGCCCTCGCCGGCACTACCTACCCGCTCGATCGCTTCTACACGGCCGAGCTTCTGGGCTTTGACCATCCCGTTCCCAACTCGATGGACGCCGTGAGCGACCGTGACTACCTGATTGACCTGCTTTATGCCTGCAGCATGGGCATGATGCACCTCTCGCGCCTCTGCGAGGAGATCATCACCTGGTCCACGACGGAGTTTGGCTTCATCACGCTCTCGGACGCCTACTCCACGGGATCGTCCATCATGCCGCAGAAGAAGAACCCCGACTTCGCCGAGCTTACGCGCGGCAAGACGGGACGCGTCTATGGTGACCTCATGGGGCTTCTGGTCACCATGAAGTCGTTGCCGTTGGCCTACAACAAGGATCTCCAGGAGTGCAAGGAGGGTACCGTCGATGCCGCGCACACCCTGCGTGACGCCATGATCTGCATGGAGGGCATGATAGACAGCTGGGAAGTGCATGCGCATCAGATGCTTGCCGAGGCGGGCCTGGGCTTTACGGCGGCGACGGACGTGGCGGACTACCTTGCCAAGCGCGGGCTGCCCTTCCGCAAGGCGCACGAGATCGTGGGCAGGCTCGTGCTCTATTGCGAGAGGCACCGCGTGGGGCTCGAGGACCTGACCGCCGAGGAGTTCCAGAAGTTCTCGCCGCTCTTTGGCAAGGACGTCGTCGAGGACCTGAACCCAGAGGGCATCGTGAGGGCGAGAGACACCTACGGAGGCACCGGCCACGAGGCGGTGAGGCTTCAGATGCACGAGGCGTCCAAGCTGCTCAAGCACGACCGGCGCCAGGTCAAGGCCCTGCGGGACAAGAGCGAGGGCAGGCCTGGCGCATAAGGCGTGGCAGGACACTTTTTGCAGGCCAAAAGGGAGGCTTCGTGAGCTCGTGTGGGCAGGTGGTTGCGTCACCGCCCCGGTGGCGTGGGCCTCAGGTCGGAGTGCCCTGGCATCACGGGGGCCATGGGGCCCTCGATGTCGTGGGACCCATGGCCCCGCCCGGTTGTGCGAGCAGGCGTGGGGGGCGCAGAAGTGTACACAGATCGGCGGAAATGGGCTCTCGGCGCCGTTTTGGGGCATTTGTGTACACTGTTGCGACGCGCGTCGCCGAGACGTCAACCCACACCAACCCCCGAAGAGCCTCTTTTTCGCACTGATTTCTGTTGGTTACGCCAGTGTATCGAGCACACAGGCGCCATCCTATATGGTCACCTGCTTTGGTCTTCCAATATATGAGATTACGTGTTCTTCCAATGGTCCCGTGGGCCAGGCAGTCGGTGCGAACATGTCCATCATTGGTATGGCCTGCACCTTTGGAATGGGATTGGTGGTCGAGCTGGTGCTTGCAGCGAGAGCCAAGGACAAGTGAGATACCGCGCGTCTGCGTCTTGGTGACTTTCTCCTCTTTGGCAAAAATATGAAGGGATTGCGAGTGTTGCCTCTCTCGTGGGGTGGGCTCGCTATGGTGAAAGCCGCTAGCATACGTCCATGCGCGAGCCTGTCGCTCGCGTTGCCCCGCAGGAAGGGAATCCCATGATCGATCGCTACACGCGTCCCGAGATGGGCCACGTCTTCTCGCTCCAGAACAAGTATGCCATCTGGCAGAAAATCGAGGTCCTTGCCTGCGAGGCCCATGCCGAGCTGGGCGAGATCGGCATCACGCGCGAGGAGGCCTCTTGGATTCGCGAGCACGCCTCCTTTGACAAGGACGAGATAGACAAGATAGAGGCCGTGACCAACCACGACGTCATCGCCTTTCTCACCAACATGGGCTCCTACGTGGACGCGGATGTCCCGAAGGATGGCCCCAAGCCCAGCCGATGGATCCACTACGGCATGACGAGCTCGGACCTTGGCGACACTGCCCTGTGCTACCAGCTCTCGCAGGCCACAAACATCCTCATCGAGGATTGCAGGGCACTTGGCAGGATCTGTAGGCGTCGCGCCCTTGAGGAGAAAGACACGCTCTGCGTGGGGCGCACGCATGGCATCCACGCCGAGCCCATGACCTTTGGCATGAAGTTTGGCTCTTGGGCCTGGGAACTGAGGCGTGACCTCGATCGTCTTGTCGACGCCAGGAAGGGCATCTCCTGCGGCGCGATCTCGGGCGCGGTGGGCAGCTACTCGAGCATCGACCCGCGCGTTGAGCGATACGTCTGCGAGCGGCTGGGGCTTGCCGTCGACCCGCTCTCCACGCAGGTCATTTCCCGCGACCACCATGCCTTCTTGGCGGGCGTGCTCGCGACCGTCGCATCCACCTGCGAGCGCATCGCGACTGAGGTCCGCAGTCTCCAAAAGACCGACACCCTCGAGGCCGAGGAGCCGTTCAAGAAGGGGCAGAAGGGCTCCTCGGCCATGCCCCACAAGCGCAACCCCATCACGATGGAGAAGGTCTGTGGCCTCTCGCGCGTCGTCAAGGCCAACGCACAGGTAGCCTTTGACAACGTCGCCCTCTGGCATGAGCGTGACATCAGTCACTCCTCGGCCGAGCGCGTCGCCCAGGCGGATTCCTTCGTCGCCCTCGACCACATGTTCCAGTGCCTTATCCGCGTCATAGACGGCCTAGTACTCTACCCAGAGCAGATGCGCGCCAACCTCAACAGGACGCGGGGGCTCATCTTCTCGTCCAAGGTGCTGCTGGCCCTTGTGGACACGGGCCTCACGCGCGAGGATGCCTACCAGATCGTGCAGGAGAGCGCCATGGCCACGTGGGCAGAGGTGCAGCGGTGCGAGGCGGGGAAGAGCTTTCGCGAGAGACTCGAGGCCGATGAGCGCTGCACACTCACGACGGGCCAGCTCGACGCCATCTTTGACCCCAAGAGCTTTCTGGCCCGCGTGGGCGTCGTCTTCGAGCGCCTGGAGGGGCTGAGCTTTGACGATGAGGGGCAGTCCTGCGGAGCTTAGACGGGCGGATCTTAGTGCTATAGACAGCAAGAAGGAAGAAAAAAAGCGAGACTTCATGAGCTCGTGTGGGTAGCTGGTTGCGTCATCGCTCCGGCGGCGTGGTCCTCAGGCCCGAGCGCCCTGGCATCGCGGGTGCCATGGGGCCGTTGACGTCGTGGGACCCGTGACCCCGCCCGGTCGCGCGGGCAGACGTGGGTGGGGGACGCAGGAGTGTACACAGATCGGCGAAAATAGCCTCTCGAGTCCGTTTTAGGGCATTTGTGTACACTGTTGCGCCGTTGTGGGCAGACGTGGGTGACGCAGGAGTGTACACAGATTGGCGAAAATAGCCTCTCGGGCCCGTTTTAGGGCATTTGTGTACACTGTTGCGCCGCCAGTTGCGCCGCCAGTTGCGACGCAAGCTGCGACGCAAGCTGCGGCGGCTGGCGCGAGTGGCGTCGCCGCTAGTTTGGCGCTGCAGGCGAGCAGAGGAGGCCGCGTCGTGACTGAGGGAGGCATGTCTTGCTGGGTATACTTGGAGCTCAGTAGCATTCACGCCGATGGAGGAGAGGCTCCTTGACGCAGCTTTCCGACAACGCACAGGGGCAAGGTGTCGCCAGAGGTCCTCGTGCCACAAAGAAGCGACAGGCCTCGGCCCCCACGTCGTCCTCGAGGGCCCCTCGCCCGGGCGGGCCTGCGACGCGACAGGGTTCTGCGACGCGACAGGGTCCCTCGCCCTCACAGGGTGCGCAGGGCCATCATAGCTCCAAGGCCTCCGGCTCGTCCTCCGCAGGCGCTCCAAGGTCCCGCCCCCGCTTTACCCTCACGCGCCGCACCGTCATCAGGGCGGCTGCGGGAGTTGGTATCGTCGCTGCGGCCGCTGGCACGATAGGCGTGGTGAGGAGCTGTACGTCAAAACGGGGGGAGGACGGCACGCCGACGGTCGTTGACTCGAACAAGGCAGACTACGTCATAGACCCCAAGACCAACCAGAGCAACTACTCTTCAGTCGAGCTTCCCCTTACGCAGGGCGCCAGCTGGACGATAGCCCTCGGTAACGTCCTTCATCCCGCCGAGGGCAAATGGGTGCCTGTCACGACGGCGGGTTCCTCCGCCGCGCCGATGGTGAAGGCCTCGGCCTTCTCGACCGAGACCGGGACCCTAAAGGAGGTCGTCAAAGAGCCGCTCGCGGACGACAAGACGAGCGTTGTGATCTATGACGTGCGCTGCTCAGACTCAGTCTTTGCCTGGGTCGAGCTAAACCTCCTCACCCACGACTGGGCGCTCTATGCCTCCGCGTTTTCTGGTGGCGTGCTCAGCGGCTCTCCGACGGCGCTGTGGAGTGCGAACTCCGACTTCGACCCAGCGCCCTTTGCGGTGACGGGCAAGCGGGTCATCTGGCAGGTCATGCCGTCTATCTCGGGACACAAAACCACCGAGCACTCCTTCTGCTATGTCTGGAGCGTCGGGGATAGCGACGCGCGCTCGGTGGTGGAGTCACCCGGCCGCTTTGCCACCGAGCCACTTGTGTCGAACGACACGGTGACGCTGGTGCCGCGCGTCAACGCGAGCCAGGGCACCTACTACGGCATCACGGCCTACTCGCTGTCGGACAACCTTGCCACCCAGATAGACCGTCTGGTGCTCCCCCAGACCGTCAGGCCGCTCAACGCGGTGCGCATAGGTGATAAGTTCGCGTTTTCGATAGAGGCGACCTACTCGTCGGGAGGGCTCCTTGGGGTCATGGGCACCTACATCGGCCGTGGCAGCGGCCCTTTCGTGGCGCTCCCGCGCGAGCCGGCCGCGGCAGTGGCGGGCAAGGATGGCCTCTATGTCATCAGGGCAAGCTCCTCGTACTTTGTCGTCAACACGACCGAGCGCAGCTACTCCACCCTCATTGCCGCAAACCGCTGCGTTGACTACGGCGAGTATCCCGCCCGCGCAGGAGAGTGCTCCAACTTTGTGACCTTTGCCACGATCAAGGCGCAGAACACCGGCTATCCCGAATCGGTGAACGTGCGAAGCTTCTCGCTATAGTTTCCGTGCGAAGAAATCCGACATGCGCTAATATATGTAGAGATTGACAGTATTTTGTGTGCCGTAAGGACCGCAACAAGATAGGAGGGACGCTCATGACATCAGAAGAGAAGAAGATTCTCCTGGTTGAGGACGAAAAGACGATTCGCGACGCAGTGGCGGCGTATCTCGAGCGCGAGGGCTACATCGTGCGCGGGGTGGGTGACGGACAGAGCGCGCTGGAGGAGTTCGAGAAGCACAGCTTTGACCTCATCGTGTTGGACCTCATGCTTCCCAAGCTCTCGGGCGAGCGTGTGTGCCGCACGGTTCGCGAGACCTCGAACGTGCCCATCATCATGCTCACCGCCAAGGGCGAGGTCGAGGATCGCATCATCGGCCTCGAGCTGGGGGCAGATGACTACCTCATCAAGCCCTTCTCGCCGCGCGAGCTCGTCGCCCGCGTGCGCGCCCTGCTGCGTCGTGCCCACACCGAGACTGAGCCGCAGCTCGAGATTCTTGACTTTGGTGACCTCGTAATTGATATCTCGGGTCACAAGGTGCTTGTCGAGGGCAAGGAGGTCGATCTCACGGCGTCGGAGTTCAAGCTGCTGACGACGCTGGCGCGCTATCCGGGACGCGTCTACACGCGCATGGAGCTTGTGGAGAAGGTCCTGGGCTACGACTTCGAGGGCTATGAGCGCACTATAGACTCCCATGTCAAGAACCTCCGCGCAAAGCTTGGCGATGACCCACGCAATCCACGTTGGCTCTATACCGTCCACGGCGTGGGCTATCGCTTTGAGGCTACGCAGAGGTTTAGCGAGGGCGCTGGTAGCGAGGGCGAGAAGAAATAGGCCCTGCCCGTGACAGACTCTCTTGATGAGCTGGAGCACTACCACGGTGATGCTGGACCAAGCCGCAGCGATCCGCCAAGGGCAAGTTTCAGCACGGTCCCGCACAAGACGAGGCCCCCGGGGGCGACCAAGACCTTCAGCGGCAGGATGGCGTTCTACTTTGTCCTGACGTCGATCACGACGGCACTTGTCCTCTCCGTGGTTCTCGCCTTCACCTGGGAGGGACAGTTCCAGAGCTACGCACGCCAGAACATGCAGAGGCTCGCCGAGCAAACCGCAGAGAACCTTGCGCTCCAGTATGAGGCCGAGGGTGGATGGACCGTTGACGTGCTGAGCTACGCGACCTATGCGTCAAAGTCGTTCCCCGACGTTAGCGTTCAGGTGCTTGACGCGCGTGGCAACCTGATCTACGACGATCCTGTGGGAGAGGATGGGGATGGCACGCCTGGCGCAGACGCGAGGGAGCCGGGTCGCGTGGGTCGCTTCATTCCGGTTGGCGTGGACTCGATGGTCTCGGCAAACGTCACCACCGGCACGGGGGCTGTCGTCGGCTCGGTGCGCATGTGGACCCTTGAGTCGGATGCGCTTCTCACCAGGAGTGATGCCGCCTTCAGGACCAGCTCATACAATGCCATTGCCGCTGCGGCCGCCATCGCCATCACCGTGGCCCTTGTCATCGGCTATCTGTTCTCGCGCTCCCTGGCACAGCCTATCCAGCGAATCACGAACACGGCTGCCCGCATCAGGAACGGTGACCTCACGGCGCGCACCGGCCTCACGGGAGACGACGAGTTTGGTCGGCTTGGCGAGACCTTCGATAGCATGGCGAGCGAGGTGGAGCACGACATAAAGTTTGAGCATCGCCTGACGAGCGACGTCGCCCATGAGCTCAGGACCCCGCTCATGGCGACCCTAGCCACCGTCGAGGCGATGCAGGACGGCGTCCTTCCCGCAGATGACGAGCACTTCGAGACGGTCGCGTCTGAGGTCAGGAGGCTCTCTCGCCTCGTCGACGCGATGCTCCACCTCTCGCGCATCGAGAGCGACACGAGCGACCTTGTGGTCGAGAGGACCGACCTCGTCTACCTCATGAGGAGCCTTGTCTCCATGCAGGAGCAGCTCTTCAAGGAGAAGGACCTCAGCCTGCGCTTTGATGACAGGACGCCCTCGCACGAGCTCAACGCAGAGATCAACCCCGACCTCATACGTGAGGCCATAACCAACCTCATGTCCAACGCGATGCGCTACACGCCTGAGGGAGGGTCGGTGGTCATCTCCATCGAGCGCGAGCGGACGGACGCGCTCATCAGCGTCAGGGACACGGGCATCGGTATCGCGAAGGAGGACATCTCGCGCGTGTTCTCGCGCTTCTGGCGCTCGGATGCGAGTCGCGAGAGGGTCTCTGGAGGGCTCGGCGTTGGACTTTCTCTTACCAAGGAGATCGCCGACAGGCACAACGGCAGCATCATCGTCGAGTCCGAGCTAGGCAAGGGGACTACCTTCACACTGAGGATTCCGCTGACCCAGGCCAGGTCACAGCAGTGGGTCGCGCCGAATGCGGGGCAGGTTGCGCACAAGGGCGCCACGGACGCCAGGGAGGCTCACTAGGAAGGCGACGCGCGGGTGCCCGTGGCCGCTCCATACAGTACAATCATGACTGCCTGCGCGCGCAGCGACGCAGGGAGCAGGACACGATGTGAGGAGAACATATGGGGGCTATGGAGCTTCGCCCGGATTCGCGTGGTAAGGTTCGTGACATCTACGACTGTGGCGACAGCCTGCTCATGGTCGCGAGTGACCGCATTAGCGCGTTTGACGTTATCCTTCCAGACGAGATCCCCCACAAGGGGGAGGTGCTCACGCGCCTCTCGGCATTCTGGTTTAACAGGTTCAGGGACGCCATGCCCAACCACCTGATCTCGATGGACGTGGCAGACTACCCGACAGAGTACCAACGGTATGCCGACTACCTCACGGGTCGCTCCATGCTCGTGAGGAAGGCCAGGCCCGTTCCCATCGAGTGCATTGTGCGCGGCTACCTTACCGGCTCGGGAAAGAAGACCTACGACCAGGACGGTACCGTCTGCGGCATCAGCCTTCCTGCGGGTCTTGTCGAGGCCTCGAAGATCCCCGAGGCCATCTTCACGCCCTCGACCAAAGCGGCGCTAGGAGAGCACGACGAGAACATCTCGTTTGAGCGCTGCTGCGACATCGTGGGTGTGGATGTGGCCGAGCAGATCCGCGATGCCTCCCTTCGGATCTATGCCGCCGCCTCCGCATACGCAGCGGGTCGCGGCGTCATCATCGCCGACACCAAGTTCGAGTTTGGCTTCATCGACGGTCGTCTTGCGCTCATCGACGAGGTGCTCACACCCGACTCCAGTCGCTTCTGGCCCGCCGCAGGCTATGCGCCGGGTCATGTCCAGCCCAGCTACGACAAGCAGTATGTGCGCGACTGGCTCAAGGCGAACTGGGATATGACCGGACAGCCCCCACACCTGCCCACAGAGGTCATCGAGGGCACGACGGGCCGCTACGAGGAGGCGTTCCAGCTCATCTGCGGCACCCAGTTCAGGCCCATGAGGGAGCCACATGTCACTGCGTGATACGATAGAGGCCGCTCGTCGTGAGGCCGAGAAGGCTGGCAACCTGCCTGCGCGGGCGGCAAAAGGTCAAGGTGACAAAGTGAGAGGCCAGAGCGAGACCGGCGCGGGCGAGAAACGCGGCGGCTTCTCGAGACGCTCCGCCTCGCGGGCCAAGCCGACACGGGAGGCCGCGCGCGGGGTGCGCGTCGTCAACTCGGCCAAGGTTCGCTCGGGTCAGCAAAGCGAGTCCGGCCGGTCCGAGTCGGAGATGAGCCGCGAGGAGCGGCGTGAGCTACGCAGGAGGCAGCGCGACCGGGATGATCGTCGCGAGTCTGCGATTCAGATCCTATGCAGAAATGACCCGGCCTATAGGCGCGGTTCTCGCCTGTGGTGGATTCTTGTGGGCGTGTGCTTTGTCCTGACGTTTGGCGCGACCGCGCTCTCGGGGGGCGAGGCGGAATCGGAGCATCCCCATGCCTTTGCGTACGTCTCTATGATCGTGCTCGCCTACGTGGTGCTCATTGCGGCGGCCATCTACTACCTCATCAAGGTGCGACCAATACGCAACTCTACCAGAGACCTTGTTGGGGGCATGAGCGAGAAAAAAGTCTCGCAGATCTTGGAGAGGGACGCCGAGGAGGCCCGTAAGCGGGACGCCGCAAAAGCCGAGGCGAAGGCAGCGAAAAAGGCTGCCCGAAAGGCCCGTCGCGAACAGCACAAGTAGGTGGTGAGAGGTAGGTGGTGGGGAGCTAGGGGGCCGATTCTCTTACAAATGATCGCATATCGCTTGCTGAACTCCCGGTAAAGGATTATTATGGTGATTAGATGAGTTTGGCGTAGCCGCTCCGTTCCAGAGGAGGATGCGATGAGAATACTCCGGGAAACGACGAGGAGGGCGCTTGCGATCGTGCTGGCGCTGGCCCTGGCAATGTCACCCCTCGGGGGGTGGCGCCGTGTCGCCCTAGCCGACCAGCCGTCGGCCGCGCCCCAGGCGTGGGACAAGACGACCACCGAGCGCAGCTACGAGGGGGACGGCTGGCGGGCTACCTTCACGCTCACCGGGCACTGGGACGGTGGCTACAACGCCAGCGTGAAGGTGGAAAATACCTCCGGAGCCCAGATCGAGGACTGGAGGCTCGAGATGTCCTGGGAGGGTGAGCCCTCCCACGTGTGGGGCGCCACGGTCGAGTCTCATGGGGACGGAACGATCGTCTTCAGGAACGCCGACTGGAACCAGGACATACCTAAAGGCAGCAGCGTGGAGTTTGGCATGTGCGGCTCCTCGACCTTCCCTGGCTTCCCAGCGTCGTGCCGCATGCCCGGCGCCGAGGAGGGAGTCCCCGAGGGGGACTACTCCGTGGACTTCAGAGTTGACAGCGACTGGGGCTCGGGGCGTACCTGCAGCGTCACCATAGAGAACAAGACCGACGCCGAGCTGAGGGACTGGTCCTTGGCCTTCGAGCTCGAAAACGAGATCGCTGACATATGGGGCGCCACGGTCACGTCGCACGACGGCGGCTGCTACGTTGTTAGGAACCCCGGCTACAGCCAGAATATAGCCCCGCACGGCAGTGTCTCGTTTGGCTTCTCTGCCACGGGGCCGAGTGGTTGCTCACTTACAGGTGCCTCTCTCACCCGTCACGTGGCCGAGGCAGCTGTGCGTCCGCCCGAGCGCGAGAGGGAGCCCCTCGAGGACATAGGCGAGGCACACTACAAGGCGCCCGAGGAGGGCGACATCGCCACCGACGGGGCCACAGGCCTGCGCTACGTGAAGCGCCAGCTGCTCGTGAGCGCCTACCCGGGCACCGGCAGGGCGCCCGTCGAGGCGGCGGCGCGGGAGCTCGGGGCTGAGGTCGTTGGGCTCATCGCACTTACCGATGACTACCAGCTCGAGTTTCCCGAGGAGAGGACGCCTGAGGAGCTGGAGCGGTCGGCCGCGTGGTTCCGCAGCCTCTCCTTCGTCAGCGCGGCGACCCTGAACCTTGCCCACGAAGCCGCCCCTGACGCCAAGACCAACGACACGATGTACAACGATACGCTGACGGCGGATTACGACGATCCGATACAAAAGAATACTGTGTTCAAATCACGTGCGGACTCCTGGGCAGACGTCGACGGCGACAACTGGGGCCTCGAGGCCCTGAATGTTCCTGTTGCCTGGGACCGCAAGGCGGAGTTCGCCCCCGTGAGGGTCGGCGTCTACGACTTGGGCTTCGAGGGGCACCACCCCGATCTCATCTTCGACGACGTGGTGGACAACATCACGGATGATGGGACCAAAGACACGAGGAGGGGTATCACACATGGGACGCACGTCTCGGGGATCATCGCGGCAGGCCATAACAACGATGTGGGCATCTCAGGCGTGGCGACGGATACGAGGCTGTACGCATACGCGTACCAGAAAGGTAGCTTCCGTACTTCCATGGGCGACAAATATGCCTACGCACGCCTGATAGGGAGCCACGTCAAGGTCATCAACGTGAGCATGTATGACTTTGACTTGCCAACCCAGTATGCAGCATCGCATGGAAACGTAGTTGCGCAGCGAGAAATTCAGACGCACGCAACTATCCTAGGAGAATTTTTCCACAAGATGCTCCTTGCGGGCTATGACTTCGTTATAGTTTCAGCTGCAGGAAATTTTGAAGATGTGGTTTTGGTTGGGATAGAAGGTGGTGACCCTAGCGAGCACCCGTATGGGTATCGGATATGTAATGAACAGATTGATGCGGGAAAACAGCGGTATAGCGGTGGGATCCTCGCTAAGTACAACTCTATACCAAATGCGATAGATGACGAGTATGTGGCCAGACGTATCATTGTTGTCGGGGCAGTAAAACATAGCTGGGACACAGATACGTCTTCTGTATCGTACGCGTATGCATCCTTCAGCAGTGTTGGGGATAGAGTGGATGTCTGCGCTCCCGGAGTCGAGATCCTAAGCACGGTCCCAGCCTTTGACAACGTCGAAGGTTACGCCCTTAAGGACGGTACAAGCATGGCGGCACCGTATATCTCGGGTATTGCGGCTTTGATGTACCAAGCTAAACCGTCTCTTAACGGATCCATGATCAAGGGGGCCCTCGTCGAATCTGGACAAGAACAGGGAAGGAGTGTAAACAGCGAAGGCCATGACTACTGGATGCCCGATGCGGCAGTCTGTTGTGACAAGGCAAGGGCGTACAAGGACTCGGGCCTCAACGACGTGACTTGGCCCACGGGAATACTCTGCGGTACCGTTGAGGGTCACGACTCTGCCGACGGAAGCACTACGAAAACCCTGTCGAAGGCGAGTATCGTAGCGATAAGGAAGAGCACGGGAGAGCATAATCTTGATGGCTACAGCATCGGCTTCGAGACGGATTCTGATGGGAACTTTGCGCAGGAGCTACCGCAGGGAACCTACGACCTCATTCTGAGAGCAGAGGAATACCTTCCGATCTGCGCGCATGACGTCGTGGTAGAACCTGACAAGACGGTGAATAGGGGGACGTTCGTCCTCGGCAAGTGGGAGGAGCCTCCCTTTGGGGGTTTCTTCTACTCGGTGAAGGGCCGGGTGATCGACGCGCTCAGTGGCTCTACCATTTCTGGAGCTACGGTCAAAGCTAGACCAGGTTGGGACAATGCAACTGGGGCGTACGCCACGGGTCTGCTTGGCGACGAGAAGTCGGCGACTACGAGAGAGGACGGCACATTCGATTTGTCCATAACGCCAGGTTCTTACACCGTCGAGGTTTCAAAGGACGGCTATGTGACGGGGCGCTACAACGTCGTCGCGACTACTAGTGACGATGTGACGTCTATGGCGCTGTCCCCGACCCTGCCCCAAGATGAGTATCGCATCATCCTTACGTGGGGGGATACCCCACGAGATCTTGACTCGCACCTGACACTTCGCTCGGGGGGCGAGAAGAGGTTGCACGTCTGTTACTACCACAAGTCGGATTCCGTGGATGGGGGTAGGATATCGGCGAGGCTGGACCTCGATGACACGACATCGTTTGGGCCAGAGACCGTGACAATGACCGTGGATGTGGCCTCGCTGGGCGAGAACGAGCTGATAGGATATTTTGTTCACGACTACAGCAATCGAAGTAGACCAGACTCGAGGGAGCTCTCCCTATCGGGAGCTTTCGTTAGGGTCTACAGTGGCAATGGTCTTATGGCAACGTATTACGTTCCCAGGGACAAGGGCGCGGGGACCGTGTGGCATGTGTTCGACATCGGCAGAAATGGGATCATTCCCGCAGGCGAGCTGAGCCACGAGTCAAATCCAGGCAGCGTCGGCTGAGGGGAGGTCCTCATGGAGGGTACGCACAGCCGCCGCGCGGCCGTCGCCGTGGCCCTGCTCGCCGCCGGGGCCGCGTGGGCGGCGCTGGCGGCAAACCCGCGCACGGAGCGCGAGGAGGAGACGCCGCAGAAGCCCCTTCCCCCGCTGGAGTACAGCCGGCCGGGGGAGGGCGACTGGGATTGGTCAAAGACGAGCAGCTACGGGCCCGACGAGGTCCACGTCGGGGACTGCGAGTGCGGCACGCGGGTGATGGCCGACGAGAGGCGCTCGATGGTGGAAGTGGTCGCGATAGACACCCCGGAGCAGCTCGCCCACGCCGAGCGGGAGTGGGGGCTCGACGGCCTCGCCCCCTTCCTCGGGATGGTCGAGGGGAACCCCATCGAGGACAACTTCTACATCCTGGCGCTCGAGGAGTGCCCCCTCGGGGGACCCCCGTACCCCGAGCGCTCGGTCGGCTCCGTGATGTTCAGGGAGGGGCGGTTGGGCGTTGACATCCTCCTCGTGTCGGAGGAGGGGAACACCGCCTGGGGTAGGGTCGTCGCCTGGGGCAAGGCGAGGTCCGCCCGCCTCCACATGGCCGCCGTCCCGCGCTCGCTCCACGCGGGGTCCGGCCTCAAGTACGCCGTCTACCCGGGCGAGGAGCGGATCGGGTGGGGCTACTGGTGGAGGCCGTGCTACCTCGGGCCCGACGACGCGCACATCGAGAGCTGGCCGTGCCTCCCGTCGGACGGCGTCTCGGTGCCCCCCGGCCACCCGGTGGTCGTGGACACCGCGGGACAGCTCGCCCTCGCCGCGTGGGAGTGGGGGCTCGCGGGCTTCGCGCCCCTCCGCGAGATGGTCGGGGGGCACCCCCTTAAGGACCACTTCTACCTGATGTCGTACGAGAGGCTGTCGCACGGCCCCGGTCCCCTGTCGCGGGCGGTCGGCGTGAGCTGGGACTCGATCGAGATCCGGCTCACGTACGACCGGGGGAGCCCGTTCGGCGACGGGGCCGCGCCGGAGGGCGCGACCGGCCTTCTCACCATGGCGGCGGTCCCCCGCAGGTACGCGGACGGCGTGGGCTTCTACGGCGTGGTCTACCCGGGCGTGGGACTGGTCCCCATGCCGTACCATCCCGAATAGGCCGGCTGAGGGGAGGTCCTCATGGAGGGTACGCACAGCCGCCGCGCGGCCGTCGCC
>ERZ773009.482-NODE-482-length-29390-cov-27.005318_pt1 | contig 29390 bp, 24 predicted proteins | sample MGYA00580663_ERZ773009 | MGnify/ENA primary metagenome ERZ773009 (study PRJEB29015, sample SAMEA2737969) | human oral metagenome | biome: human oral; feature: human-associated habitat; material: dental | place: China | collected 2026 ... | reverse complement strand
TCGTTCACCGGGTGGTAGGGGTCGTTATTTACAACGCCTGAATAAGCTTCATTATTATCCTTAGTCATAATAAGTATTCCTGCAACCCGCATTATTTTAATAACTTCATCAAAATCTTTACGATTAAAATTGTCACGACGTAGAAATACTTTATTCTCTTCTGATGTACTGGATGAATGAAAAGTCGAAGCTAGCACTATACAGCCCACAGGTATACGGATAAACAGAGGGACTTCAAGATCAACATATTGCTTCTGATAGAAGATCGGAACGCAAAGGAAGGAATTCCAACGAGAGGCCCTCTCCTCAAAACCAAGATTAGAGGTAAGACCCATGAGTGAGGCTTTACCATCATTAAATGCCCGGATAGCTGCTATAGGGCTATATCGTTGCAAAGGTTCCCTACGCCAACATTCCCGCTTGTGAATAGGACCCATAGAATTTGAAACCATAGATAGCCCCCTATATGGGTATACTTTCTCCTTATCTGCATCATCAGGAATATAGCCATCAGGATCTGTACGGACCCAAGCTTCCAGCTTTAAGATTTCCCCTGTTCCTAGCGGCTTAAATTTATTTTTAATGAGATGCAAAAAATCTGCAAGAATCCGATGGTTTAATTCATCAAATATCTCACTGGTCTGAATTTTTTCCCAGAGCAAATGCCATTTTTTAAGTTGCTCATAGAAATTAAACTCCTGAATCATATTGTCTAAGGTAGTAGTATTAATATACTTGTTATCACAAGAATGCTGCATTTTCGTAACATTTATTAGCTCCTCAATAAATTGAGCAATATGCCTAAAACATGCTGGATCTAAAATTATTAGCCCAATATTTTCACCACGACTTATTAAAGCCTCGTGGAGCTCGGAGGATTCCTGATCATCACCCTTCTCAGCAACAAAAGGCAGAGGTAAAGTCACCAATGCATAATGTTTTTTCTTCCCTCTACATTTCTTTTTCATTGCAGACAAAGCATGTATCAACGGCTCATCATTCAAGCTAGATCCCAAGCATAAGAGTGTTTTCTCCTCCAACTGCCCTACCAAATAATTAAGACTAGCTTTTCGTGTTGCAGCATAGGAGTATTCAGAAAATACTATACTCCCTGATGGAAAGTTGATTTTCTCATCTTGAAAATCAACCCTTCCATGCAAAAAAGTAACAGCAATATAACCACCACCATTGGTTTCATCTATATAATTAGAAGTTTTCTCGGGGCCATTTTCGCAAAGACCCTTGAGCTTAATACCCGCGATTTTACGCTTTGAGTCCTGATGCTTTTGATATTCTATAAAACTCTTGAATTCCTGAAGCAAGTAGACATCATAATTGGTTGTTACAATTTCAACTTCTCTTCCTATTTTGGCAAAAAGCATAGATAACATCACTATATTTGACAAGAGATTCCCTCTCCCCCAACCACGTTTTTTATAAAGAATATCTTGTAATTTTTCCGTTATGATAGCTTTTTCGTCTCGCGGTACGTTATCTCCGCTATTTTCCCTTTCTTTCTTCTCAAGATAAGCCATCACAATAGACGCCTTACACTTAACATCCAAAGAAGCATTATTCAAGATAGTTAATATAGATTTTTCTTTCTCACTTGCTTCCCCCTTTTCTCCCTTAAAAGATTCCTCAAAAACCTCTTTAATCAAATTGTCCCACCCTAAATTAGTTAAATCATAGGTCACACCTGCACCACAATAAATTAAAATCTTTTTAGATTTTGCAAGCTCCCTTAGTGCATCTTTAGTTTTTTCCTTTTGAAAAAAAGCTTCTTGCTCATGTCTGGTAAATTTCTTCGATTCACTATCCATGATATTCACTCTCCTTATATATTGACTCCATGGCTTCCTCCTGATTATGGTGTATAATGCGTGCAATAATCTTCTCTAAATCAGGTGGATTTGCTTCATTCCACCCTGGATGCATCCTCGGCAAAACTTCTTTTTCACACATTATCCCCAACCTCATTCCCTTCAAACTTATTAGCAATTCATTGTATCGGCAATTGGTTTATTTTGTCTACACAGGGGCTACCATAGTGGTGATATTTTTGAGGGCTTGCAGAAGATCTATCAAGTTTTAAAATGAGAAGGCTCATTCAGATATATCAAGAATCAATGAAGCTTATTCAGCTGCTGGGGAAACAGGGTTCGGTTGGTGGTTGGTAGAACATTATTTTTCGTATCACGTTGATTGCCCGGATGGTTGTGATTCGGGGGAGCCTGCTAGGGGTAGAAAGGATCCGCCATACTTTCAGATGAGCTATGGATCGTTCGATAACATACCGGATCTGGTTGATCCCTTTGTTGAATCGCTTCTGCCAGCCTAGCAGGGGTTTCCCGGGTCTTCTCTTAAAGGGCGTGTCGCACCCTAACCCCACATATCCTTTATCCGCAGTACAGTGCCAGGGCTGCATATAACCGAATAAACCAGTGCTTCTTATAGCTGTAATGTCATGCGTTGATCCTGGTAATGGCTCAGAAATATAGAATATTTCACCCGCCTGATCAGTGAGTATTTGCAGGTTATGCCCTGCCCTATGATGCTTCCCGCTGCACAAGGTTTCTGGCGTTCTTCCACCACCAGCATGGCACGAGCGTGCCATCAAGTACGTATAACCGTTGAGGCCTGAGATCTTTCGGCTGTGGTGGGGGTGGTAACACTACGTCAAGGATGTTCAACACAGTATTAATCGCCCTGGAGATAGTGGGCTGGGACGTACCAAAAATACCAGCTAGGGTTTGTTGCCTTAGGTTTTCTTGCAGGTAGAGCATGGTGACCTGCACACTGGTGAACACTCCCAGGCTTGGTGGGCAGTGGTGGTCTATCCCTGATGCGGTGATGATGTTCGCTAGGGTGAGGAGATTATCTGTGGTGAGTGTGCTAGGATCAGCGGTGCGGGGTCGATAGAGTATTTTATTGTTGTACACACTTACTATAAGTACACTACCGGCCTCGTTTTCCTATGCTTTCGGGGGTGATCAGCTACCGGGTAGTGAGGGGCCTATTTAAAAACGCTTGAATAAGCTTCAATCAAACTACTAAGCAGTAAATCATTACTAAAGCAAGCCATCACATGAAAGCCTGCTAACAAACTTAGAGTTTTTCCTGATGAATAGTACTCATAGATTGTCGCATCACATCTCATCTATCAGCTTCCATGAGTCATAAATCATTTCCCGGGATTGCGAACCCTGGAAGCTTATTCAGCCTCCCCACACATGACTAGTTTCCAGAAATAACAGAAGACAAGCTAGATAGCATATATTCTTTCTGATCTTCCACCTGTCGGCGTAGATGGATTTTCCCAGCGACTGAATAAGCTTCTTGGAATCATAGGTCTACATCAACGAATCGGTCAATGTAGTTCCAATCCTCGGTGAATACGGGAATGTTATGGTCGACATACCATTGGCCCTCGTCATTCCGAAGGGCACAGGCGCCCCGCTTCTGGGGTGTGGGCGCATCCTCCCAGCTAATGCCCTTTGTTTCTAGCATTTCCTGGATTTGCTGGCCGTGTTTTCCATGAAGCTCGCGCGGGGAGAAATGGGCTTGCCCCAGGCTAGCGATACTGTTTTTGATCGCATCCTTTTGGCGCCACCAGAAACAGTTGGCCACTTCTTCACGGGGGATGTTGAAGGCACGACTGTCGAAGAGGGCAAGGTTGTCGATACAGCGTCGTAAAGCATTGCAGTATTTCTGATCCGTCTTGGTTTCTAGCTGGGCTAATGCATGCTTTTTGAAGGACTCGTTAAACACTGCTGTTGCCATTGAGGCGGTAATGCTCACGATTTTGGAAATGTTGTTGTCGAACCATGCCGCGGTTTCGAAGGTGGCGTAGTCGACGAGAAGCAGGGAAATCTCGTCAGACTGTCGGTAAGCCAGCATGCAGTTCTGACTGTTTTGGGCAAGGTACAGCATGGTGTCATCCATGGCACTGTTAAAAACCGGGTCAAAGGGCTTTTTCAGGCCGCGGGTAAACGTGTGGAAAGCCTTGCCATCAAGGCGAACAATAACCGGCATTCGGCATGTGAGGTACGTGCGGGTTACATATTCATATTTCTTCATCCTGGTATCCAAATTCATAGGAAAAATATACTATATAATTTTCAAAATGTCAAGCAGGTCACAGAAGTAAGACGTCTGAGTTTTGGAAAAGAGCTGGAAAAAGCAGATTTTACCTTGGGGGCACAACCTGGCATAAATGCTATAAACCTATAAATATCGAGACTGGTAACAGACTTCAGAATGCCTAAGCTGGGGTTTGGGAGGCGGAGGAGTGCAGAGGTTCTGGATGGAGAGCCTGGAGAGTGGAGCTTAGATAATGTGAAGCCCCAACTTTAGCCCGCCGCAACCGGGGGCTTCTGGTTTGCTGAGCTTGGGTTCGCGGTTTTTTGCCAGCCTCAAGGGCGGGATTTCGCACGAACTCCAGCTCAGCGATCGTGAAGCAGAAGCTCATCACGTCAGCTGCGCTTGTTCTAAGCTATACTTTCTCGATTCAGTACCAAGCTGGGAGTGGCTGCAAAACCGGAACTCCAGCTCAGCACACCCACTACCATCCGCCACCGGCTAGCAGCGAGCTCCAAACCCAAGCTCAGCAGACATGAAGTACACATTGGGAACTGGTCGCACTTGTTCTAAGCTCCAGAACCCGCTCCAGGAAGCCTGCGCATCAATTATTCGTGGGGTTGTGGAGCTTAGATAACGTGAAACCCCAGCACCAACCGACCGCAGCCGAAGGCTTCTGGTTTGCTGAGCTTGAGTTCTGAATGTGCTACGCCCAAATGCCCAGGAGCCGCCAGCTCCCCAAATCGGAACCCAAGCTTAGGAAATCCGATACCCATCAACCCCCACCGGGCTGCACATGTGGTGGGCTGGGGTTTGCTGGGAATACTGTCTCTGGAGCCTGGCCGCACCGACAAACCCCAGCCCACCACATGTGCAGCCCCATCGTTTGTCGAGGCAAAACCTGCCGCAACCATGCTGTATAAGCACTAAGCTGGAGTTCATAATTTGCTACCAGACTCAGGAATAGCTTTTTATACGAACTCCAGCTCAGTATTTATGAAGCAGAGGCGTTTGCATCTGCCGCATTTGTTCTGAGTTTAGTTTCCAATTCTGGAGCTTCTTACAAGATGTGAACCAGGACCAAAATCCAAACTCATCTAACATGCTACCCATCAACCAAAGCCGTCCACAAAATAGCAGCACAAGTTCTAAGCTATACTTTCTCGATTCAGTGCCAAGCTAGGCGTAGCCCCACAGCCAGAACTCCAGCTCAGCACACCTACTACCGGGCCCATCACGCACGCCGCGGCCACCACGCCACCGTATGCGCGCCACGCCCGTGCAACCACGCACACACCGCTACACCGCCCACGCCCACGCCAACCAGCCCCCATCCCCTACCGCCCGCATCCCATCGCTGAGCCTCCCTACGCCTAAGTCCCACCCAGGAACCAGCAAAACCGGTATACTAAGGCTTACCTAATACGCCTATATACTCTTGATGTGAGGGGATGACTCATGTTAGAGCCCGGGGTGAAAAAACTCATTGCCCCAGCACGGAAGTCGATGATTACCACGGCGATCATCACCAGCATTGGTGGGATCTGTGCCATCGTGCCATACATTGCAATCACGGAGATAGCAGCCAATTGGTTCCGCGGGTCACCAAGCGGCACCCTATGGTTGTGGGTCGGGGTGGCCATTGTTGCGGTGTTTGCCAACAGTTTACTGTACGGGATTGGGTTGGGGGTCACGCACATTTCCGAGGCAAATCTGCGCTACCAGCTGCGGCGCCGACTCGTTCAGGCATTTGGCCGGATTCCCTTAGGCCGGGTGGATCAAACCTCATCAGGGTCTATTCGCAAAATGGTATGTGACGACACCGCCGCGATTCACGCGCTGGTGGCACACCTGGCAGGGGACGCCATGAACTCCATCACCGCCCTAGTGGTGGGAATCGGGTATTTGATGTGGGTGGATTGGCAGCTTACCCTGCTGATTCTTGGGGTGTGGGTGCTGATCTTTGCGGTGGTGACCGGCACCATGATGCGTGGTCTTTCCGAGTCCACAAGCCAGTTTTCCAGCGCCAAAACGGAGTTATCGGCAGCCACCGTTGAAATGGTGGAGGGCATTAAGGAGATCAAGAACTTCCAGGCGGCGGCAACCGCTCGCACCCGGTTCGACAAGGCCAGGCGGTATTTCGCAGACATCTCCTACCAGTGGTTGGCAGCGTCAGGGAAGCCCATGGCGATCATTTCGTCATTCTTCCAGCCAGCCGTCATTTTGGTGACGATCGCACCACCGACCGTGTGGTTCGTGTCGAAGGGCTGGTTAGAGCCCGCCTATGCCCTACCGTTCTTCATGGTCGGGGTGGGGCTGCCGGTCGGCTTTTTGCAATTCGTCCAAATCATGCAGCACCTGTTTACCGCCAACCAGGCAGCCCAGGACACGGCGGATCTGCTAGACATCCCCCACCAGCCGGACGGACCGCACACCGATGGCCCGGGGCCGAAACCGGGTGAAGTGGAGCTGATCGATGTGAGCTTTGGTTATAACCCCGAGAACCCGATTTTACGCAACGTGAATCTGCGGATTCCGGCAGGCTCGGTCACCGCCCTGGTGGGGCCGTCGGGTGGTGGGAAAACCACGATCGCCCGGCTGATCGCCAGGTTCTATGATGTGGACGCCGGCGCGGTCAAAGTGGATGGCCTGGATGTTCGGGAGGTGAGCAATCAGTGGCTGCTCAACCAGATAGCCATTGTGTTCCAAGACATTGCCCTGGCCCACGACACCGTGGCCAATAACATTGCGTTAGGGAATCCGCAGGCCAGCCGGGATGAGATCGTCGAGGCCGCAAAATCCGCCTGCATTCATGATCGCATCATGCGGCTTCCACATGGTTACGACACCGTCATTGGTGGTGACGGCGGTTTTCTATCCGGCGGGGAGAAGCAACGCATTACCATTGCGCGCGCCTATCTGCATAACGCACCCATCCTGATTTTGGATGAGGCGACTGCCCAGACGGATCCTCAGTCGGAGCGGGACATTCACGCCGCGCTGGCGGCCCTGGCGAAGGGCAAAACCGTCATTATTATCGCCCACCGGTTGGCGACCATCGCCGCGGCGGACCTGATTGCGGTGATTGGCGAGCCAACGGCGTCGACAAGCAAAACAAGCGTGCTGGCAACAGGAACGCATGATGAGCTGCTGGAACGCAGCGAAACGTACCGCACGATGTGGGAGAAACAACAGGAGGTGGCAAAGTAAATGTGGCGGCTGCTAGGAACCATTGTTGACGATAAAAACCTGCGCCAGCTTATCGCCATTTTTAGCGTGTCAGCGGTGCTGCAGGGGGTCGCGCTGGCCATGATGATCCCGTTTTTGCAGGAACTTTTGGGCGGCGGCCCCCGGGTGGGCACCTGGTTGGGGGTGCTCGTTGGGCTGGCCGTGGTGTCGTTTGTGGTGGAGTTTTATGGCATTATGCGCTCTTACCGGATTAGCGTGTATGACGTGTGCGATGCGCTCATCGAAAAGATTGCGGATCACACTTTGCAACTGCCGCTGGGCTGGTTCGACGCCAAGCGGGAGGCGCAAATCGCATCCGCGATGTCCCGGGAGATCGACACCTTATCACATGTTGCTTCCATCATTATTCCCGCCCTGGTCAAGCAGTTTGTGACCCCCGCAGTCATTGTGATTGCAGTGTTGATCGTGGATTGGCGACTGGCACTCATTATGATTGCGTGCATCCCATTGCTGCGGTGGGGCTGGTTGTACATGCAAAAATCCATCGTAAAAGTGGATGAGGTCCAAGCCCAGGCAGCCGCCGACTCTGCCGGGCGGCTCATTGAATACGCTCGCCTGCAACCAATTTTACGCGCCAATGGGGTAACCCAACGGGGGTGGGGGCTGTTGGAGGATGCCCTGGCTCGGGAAAACGACACGGTCCACGAATCATTGCGCGCAAAGGGCCGCCCGAATATCGCCTATTCCAGCATCATTCAGACGGCATTTGCCCTGGTCATTATCGCGGGTTTGGTGTTTATGCTTCGGATGGACCTGGACCCCATCAGCTATATTGTGATCGCGGTCATTTCCGTGCGGGTGGTGCAGCCGCTCACCCTGTCGGTCATGTATGGTACGGAAATCCATGCGTCAGAGGCGGCATTGCACACGGTCAACGAAATTCTCACCGCTAAGCCGCTCCCCGAGCCGACCCCGGAGCAGGCGGTCACCAGCCTGGAGTCCACCACGATCACCGTGACGGATGTGAATTTCGGCTATGTGCCGGAACGGAAAGTCGTTCACAATGTGAATTTCACAGCTCGGCAGGGCACGATGACGGCGCTGGTGGGCCCCTCGGGCTGTGGCAAGTCAACGATGCTGCGGCTCATCGCCCGGTTTTGGGACGTGGATTCCGGCTCTGTGCAGATCGGCGGTACGGACGTGCGCAATATTCCCACCCCAACACTCATGCGCAATATTTCCATGGTGTTCCAGGACGTATATCTATTTGACACAACCATTCGTGAGAATGTGCGCATGGCCCGCCCCGACGCCACCGATGCGGAGCTGGAGGCCGCCGCCCGTGCCGCCCGCCTCGACCAGGTGATCGCATCTCTGCCGAACGGGTGGGACACCCAGGTGGGGCAGGGCGGTTTGAAGCTGTCCGGCGGCGAACGCCAGCGGGTTTCCATTGCACGCGCCTTTATTAAAGACGCCCCCATTTTGCTGCTCGACGAGATCACCTCCGCCCTCGACGGCGAAAACGAGGCGGCGATCACCGCCGTCATGAAGGAGCTCACCCGCGGTCGCACCGTGATTGTGGTTGCCCACCGCCTGTCGACGATTCGGGATGCCGATCAGGTCATTGTTTTCGGCAAGCTTGACGACGACCCCACCAACGGTTATGGCATCGTAGAATCCGGCACCTTCCCGGAGCTGGCCGACGCCGGCGGCCCCTTCAGCAATTTCATTGCTGCATCCACCAGCGCCAAACGGTGGCTGGTCTGAGGTAGGGAAAGTGGGGTGTGCCGATGGTCTGACCTGACCCATCGGCACACCCCACTTGGGTTGGAAACAATAGAACACTACAAGACACCGCCTCGTGATGGTGGTATCCTCGCGTACATGGTGGCTAATGATGGTAAATTTTTCGCTCTTTCGAACAGTCGGACTCACACGTTGGTCCTTTCCGACGAGGAATTATTGAGACGGCGCGGCCTTTTTCACTGGTCCACCATCATTTCGGCCATGTGGGATGGCTATGCTCCGTGGGCTGAGGCGAAGGATGCGATCCAACGAAGCATCACGCCCAACCCAGGCGCAGCGACGACCTAACCTGCTGGAATAACAACCATTGCCACCAATTATGTCTATAATCAACCGGATCTCAATCGCCTGGACGCTCATAGCCTTGTGCTGGATAGCCGACCCAAAACTCGGCTCTGGGTTGGGACTATGGCTCCTGGGGTACCATGAATCGCCCATAGATGATCAATACCCGGCATTGGTGTCTTGGGTATATTATCTGCTCCTTGGCACCGCTGTCGGTTACGGACTCTATGTTGGCTGGACTGAACGAAGCCCAATCCTCATGATCGCATCGGTGTTGACCATCTTCAAGTGGCTGATTATTTTCCTCTTCATGGCCTTGCTCTTGACAATGGCTGGAGTATAATCGCACCCCTCACCCCGTCAATGCTGGCTGCTTAGTGGAGTGTTGCCTATCAAACCAGGCCCGCACCTCGGGAGGCGGCGGATTATACACAACCGGCTCGGGTGCGGGGATGATCGGCAGCGGACCATTGTGAGAACATCGAATGAGCACATCATTCCCGGCGGTGTCTTGGGTGGTCGCCAATCCCCGATCATCGCAATATTCGCACGAAGCAATAGCGTCGTAACGCGCCTGCTTCTCCGCCATGGCCTGCTGGGTGAACCACTGCCTGGCCTGACCACATGCTCGACAAGCCGGTACATGCTCCCGCGGTAGTTTCGCATGATCCCGACAGCGCGGATCCTCCGGCGTCGACCAATCCGCGGGGGTCGTGCCCGGGACCGTAGGCTGCGGCGTTCTTTGCTTGTATACGACGCTGCGTCGGGTGCGGTGTTTCAACACCCGGGACCGGTTTTGGCCGGCGCGTTTCCGCACTTCATCATGGGTAGCGGCCTTGTTCCAGTCCTCAAAGTCATGAAACCAATACCCTGGCTCACCATCACATTCACCCCGCTCCCACAGGCCCGCCTCCACTAATCGGTCAGCGTCCCGCTTTCTGGCGCCCAACCGCCCCAGGCAGCTGTGGGGCACGAAGCCGTCGGTGAGCTTGTCCCCCACCCAGGACAGCGCGGTAACCCACAGTCCCCGGGCGCTCAGACTGCATTTGAGGAATTTCGGGTGGTCGTGCAAACGATCATCAACGCGGGTAAACATGAAAACTCCTTTTCGCTATTGACATGAACTTTACAAATTATTTGGCAATTATCAAGGATAATAGCCCCGAAAATGGTTGAAGCTTCACGATCTCCGCAGGCCAAAGGTGTATAGCATAATGAAATCCATGAATATGAGGGATTGGATTCTAAGCCTGCCGGGCTCCCCCCTGCCCACTCAAGCGGCCACCACTGCTGGAATCGACATCAGCACCATCAGCCGCCAGTTGAAGCGCAATCATATTTCGGCGGAAAACGTGATTAAGCTTTGTAAAACCTTCGGCAAATCCCCCATCGACGGCCTCATCGAAACCGGCTACCTCTCCCCCACCGACGCCCAGGAAATCAGCATCTCCAGCGCGTTGCGCGATGCAACCAATCGACAGCTCGCCGCCGAGGTGACCCGCCGCATGGATATAGGCCTGGAGGCGAGCGAAAAATTGAGCGAAGAATAACCCCCTACTACCTAAAGGTTTCCAACAACCTTTACCCCTATTTCTAGGTTCTAGGGTCTAGGTTCTAGGTTACGGCGTTTGTAATGCATTACATCCCCACCAAAATAGGCTTTGAAAAGGCATTTTAGCATTTTCGCTTGGCAAACTGTCGGCCGGTCTTCGTCATCATCCTGGCCACACCCCGTCACCAAGTTGGCCTGTTATCGGCATGGCAATCCCCACCATCTGTGTCGCCAAAATGGCTAGGCACGCCCCTGGACACCCCGTCGACAAGCGATTTTGCGTTAGCTGGGAAACCCTCCCCAGGCGACCACGACAGGGGCGAAAGTTCCCAAACCCCAGCTAAAGCAAAACCGCAGCGCAAGACGCCCAAGCGCCAAAATCTGCGTTAGCAACGGGCCGCGGGCCTTGGGGCGACAACCCGACGAGCATGAGCTTGGGTTCAGCGCAAAACGACCAATTCTTGGCGGGATTGCTGGCGTTCCCCAGCTAACGCACGACCCGACCGGCGGGCTTCGGAAGTTCTAAGCTGTACTTTCTCGATTCAGATGGTAGGTAAAATGCAGACAAATTCACAACTCTAGCTCAGCAAATTTCCTACTACGCTCTGCGAGGCAGACCTTCCGCGCTCCAATCCAAATTTGCAGTTCACCAATGGTTCTACCAGGAAATATCAATGTATAGTGCCCCTATTTTTATGGGCATGACAACTGCGGTCATTAATAAATTCCCCCCAAAGTTAGGTAAGAGATAATGAACTTATGAAAAAAGCTGTGCGGAAGCAAGTGCGTGATGCTAATTTTTTCGTTGTGCGTAAAACACTTATCACCTTCACGATTGCCATAAGCTTGGGCTTCTCCTCCACCATTGCTAACGCCCAAGACGTCACCACCGATCCTTCCCCGGTTGTGGAAGCCGAAGTAACCCAAACGGAACAAACCACCCAAAACACCACCTCCGACGCCACCGTGACCGGCAGCGACGAAGCCAAATCCAGCAGCAGCTCTCAGGAAACAAAGCCCGAAGCGCCGGCAGCCCCCGAGGCCGAAGCCGAGACCACCTCCGACGAGGGCCTAGTCGCAGAGAAACCGGAAGTGGATCCGAGCTCCCAAATCAAGGATCAGCTGTCCTCCTCCAAGCTCAGCAGCAAGGATGAGAAGTCCGCGGACAAGACCGAGGAGAAGTCTGAGGATAAGTCCGAAATTTCGGATAACAGCTCTTCGTTGTCTTCCAAGAAGGATGAGAAGAAGCCGGCAGGAATCACGCAAACCGCTGATGAAGCCAATAAGAGTCAGCAAGCTAGTTCGAATCCTGCCCTGCGGGTTGCTGGCGTCATCGCCGGCATCGTTGGTGTGCTAGGGCTCATTGGCGGCGGCATCTTCTGGGCCCTCCAGCAAAACCTCATCAACATCCCGGGCCTGCCTAACCCGTTCGCACCAAAGCCAGCTCCGGCACCTGCACCAGCTCCGGCACCACAGCCGGCCCCCGCACCTGCACCTGCCCAAAATCAGCCAGCCCGCCAGGCCCAAGCCCAGGCTCAGCCGGTTCGCCACCAGGCCCCCGCACCTGCCGCCTCCGGCAAGCGCTACAAGAACTGCCGTGCCGTGTGGAATGAGCTTGGTCGCCCGATCCGCAGCAATGAGCCCGGCTATGGTCGCCACCTCGACCGGGATGGTGACGGCGTGGGTTGCGAACGCCGTCCTCGCTAATATCTAACGCTTATCGACGCCGTGCGGACGTCGATAAGCAAGAAGAGAATCACCAGGCTTTATATCACCCCCAGTCTTAGGTAATTCACACAAAAACCTATCGAAGATCATTGGTTCAGTGCTACTTTTTGACTATGCGTAAAATAGTTGTCACCTTCACCATTGCCCTAAGCCTGGGCGCAGCCTCCACTATTGCTAACGCTCAGCCGGCAGCCCCAGCAACCAATGCTTCCGCTGCCGCATCCACGACCGCAGCCGCAAATAATAATCAAACAACCGCAGCTAAGACCAGCACTCCCGCTGCGGCACAAAGCTCAGCTGCGGCATCGTCCTCCGCACCGGCTGTGGTCCCCCCGAAGGGCGACAATAAGTCCGACAAGGATCCATCCGCCGACAAAGACAAGCAGTCCAACAAGGATAAGTCCGGCCAAAACAAAAAGTCGGGCAATAACGTTGGCTCAACACTCGGCATTATTGCCGCCATCGCCGCTGTTCTAGGGCTTGTTGGCGGCGGGATTTTCTGGGCCATTCAGCAAAACCTGATCCCCAACATTCAGTTGCCGAACATCCCAGGCCTGCCCACCAATATTCCTAACCCGTTTGCACCGCCGGCACCGGCTCCGGCACCAGCCCCGACTTCGAGCGCCGCACCAGCACCTGCGGAGTAACCAAAACGGGCCACAAACCTCCACCACAAACCCCAACCACAACAAGGATGGTTGGGGTTTCATTGGTTTTTAGATGCTACATTCAGGGCCTTTATTCGGCCGGAAGCAGGTCAGCAAAAAGAGGATGAACATAAACCAATACACCGAACCCTTGAGAGCTAATGCTCGCAAGTTTGCTCTCCATGCTGCTCTGATGAGATGGCTGCTGTGGTTGAGTAGTTTGAGCAGCAACCGAGGTGACGGTGGCAGCTGCCATCACCGCGCACACGGCAACCGCCGTCACCTTCACGCGACGCTTCAAAGCATTCACGATAAACTCTTTCGATCTAAGCATCAGCCTAACGCCGAAATACTGGCTCTGACCATTACATTTATCACTTTTACCTACAGTTATTTCATAAGAAAACCCCAACCCATAATCAGATGGGTTGGGGCGTACAACATGGCGCGCGTCGGTCACACCGATAACTGCCAGTAAGCGTTATTGCTGCTGACGTGCGAAGCCTACATCACACGGAGACTCGCCCCGTAGGGCACAGCCTAACCGGTCAAACGCACCCAGAATCCGCTGCACAAATGGGACGATCAGCCCACCCACGGCAGTAGTGCTAAGCTGCAAAACCTTGGTCAGCTGATCCAAGCTCCCGTTTGCCGTATTCCCCGTGGATTGGGTGGTAGTGATCGGGGTCGTGGCCTCAGTGGTTTGGGCAGTGGCCGGAGTAACGGTGGCGGCCAACACGGCACACATGGCAACCGCTGTGACCTTGGCGCGACGCTTCAACATATTCATAATGAACTCCTTAATGGTGATAAGTGAAGGTTCCAGGCAGATCAATTACCAATCAATCACCAAGAGCAGGTCCGGGGATCTTTCAACGTGCAGGAGATATACCACACAAGGAAAACCACACCCGTGCTCAACAAACCACCCATTTGCTCACTCATAGCTACAATCCGCTCCATGCTGCTCTGATTCTGAGGCTGGGCAACGGCCGGGGTGACGGTGGTAGCAGCCAATGCAGTACACATGGCAACCACTGCAACCTTAGTGCGACGCTTCAGCGCATTCATAATAGGAACTCCTTACAAAAATCTTCTCTCCAACTGGGTTTGATCTTACCATTCAGATTGGGAATACTCATTGCATTTATTAAATTTCCCTAAAAAACCTGAGTCTGAGAATATCACAAATCATCGTTCCACCGGCAATTAGTAGCAAAAGTTCCACCTTAAAAAGATCAGCACCCCACCACCTCCAACCTGATATTACAGGTTCCCCTCAGGTAACCCAATTACCCCTAAAATTAGGTAGAACGCCACGATTTTACATAAAAAACTATTTTCATAGTAGAAAAATACTGCTAGTCTCTGGGTGTGCGTAAAACACTTGTTACCTTCACAATTGCTATAAGTTTGGGCTTTTCCGGCACTATCGCCAACGCCCAAGAAGCCGCCCCCGCGGGCCCGGCCGCCCAGGTCGCCGACTCTACGGTTGTCGCCGAAGCCGAGGCAGCCCCCGCCCCCGCGGACGCCGCAACCACCAACAACACCGAAGCCACGGCTGAGGCAACCACGGCCGCCGAGTCTGAAGCTGCGGAACCTGCCAATGCAGAAGCCGACCAGCCCGAAATCACTCAAACCGCCGACACCGCCAACCAAAGCCAAAAGGCCAGTTCCAATCCGACGCTCAGAACCGTTGGCATCATCGCTGGCGTCGTCAGCCTGTTGGGCCTCATTGGTGGCGGTATTTTCTGGGCCATCCAACAAAACCTCATCAACATCCCGGGCCTGCCAGGGTTGCCCAACCCCAACCCGGCACCCGCCCCGGCTCCCCAAGGGAAGTACTATCCCAACTGCAAGGCGGTATGGGATGAGCTGGGCCGACCCATCCGAAATGGGGAACCAGGCTACGACCGAAACCTGGACCACGATGGTGACGGCGTAGGCTGTGAACAGCGCCCACGCTAGCCACCCACGCTAAGGCTTGGTCACTATAGAGCCACTGTAGAACGTCGAAAAGCGGGACCCCGGAATGGAGCCCCGCTTTTCTTGTTGTGCTAACTCTCGTCGGATTCTGACTCGGAGTCAGCAGGTGGGTCAGCAATAATCACCATAGCAGTGCGCAACAACCGGCCATTGAGCTTGTAGCCTTTGCGCAGCACCGTGCCTACGGTCTTGGTGTCGCCGGTGGACATGTCCTGGACCGCCTCGTAGGTCTCGGCGTCGAACTCGTCCCCGGGATCGCCGAAGGCCTGTAATTTCAGACCGTCAAGCACATTCATGAACTTGTCGTGGAAGGCCTTCATCGGGCCTTCGGCCAGGTCACCGTGCTGTTCCGCAAGACCGAAATCATCCACAATGGGCAGGAATCGCATGACCACCTGCGCCTTGGCGTTTTCGATCACCTGTTCGCGTTCCGCCTGGGTGCGGCGCCGATAGTTGGCGTATTCTGCACCCAATCGTTGCAGGTCATTGGTGCGTTCCGCGAGTTGCTCCTCAAGGGAGGGCTCGGTGGATTCTGCTTCGGCGTCGGCTGCCACCTGATCAAGCGCGGCAGCCACTTCGGCAAGGTCGGCCGTGTCAATGCCTGCGTCCAAGGCGTCGTCATCGTCAGTGGCATCACCGTCGTCGGTATCAGCAGCAGTGGCTTCGGCGTCCTTGGATGCGTCCTGGTCGGCACCCTTGGCGGCTTTCTTGGCGTCGGAGCTGAGATCGATCAGCTTGGGGTTGGCGTCAACGTCGGTGTTATCCTCGTCGCGCTCCACCTCGGGCTTGTCATCGGTCACTTCTTGTCCCCATCCTCGTCAACAACTTCAGCGTCAACCACGTTATCGTCGCCGGACTTGCTGCCAGCATCGGCGGCGGTGGCGCCACCGGCCTGGGATGCAGCTTCTTGCTCGTAGAGCACCTTGCCCATTTCTTGGGATGCCTCGTTCAGCTTGTCCAATGCCACCTTGATGGCATCAATGTCGTCGCCCTTGAGGGCTTCGTCGACGTCATCGGCTGCCTTAGTGATCTTTTCCTTCAGATCATCGCTGAATTTTTCGCTGTTATCGCTCAGGAACTTGCGGGTTTGGTAAGCCTGGGATTCCGCACCATTGCGAACTTCCTGCTCCTCACGGCGCCGCTTGTCTTCCTCAGCATGAGCCTCGGCATCCTTAATCATCCGGTCGATTTCTTCCTGAGACAGGCCGGAACCGTCCTGGATCTTAATGGTGTTTTCCTTGCCGGTGCCCTTGTCCTTAGCAGTCACGTGCACAATGCCGTTGGCGTCAATATCGAAGGTCACCTCAATCTGCGGCACGCCACGCGGTGCCGGGGCAATGCCACCCAGTTCGAAAGAGCCGAGCAGCTTGTTGTGCTGGGCGATTTCGCGTTCGCCCTGGAAGACCTGGATTTGCACGGAAGGCTGGTTGTCTTCGGCGGTGGTGAAGGTTTCCGAACGCTTGGTCGGAATGGTGGTGTTACGTTCGATGAGTTTAGTCATCACGCCACCCTTGGTTTCGATGCCGAGGGATAGCGGGGTGACGTCGAGCAGCAGCACGTCCTTGACCTCACCGCGCAGCACGCCGGCCTGTAGGGCAGCGCCCACGGCCACGACCTCGTCGGGGTTCACGCCCTTGTTGGGCTCACGGCCACCGGTGAGTTCCTTCACCATCTCTGTAACCGCCGGCATACGGGTGGAGCCACCCACCAGCACCACATGGTCGATATCGGAGATGGCAATGCCGGCATCCTTAATCACCTGGTTGAACGGTGCCTTGGTGCGGTCCAGGAGGTCCTGGGTGATGCGCTGGAACTCGGTCCGGGTGAGGTTTTCGTCCAGGAACAGCGGGTTCTTGTCGGCGTCGACGGTGATATAGGGCAGGTTAATGTTGGCGGTTTGAGAGGAGGACAGTTCGATCTTGGCCTTCTCTGCGGCCTCGCGCAGCCGCTGCATGGCCATCTTGTCCTTGGACAGGTCCACACCGGAGGATGCCTTGAACTTTTCGACCAACCAGTCGACGATGCGCTGATCCCAGTCGTCGCCGCCGAGTTTATTGTCGCCGGCGGTGGCGCGCACTTCCACCACACCATCGCCGATTTCCAGCAGGGACACGTCGAAGGTGCCGCCGCCGAGGTCGAAGACGAGAATGGTTTGTTCCTTCTCACCCTTTTCTAGGCCGTAGGCGAGAGCTGCCGCGGTGGGCTCGTTGACGATACGCAGCACGTTCAGGCCGGCGATCGTGCCAGCTTCCTTGGTGGCTTGTCGCTGGGAGTCCGAGAAGTAGGCGGGAACGGTAATAACGGCGTCGGTAACTTCTTCGCCCAGGTATGCTTCAGCATCGCGCTTAAGCTTCATGAGCGTCCGGGCGGAAATTTCCTGCGGCGTGTACTTCTTGCCGTCAATATCAACGCTCCAGTCGGTACCGATGTGCCGCTTCACGGAGCGAATGGTGCGGTCGACGTTGGTGACCGCCTGGTTCTTGGCCGACTGGCCGACAATAACTTCACCGTTCTTAGTGAAGGCCACGACGGATGGGGTGGTCCGGGACCCTTCCGAGTTAGCGATAACGGTAGCGTCGCCGCCTTCCAAAGCGGAAACGACCGAGTTTGTGGTGCCGAGGTCAATGCCTACTGCGCGTCCCATATGAAAAATTCCTCCTGAGTAAGATGGTAATTCTAGTTTTATCTTTAAGTTGATCCTGTCACGCTCAACTTGCTGACGTCAGCCTACCAGAGCACACCTACACTGTCAACAAAATTGAGTAACATTCACTCAACTTTACCGTTTTTGCTGCTAGGCTTGTCGACGCCCATGGTTGCCAAGACCGCCACACGGAAAAATTTCTTCTTCCCGTAGCCGATTTTTTGTGGCAGAGTTAAAGCCACAATGAGTACTAAGAAACGCCGCGCTAAAAATGCGCCCTCTAAACCAACAAATTCGCCAAATTCCCCGAATAAGGTGGATTCGGCGCGTCGACAAGCTGCAACGGCTTCGCCGACGGACGATCCTGCGGAATTTCTCACTAACGTGGTGGAAGACGACGCCACCATCGAAGACAAGCCCAAGGTCACCACGGAACTTGCCGAGACCGACCGAGCCGCTATTTTGGGCCAGGATGGCCGTTGGGCTGCCGGCTGGGCCCTCAGGTTCATCATTATGGTTGCCGCCGGCTACCTATTGTGGCGGGGCCTCGCACTCGTATGGGAAGGCCTGCTACCAGTACTGTTAGCGATTATCGTGTCCACCGTGCTGTGGCCACCGGTGCGCTGGCTGCGGAAACACAAGGTCCCTTCCGCCCTGTCGGTGGTGATTGTCCTCATCACCTTCTTCGCCATTTTGGGCGGCATTTTCACCGCCATGGCCCCCAGCATCACCACCCAGTCCAAGGATTTGGCCGAGCAGGCGACCAAGGGCATTGAGCAGCTGCAACAGTGGATCCAGGGGCCACCGCTCAATATTGATCTCGGCCACTATAACGACATCATTGACCAGATTTCCACATTCCTGCAAAACCGGGTTACCGATATTGCATCCCGGGTGGTCAGCGGCATTTCTACGGCCGGCTCCATCGTGGTCACGTTCGTGCTCATGCTGGTGCTTACCTTCTTCTTCCTGAAAGACGGCGAGGGCTTCCTGCCCATGATCCGCCGGACCACCGGCTATAATGTCGGCTGGCACCTGACTGAAGTGCTGACCCGGATCTGGAACACGCTCTCTGGGTTCATCCGGGTGCAGGCCATTATTTCCTTTGTCGACGCCAGCTGTATCTGCATTGGCCTGCTTATATTGCACGTGCCGCTGGCACCGGCATTGGCCGTGATTACGTTCTTCGCCAGCTTCATTCCCATTGTTGGTGCTCTGGTTGCTGGCGCGTTGGCGGTTATTATCGCCCTGGTTTCCAATGGGGTAACTAATGCACTCCTGGTATTGGCAATCATCATTGCGGTGCAACAGTTGGAGGGGCATATTCTGCAGCCGGTGTTGCAGTCCAAGGCCATGAACCTTCACGCCGCAATTGTGCTGCTGTCCGTGACCATTGGTTCCACCATGTTTGGTGTGGTTGGCGCATTCCTGGCCGTCCCGGTGGCCGCCACCTTATCCGTGCTGGTCCGGTACCATTTCGAGCTGGTGGCGCTACGCGCCGGCGAGATCACCATTGACGATATTGAAATGGCCACGAAGGAAGGCCAGGCCATGTCGGGTAAGGGCGATGGTGCGGACCAGCAACCCGACGACGCCAACCTGACCAGCACCCAACGCGCGTTCCAGGCGTTCCAACAGCGGCTGGCCCGGTGGGGGAAGACCAGCCCAGAGAAGAGTTAGAGGCAGTTCTTCAGCTACGAGTGCCCCCTACAGTGCCCCGGACCTGGCTGCGGTTCGGGGCACTGCCATGAACCGGGCGGGAATGAATTCGTGGGGACGGTGGTTACACTAGGTGCCTAGAGATAACAATCATGGGGATTTCTACCCCAGATTGTTGATATATCAACAAGATGATTGGAGGATGACATCGTGAAACGGTTCGGATTCTTGAGTTTCGGGCACTACAGCCTAAAACCTGACAAGACCGGCAAATATGGTGCCCAGGAAGCCCTCAAACAGGCGGTGGAACTAGGGCAGATTGCCGACGAGCTTGGTGTGAACGGGGCGTATTTTAGGGTGCATCACTTTGCCCCACAGTATTCCTCCCCCATCCCGCTGCTCAGCGCCATTGCCGCCACCACCAACACCATCGAGGTTGGTACCGGGGTGATCGACATGCGGTACGAAAATCCCCTGGGCCTGGCCGAAGAGGTGGCTGCCCTCGACCTGCTATCCGACCAGCGCATCGCCATCGGCGTGTCCCGCGGGTCACCGGAAACCGCGCTGCGCGGCTGGGAGGCCTTCGGCTACGGTGGCCCGGAGCTGGCCCGGGAGGATCCCAAGGGTGCCGCGTTGGCGGCGGAAAAATTTGACACGTTCCTGGCCGCCCTGCGCGGCGACGGCATGGCCACCGCCGCCCCGTTTGAGCAACAGTATCCCCAAATGTTCCACTCAGGCGCCCAACTGCCGGTGCTGCCGCATTCCCCTGGCGCCGACCGGCGCATCTGGTGGGGCGCCGCCACCCATGCGTCCGCGGAGTTGGCCGCCCGCAAGGGTGTCAACCTCATGAGTTCCACACTGGTGTTCGAAACCGATGGGGCTTCGTTGGGTGATGTCCAGGCGGAACAAATCGCCCGCTACCGGCGAGAATGGGAGAAGGTTGGGCACGATTGGGAGCCGCGCGTATCGGTGTCGCGCCCGATCTTCCCTATCGTCGACGGCAGTGACGCCCAGATTTTTGGGCCGGCCGGCAGTGGCGAATCCCACGACTCCATCGGGGTGCTTGATGACCAGCGGGGGATCTTCGGCCGCACCCTGGTGGACACGCCGGATAAGATTGTCGAAGCGCTCAAGAATGATAAGGCGGTCATGGCGGCTGACACCCTCATGCTCACTATTCCTAACCAGGCCGGGGTTGCCGCGGGCGCCCGGATTCTGGAGAATTTCGCCCGGTATGTGGCGCCGGAGCTGGGGTGGGAGCCGGCCACAAAAGGCTAATCCCACGCCCACGGGTAGACGTCGACAAGCGAGAAGGGCTAGCCCCAAATAAAGTTCAGGGTCAGGGCCGCACCGGAGGCAATGAGCGCGGCGGCGGGCAGGGTAATCACCCACGCAAGGGCGATCGGCTTCATGAGCCGCCAGTTTGCGGAACGATTCACAATGCCGATACCCAGGATCGCGCCGATCAGGATATGGGTCGAGCTCACCGGCAGGCCCAGCATCGACGCGGCCATGACCACCAGCGCGGCCGCTAACTCGGCAGCAAACCCCGAGGCCGGATGCATTTTTGTCAGCCCGGAGCCGACGGTGTGGATCACGTAGCGGCCGATGAACCACAGACCGGCGATCAGCGCCACGCCGCACATAATCATTGCCGCCGACGGCACCGTGCCGCCACCCTCAATGCTATTGGTTCGCAGCACATCCAACACCGCGGTAAACGGGCCAATGGCGTTCGCAATATCGTTCGAACCGTGGGAAAAGGCGAACGCCGATGCGGTAAACACCTGCATCCAGGAAAACACGGTAAACGTGGCCCGGGATAGCTCCTGCCGGCGCAGCGTGCGGGCGAACACGAACACCGCCATCCACACCATGACCGCGATCATGCCCAGCATCAGACCATTACCCAAACCGGACATTTCGAAGTGGAGGTTTTTGAGTCCCTTGAAGATCATCATCGCCCCAATGATGACCGCACCACCAGCTGCCAAGAGGGGCACACCGGTTTCTAACGCCCGGTGCGTGTTGAGCGAATCTCGCCGCTGGTTGAGCCGGTGCAGGTCCCGATAGTAGTCGGATTCCAGCTCTTCCGGGTCGAAATCACGTTCGGCAATCAGTGCGGCATCCCGCGTCATGGCATTGGTGTAGGAAAGCTGCTGGACTTCGGAGAGGCGTTCGAACGAAGATTTGAAATCTTTGTGGAGTTTAATGCGTTCCTCTTTGATCTGGCGCAGCTCCGCATCCGCTTTGTCGTTAAACACTAAAATGCGGCGCTTGATCGCGCCGAAGAGAATAAACGCCGTAATCCCCCCCAATACGGGGGAGAGCACCCAGGACACTGCGATGCGACCAATCTCGCCCCACTGCACCATTTCTAGGCCGCCAATGTGTAAAAAGAACCCCAGGGTGAGTGAGGCGCCCACAATGCCACCAATGATGGAGTGCGTCGTGGACACCGGCAGCCCTAGTTTGGTTGCGATGAGCAGCCACACGGCCGCGCCCAATAATGCCGCCATCATGATGAATGCAAAATGCATGGCGTCAAGGTGGATGGATTCCAAATCTACAATGCCGCTCTTGACGGTTTCGGTCACCTCACCGCCGGCCAACACTGCACCCGACACCTCAAAAATAGCGGCGACGACGAGCGCCTGCCGCATAGTCAGCGTGCCCGCACCAACCGAGGTACCAAAGGAGTTAGCAACGTCATTACCACCAATGTTGAACGCCATAAAAACGCCAAAAGCAATGGTAGTAATGAGAATAACCTTATTCGCCTCCGGGCCCACATAGTCGAAAGACCAAAAGAGGAAGGTGATGAGGGTAATAACCAGGAGGCCACCAAAGCTTAAGTGCCACCACTTATCCGACGGTACCTTGAGCGGCGGCGAATCTGCCTTCGTGCTGCTAGACATCCAATGAACTTTCTGTATACAACATTGCGAAAATAGCATGCCCCGATAACGTAACCGAATAATAAACCCCTACCCCGGATAGGGGATAAGTACGTATCGTTTGTGCAGCTTATAATACTACTTCACGCCGGAGCTTATGCCATTCACTGCACCTAGCATCGCACGTGTTTGCGTGCTTGTCGACGCCCCCGCCGCGGGAAAATCGTCAGATTCATCACACGGCACCTCGGTGCTCATCACCACATGTGCCTTCCGGGATCGGCGCACCCCACGCCACGTCAAAATCACACCCGCTACTACCGCGTAGGGCCAGCTATGTGGGATATTCAGGCTGATGAGTGCCGTCCCCACAAACCCTCCCAATATGATGGGATTCATGTGGTGAATCAGCCACGCCGACAGCGGCGCCGTAAGCACTCCGCCCAACAGTAGGCACAGCACCGCCACCGCATTGGTCTGTAATTCCTGCCACAATCCCAGGGTGAACCCCATTGTTGCGGCCGACGCCACCAAAAATTCCGCCGTATTCACCGTGCCCACCACCCGGCGCGGTTCCTCCTTCCCTAACGACATGAGGGTAGAGGTGGTGATAGGTCCCCAGCCGCCACCACCGGTTGCGTCGATCAGGCCGCCGAAAACGCCGAGGAATATGAGGAACGGGGTTCGGTAGGGTTTGGGGGTGTTGTGTCGGGCGATAACGCCGCGGGAGAACCGCCACAGGAGGTTCACGCCGACAAGGGCGAGGATGATGGCGGTGATAGGTTTCGCGGAATCGGTGGCGATGTGAGAGAGAAGGGTGGCGCCGGTGGCGGCGCCGATAGCCCCGGGCACCCCGAGGGTGAGGACGACCCGCCAGTTGACGTTGCCGAACCGCCAGTGGCTCAGCCCGGAGGCGAGGGTGGTACCAACTTCGGCGGCGTGGACGACCGCGGATGCTTGGGCTGGCCCCATGGAGAGCAGCAGGATGGTGGTGGATGTGACGCCGAAGCCCATGCCGATGCCGCCATCGACTAGTTGTGCGAATGCGCCTGCGAGGATGATGAGCATTGTAACCGCCGTTTCACGATGGTTGCGAGCTTCCCCATGAGCGGCGGGGAATAGCTCAGGTGTTCGGTTGGTGGGTGGTGGGTTCGTAGTTGGTCGAGGAGGAGCCCGTGGGAGACAAAGAGGGGGAGTATGTGGACTCGATGGTGGGTGGTACGGATGTCGTCGAGGGTGCGGCCGGTAGTGGTGCCCCGGGTGGCGAAGAGGGGTTCACCGCCGATGGTGTGGGCGAGCTTTTCGACGCTCCGGTTGGCTTCGGGCCGTGAGGATCCGACCGCGTAGAGGACGGGATGGGCACCGGCCGGGATTTGGCTTCGGAGCAGTTCGGCGATGGCGGGCCCGGTGCCGAGCCCCGGGGTAATAGTGATGTCGAGTTGGTCTTCTTTCGCCACTGTGTTCGGAACATCAATGGCGTGATGGTAGGCGTTGGTGAACAGGAGGGGAACCACGGTGGCCCGGGTGTGGCCACGGCTACGCAGCTGGTGGCAGGCATGGTCGAAGGTGTGATCGTGGAAACTCAAGTGGGCGGCCACGGTGTACCGACCAGTGTGGCGGTGGACGGCCACGGCAAGCTGGTCAATGCCGGCCGCGGCACGGCGATGCCGGGAACCGTGGGCCAGGAGGATCACACCGGGGGCATCGGCATCAGGGCACGCGGGGATCATGCGACCAGGCCGGCGGCGAGTGTGCTGCCGGTGTGGTTGTCGACGAGCAGGAACGATCCGACCGCCCCACGGGCCGCGTACGAGTCGATGGGAAGATCGTGCTGCAACTCCACGGTGGTGTGCACAATATCATTGACCGCAACCGGGTCGGTGACCCTGGCCTTGACCAGGCTGGTCCCGTAGCGGAGATGCACCACAGTATTGGTGGTGACGGGGGTGTCATCCAGGCCGATGATGGTGGCAGCGAAGCTGCGGATATTGGGGGGCCGGTTGGTGGCCAACAGGTCGCCCCGGCTGAGATCAATATCATCAGCCAGGCGAAGCGTCACACTGTCGCCGGCGTGCGCGCTAGTGGCAGGCCCATCCGTGGTGTCGATGGCAGTCACGGTCGTGGAACCATGGGGAGTGGTGACGGTATCCCCCACCGCAATGGTGCCGGTGGCGACCTGCCCGGCATAGCCACGGTAGTCGGTGGCCCGGATCACGTATTGGATGGGGAACCGAAAATCGAGGCTGCTATCACCGGGGTCGACAGGAATGGTTTCCAACAACTCCAAGATGGTGGGCCCAAAATACCAGGGCAGACGAGGCGACGCATCCACCACATTATCGCCGTGCAGTGCGGAAATCGGGATGGCGTGGGGTTCGGTAATCCCCAGGTCGGCGGCCACAGCCCGGAACTCCCCCTCGATCGCGCGAAACACATCCTCGGAATAGTCGACCAGGTCGATCTTATTCACACCAAGAATGACGGTGCGGATACCGAGGAGGGCTGCGACGGTGAGATGCTTCCGGGTTTGGTCAACCACACCGTGGCGGGCGTCGACAAGCAACACCACAACCTGGGAAGTGGAAATACCGGTAACCGTGTTACGGGTGTATTGGACGTGGCCGGGCGTGTCCGCAAGAATAAACGTGCGGTTAGGGGTGGAAAAATACCGGTAGGCGACATCAATGGTGATGCCCTGCTCCCGCTCGGCGCGCAGACCGTCGACAAGCAAGGAAAGATCCAGGCCGGCGAAACCGCGGCGGGCGGAGGTCTGCTCCACCTGGGCGAGTTGGTCGGCGAGAACGGACTTCGTGTCGTGCAGGAGCCGACCCACAAAGGTGGATTTCCCATCATCGACAGAGCCGGCGGTACAGAAGCGGAGAGTGTCCATGTGTCAGAAATATCCTTCCTTTTTACGGTCTTCCATGGCGGATTCACTCAACCGATCATCGGCACGGGTGGCGCCACGCTCGGTGAGAGTAGTGGTGGTTATTTCCGCAATCACCTGGTCAATGGTGGTGGCGGTGGATTCGATCGCGCCGGTGCAACTCATGTCGCCGACGGTGCGGTAGCGAACCCACTTGGTTTCCACCGGCCCACTCCCCCACGGGCCGGGAGTAAGCCACATGCCGTCGCGGTAAAACACCTCCCGCTGGTGGGCGTAATAAATAGGGGGAAGCTCGATACGCCGGGCCCTGATGTACTGCCAAATATTGGCCTCGGTCCAATTCGAAATGGGAAACACCCGAATGTTTTCGCCAGGCAGGTGGGCGGCGTTATACAGCCGCCACAGCTCGGGGCGCTGCCGGCGCGGGTCCCAACCACCAAAACTGTCGCGCACGGAGAAAATCCGTTCCTTGGCGCGGGCCCGCTCCTCATCCCGGCGGGCGCCACCCAAAACCGCGTCATATTTTTGCTCCGCAATGGTCTCCACCAGGGGCACGGTTTGCAGCGGATTACGGGTGTGGTCGGGCCGTTCCCTGAGGTCACCCCGATCAATCCAATCCTGGACGTGGGCGACCCGGAGGCGGGCACCGGTGCGGGCCACCAGCTGGTCACGAAAATCAATGACCTCGGGAAAATTATGGCCGGTGTCGATATGGAGCAGTTCGAAAGGAACTGCGGCGGGGGCGAACGCGCGGCGGGCCAGCTCATACACCACCACGGAATCCTTACCCCCGGAAAACAGGAGGGCCACATTATCGCATTGGCCGGCAACCTCCCGGAGAATATGGATAGACTCATCCTCCAGGGCTTTCAAATGGGGTGATAGGTGTGTCTGGGTTTTCACAGAGGCACTCATTGAGGGTTCCTTCTCTAGATTTAGGTGTGGAGGCCACATTCGGTCTTAGCGTTCCCCGCCCACCTGCCGGCCCGGGGATCCTCCCCCGGCGCAACAGGAAGCGTGCAGGTCGCGCACCCAATCGACGGGTAGCCCTGGGACGTGAGCGGATGCCGAATCAGGTCATGCGCCTCGATATACTGTTCGGTTTCTTCCAGGGTCCAGGTGATGATCGGGGAAATCTTCAGCCGGCCAGTCCGATCTAGGCTGAGCGCCGGGGCGGTGGCGCGGGTAGGGCCGTCGGCGCGCCGCAACCCGGTCACCCAACCCGCATAGGGGCTGAGCGCCACGGCGAGCGGCTCCACCTTCCGCATGCGGCAACAGGCGGTTGGGTTAGTCAGATACAGGCTGGGACCATACACCTTATCCTGCTGGGCGCGGCTGAGCTGGGCTTTCGCCGTAATCAGCCGCTGGTTGGGGTAGCGGCCTGCAACCTGGCGGGCAACATCGAGGGTTTCGGCGAAATGATATTCGGTGTCGAGGAACAGGAAATCCGCCTCGGGCAAATGGTGGGCGGCAAGCTCGGCGAGAACCGTGTTTTCCATGCTGAGGGTGACGATGAGCGCGCCGGGGGCGTGGGTGCGGGCCCAATCGAGAATAGCGTCGGCGGGGGCATCGTACAGTTGTTCGGCGTATTGGTCGACGAGTTGTTGGTTGCGGCGGGCTGTGTCAGGGTCGAGCGGTGTGGTGGTGCGGGGACCCGCGGGGCTGATGTCGGGATCCTGGTAGGCAGTATCGCCCGTGGCTGGTTTAGTGAGGTTGATAAAGGTCATGGTTGAGTGAGGCTTTCAGTGCGTCGGCGGTGGAGAGGCTGGCTTTGGGCCGCTGCCCCGGATCGTTTTGGCCGTAGAACATGACGGCGAAAACGCGGAGGCATTCGCGGCAGTTCCAGGCGAATTCGGTTTCAACATCGGGGAATAGGTTTTCGCTGGCACAGTAAGGGCAGTACAGGGGGTGATTACGATTGGGGTTGGGGGCGCGGCGCAGGCTCATGACAGGTCCTCGTCGGTGGCGCGCAACACCCATTCGCGGAATTGTTCCCCATCATGGCGTTGCTGTTTGTACTTTTCGACGACCCGCACAATGTAGTCGCCGAGTTCCGCGGAGGTGACCTTGTGGCCCCGAAGTTTCCGACCCCAGTTCAGCCCGAGAGCACCGCCGAGATGCACTTGGAAGCCTTCCTCACCCCGGACGATTTGGCCCTTGAGCCCAATGTCGGAGACCTGGGAGCGGGCGCAGGCGTTGGGGCAACCATTGAGGGAGATTTTCAGGGGAACATCCAGGTCGTGCAGCCGCTGCTCCAGCTCGTCCACCAGTTCGATGGCCCGGGCTTTGGTGGTGACGTGGGCGAGTTTGCAGAATTCCAGGCCGGTGCAGGAAATAATGCCGCGGCGAAATTCGGAGGGGTGGGTATACAGCCCGGTTTCGGCCAGGGCGTCGGATAGGGGTTGCAGGTCGGCCTGGTCGACGTCGAGGAAGAGGAGTTCCTTGTCCGTGGTGGTGCGGATGCGGGTGATGCCAAACCGGTCGGCGACGTCGGCAATGGCAATGAGTTGTTCCCCGCTGGCATGGCCGACGGTGGGTTTGACCCCTAAATAAAATTTGCCGTCCTTTTGGGGGTGGATCCCAATATGGTCCCGGTAGCCGTCGTGCTGCGGCACTGGGGGGCCGTCGATAAGCGGCGCATCCAGGTATTCCGTTTCTAATATGTGGCGGAATTTTTCCACACCCCAATCGGCGACTAGGAATTTCAGGCGGGCGCGGTTGCGGAGGCGTCGATAGCCGTAGTCGCGGAAGATACGGCCGACGGCGGCCCACACGTCGGCAACCCGGTCGAGGGGAATCCACACACCCAAATCCTGCGACAGCATGGGGTTGGTGGACAGCCCACCACCGACATAGCAGGCGAAACCGGCGCCGTGTTCGGGGTGGATGGAACCGATAAACGCAATGTCTTGGATTTCGTGGGTGACGTCCTGCCGCGCGTTGCCGGAGATGGCGGATTTGTATTTCCGCGGCAGGTTTACGAATTCGCCACTGAATAGGTGCTTGTCGACGATTTCCTGAATGGCGGGAGTGGCGTCAATGATTTCGTCGGCCGCAATGCCCGCCACCGGGGAGCCGAGAATCACGCGGGGCACATCACCGCAGCCCATGAGGGTAGACAGCTTGTGCGCCTCAAGCTTATCCCAAATAGCGGGGACGTCTTCGATGCGGATCCAGTGGAGTTGAATGTTCTGCCGGTCGGTGAAGTCGGCGGTGGATCGGGCATAGTCCCGGGAGATTTCGCCCACGACACGCAACTGGTCGGGGGTGACGCGGCCGCCATCGAACCGAACCCGCATCATAAAATATTCGTCCTGCAATTCACTGGCGGTGAGCTTGCTGGTGTACTCGCCACCCAGGTCTTGCCGGCGTTGGGAATACAGCCCCAACCATTTGAACCGGGGCGCTAAATCCTCGGCCGGTATGGATGCGAACCCTTGTTTGGAATAGATGTCAATGACCCGCTGCTTGGCGGACAGGCCATCGGCCTCCTGCTTGATGCGTTCGTCATCGTTTAAGGGGTCGTATCCGTCGATTTTCCATTGGCCTTCCGGCTTTTTCTGGCGGGCCGGCCGGGTCTTCGTACTGGTGCTTGGTGTCATGATTGCGCTAATTTTCGTCGGTAACGGTTGTTAGGTAACCACCTAACCGTACCGATTGGTCTATTTCAAGAATACCGAGCGGTAAGCGACAGATTTTGTTTACAAAATCCGTCTTGAGCTGGGGGAACGTCAAATAAAAAAGTGTGAATAAAATTATTGTTGACGCGTAATTGAATTTAATTCTTGCACTTGCCGCAGCAACTGCCTACATTTTATAGACCAAGCAGTCTATCAATTGGTCTATTGTTTTGAAAGGTGTTTTATGACCAGCCCTACCGATCTTCGAGTCGCAGTTATCGGCGCCGGACCCGCCGGTATTTACGCCTCTGACCTCCTAGCCAAACAAGGCGTCAATATCGACCTATTCGAACAAATGCCCGCACCGTTTGGCCTCATCCGCTACGGCGTCGCCCCCGACCATCCCCGCA
>ERZ773009.478-NODE-478-length-29431-cov-28.552662_pt1 | contig 29431 bp, 27 predicted proteins | sample MGYA00580663_ERZ773009 | MGnify/ENA primary metagenome ERZ773009 (study PRJEB29015, sample SAMEA2737969) | human oral metagenome | biome: human oral; feature: human-associated habitat; material: dental | place: China | collected 2026 ... | reverse complement strand
CGCAGGAGGCATAAAACAGCAACAAAACACCTCCTGCTTACACGTGGAGATGATGGTGATGTTGCAAAAATAATTTCGTCATGTAAGCTATTATACCAAAGATTAATTTAACGATAAAACAGATCCGTAACATTATCAATAGCCTGCACATCGTCCGGTAACGGTGTTGGTTGCTTGCAATAGTCGTTTTTTATGAAAAAACTATTTACCCCAGCGTTAATGCCAGCTTCGTAATCATAATAGTAGCTATCGCCGATCATATATACATTTCTAGCATCAAGATTAAAATCTCGCACGATATCTCGTATCACATACGTTTTACCATTCCTATCACTACCGTCCGAACAGAAAAATCCATCAACAAGCCTCTTGATATTAAGATTAACAATTTTGGCTTTTAACTCTTCAAGTGCTTCTGGTCCCGGAACAGGATGGGCTGAGACAATAAATATTTTATATCCGCGAGCCCGAAGATTTTTCAGGAAATCATACACACCATCGACTAAGCTTAAGTTGTTATGGCTATGTTTCTCAACCTGATCACCTTTATAGATACTATCTGGCCGGGAATTTTTATCCGCGCCAGTAGGCCGCCAAAGCGTGCCGTCACCATCAAAAATTACTGCTTTTGTACTATTTTTATTCATGCTGTTCAATCTGTAAAATCTGCATACCCTACCCAATCATCTTTCCTAACACATCAAATGTTCGCCCATTGCGGATGGTAATCAGTGGGTAAAACTTTTCTTTCATTAGTAACTTATGGTATGAGGTACGCAAAAATTCTTTCTCCGTATACTTGCCCCAAAAGACCGCCTTTTTGCCGAAATGAACGATCTCATCGTGAAGCGGCATTTGGCTAATCCTATCTTTCATATTCTCAGAATCAACATCGTTAGTATAAAATAATACGTCTTTCCGCGCCAAAGGCTGGTGCCACCACTCTGGCAGATTTGATACTTCGCCTAAATACTCATCTTTCGTCAGAACGACGTGTTTGATGGTAAACGGAAAACGCCCTAATACGATAGCAATGTTATCTTTGATTGTTACCAGGTCATCATCAGTGTCAAATATAATATTACCGCTATTGATATACGTGACTACGTTTTGATACCCCAAATCTTCAAGGCTTGCCGTGAGGTCTTTCATGGAGACTTTATTTTTACCGCCAACATTAATTCCCCGGAGCAACAGGATATATCTCATACCCTTTAGTATACTATCGCCTGCGCCTCCGGCCAAATGCGCTGCACTAGTCGTTTGCCGCGCGTGGTTAGCCGCACCCAAGCGTCGCCATAGGCCTGGTCGATCGCCATCAATCCTTTACGCCGCAAATCCGCCAACACATGCATCGCCGTCCGGCGCGTCATACCCATTTGCGCTGCCAGCATAGCCGCCTCATCACCACCATTCTCATAGACTTGCTGCAACACCAGCGCTTCGTTGGTTGTTAAGGTTACTTCTTGTGATTGTCTCGTCTTCATACTCATCCTTTCTTATGGTTATCGTGAGTATATGATAACCAGACGGTCTGTAATTTTGCTGTAAGCGCCGCTGGTTTATATAAAACAACCTACCAAAACCACGGTATCCACGCCGATGGCAGCAGCATAATCAACGAAACTACAGCCAGTCCAATATACAACCCCAACGCCGGTCGGGTCAGATACGGCGTATCATAATGGTATATCCGCCGCAGCTCATAATAATCCCACAAACGCCAGGCACAGATGGTTAGGAGAATGACACAGCTAAGCGAAAGCATACCGCTAAAGTCAAACCGGTGCGTCTGATTGCTCATGTTAATAACGAATATCAGCTCCGACACTATCAAGCACGACCACCACCGCTCATCGCGCTTTGTTCCCATCACCAATACGCAAAAACCAAGCGGTACGATTAGTCTGATTATCGGAGTGTATCCAAATATCAACCAGACATAATAACTAACAGGATATTTGTGGGCTGCGGCATCGGCAATTAGTATACCGGCGCCATAGAACACCCCTAAAAGCACAGCGGTGGACAACAACAGCCACCATATTTCTTAGATATCATACACGTCCAGCTGAATAGCGGCAATCATTTGTTTGATACGCGCATCATCAGCCATCTCCAGCCAGCCGTGGCCACCAATTACACATCCTCCAAGGATATTATTTAACGTACTTCTACCAATCAATACCTGCTCAAGGTTGCACGAACATCTAAGCAGTGCTTTTTGTAAATTGCTACAAAACGGCGACTTTAGTAAATACTGTATATATACCGCAAATTCAGATTTTAATTGACTAGCTATCCGCTTATCTTCTTTAGCTAGCCCCAGGAATATCCGGTAACCTACCGACAACGAAGCTTCCGACCACTGGTCACCACGGTCATACACAGTGTGATTTTCGCGAACAGCAACCAGAAAGTTAAGCGCTACTGTTTGCACCACAATTGCCGTCAAAGCTTGATCGATGGGAGATTTTATATGCTCTTCGTCTACTGAATATTCCAGAACGCATTCGGGGAATAGCTTGTTGGATTTTTTACCATATTTTAAGTATGGAACGCAAAAAAGCGTATCAACAGAACTTTTGTCATAAGACTTGCGATACGTCATCTCGCTTTGCTGACGCCAACCAGAGGATTGCATCCTGCTTAAATTAGACATTAGCTCATCTTGTTTCAGCTCCAGCACTGCCCGATTTATTTCTATGCCGCATTCGCTAACTGCCCGCCGTACAGCTTTTTCTGGAATAGCATGCTTGTCAAACGCCCGTAAGACTTCGTTATAGACATTCGGCGCCGCCGGATTATACAGCTCGACATTCATATAGCAAGTGTCGCCATATGTTTTCGCCGTCAAAATAATATCGCTTGAGATAAAAAATCCTCTGTCTTGAAGATATTTCAAAATATATTGGGCAAGCAAATGCTCATAGACGTGAGCTAGCAAACCGTTATCTTTTGATATTTTGTATAGCGATGAGTAGTGCATTCTTACAACTTATTTTTATTTTACCGCACATTCGCTGCGTCAACAACCATAGGTTATTGATCAATCTCCAAAGTCTGCCTATACTTGGATATACCAATGACAATTACATCGTCTCATCTCATCCTTATTCCGGGCTTAGGTGATCGGAAATGGCTGTACCGTTTGGTTTGTCCCATGTGGCGGCTGTGCGGATTTCGGACGCATGTTTTTGCGTTTGGCTGGGAGTATACAGCGAGCAATTACCACGAAAAACAAATTCGCTTAGATGATTACGTTCGTAGTTTGGACGGTGATGTTTATATCATTGGCGCCAGTGCGGGCGGGATGGCGGCGCTGCACGCTTTGGCGGGGGATAATGGCAAAATCAAGGGCATCGTGACAATTGCCACGCCGTATATTTATCGACAGAAATTGCAAAACAATTTTCTTGAACAGGCGATTGCCGAGCTAGCTACCGCGCTGCTTCAAATCCAATCAAGCCGCGCACGTATTACATCATTTTACGGCGTATACGACCAAGTCGTACCACCAAATGACAGCCACTTGGACAATATCCATTCTGTAAAACAACTAATTGGCGGTAGAATCGCGAACATTACTCATGAACAACTGCCTACTGTCGGGCATGGCTTGACGATTGCGACAGGATTGACGATATTTGGCGGCAGGATGAGGAAAAGCTTTAGATGACAGATCGCCCCTGTATGGTATTCTGGTTTATCAGTTCAGCATAAAAGCAGCGCCCGAGGAGGAAAGCGCTGATATTAGCGGACGGCGCGCCACCCGTTTGTCCACCAGGGCCATCCAGCTATCCGCCCGGACCGCCCTGTTGGCCGTTTTGACTGCGGCTCATGCCCAGTGGCCCGCCCGCTTGATTATTCATGCTGTTTTGTCCGCCGCCAACCTGCATACCGACGACAAAGCTGAGTGCGCTAGCGAAACTTATCAGTTTCCTGCCGAGATGTTAAGTCCAATATCTTACAGTACTGAAATAGTTCTTGAAAATAATATATAGCTTCATCCCAAGAGTCAGCATCTTTCATACCCTTACGAAAATTAAGATTAATATATGCATTTTCAAGAGACTTTGCCAGTTCATTAATTAGATTTTTCTTATCTTGCCGCTTCTCTGATGAGCTAAAAATATATGTGATAAAGTAGTTAAACTTTACCTTTGTAAGCTGCTTGCGTAGTTTTGCACGATTCTCATATACATCAGTGAGGTTTTTCTTTAACTGTTCAAAATTACTGCTGCTGACAGCGAGTGCCCTGCTCGACGTAGCTATTGTTTCAGACATTGTAGCGACGTTAACATTCTTTGCCATCTTATATCTCCTTGTGGACTTGCTATATATTGATAATATCACAGCTACGGCTGATTGCATGATTGTAGAAAGTCAGGTTAATGGTGATAGGCATCTTATTGAGATAGGTGCGTTTGAAATGACGTATGAGAAAAACAACCCAACCGCTGAAAGCAATGATAAAGGATAAGCTAACTTACGTAAAACGAGACTTTTATAGAACGCGAAATACGCAATCTTAATAGACTAAGACACTGCATAATCTTTAATCCAAATCGACCCTAAAAGGCGTAAAGTCAGTCTTATTGTCATAAGTGTCAATCTTTTCAATCTGCTTCATTTTGGCAATCACGCGGTAGGTAATTGGTAAATATACGACTTCCACCCCGGTCTTAAACAACCAGCCGATCAGAATATACACCAGCATGCCCGTACCCTGAAGAATACCGCCGAAAGCCACCAGGGCAAACACCACAGTGTCGAAAAATTCGCCGACAAACGTCGAGCCGATCAGCCGCAGCCATAACTTTTCACCCTTCGTTTTAATCTTCAATTTTGCCAATACAAAAGAGTTAAGGAACGAGCCGGTCAAAAACGCTGCCAAGCTGGCCTGCGACGATCCTCGGGAAAAACCCTAGGACCGCTTCGTACGACGCCTGAGCAGTATACTCTGGGGCTGGCGGCATATAGCGCACGACCGTAAACGCCGCCACTGCCAGCAGCATAATACCAAATGCCGCCCAAATCGCCCGCCGCGTATATTTATAGCCGTAAATTTCCGTCAAGACGTCACCCAAAATATAAGCAAACAGAAACAGCACCGCGCCGCCATCGGTAGTAATAAAACTGCCCGCAGCTACTTATAAAGTGCAACGCTTCATCATACCCAGCATTAGTTTACCCTAATTTGATCGATTCATAATTGTTAAGAATGCGTAGAGACTTTTTTAGATATGGTAATTCTTGATCGTCGCTGCCATTTTCTTGTTCTACAAGATTTATATTGTCTTCGTTGACCCATAAAAGGCCTGAGTGGTCTTCTGGGTTGACTGTCGGCTCTGAGCCCTCTTTAGCTTGTGCAAAATACAAGAGCTCAATTGAATGCGAGCCTTTTATTTCATTTATGTACGTAAAAGCTGCGAACAAACTACCTATCGTCACATCAAATCCAAGCTCCTCTAGCAACTCTCGCTTAAGACCATCCTCTGGGTTCTCACCATAATCAATATGGCCCCCAGGTAGTTCGTATTTACCTGGTAAAAATTTTTTAGTCGCTGCTCGCTTTGCCACAAGAATAGACGGCTTGCCGTTTATAAATTTATTGACTACCGCACAGGCAGTTATTACTTGTTGTCCGTAGGCTGCTATTGAGCTATCCTGGCTCATATTCTAAATACTTCTTTCATGACGAAATTATATCACATGATAGATTTAATCTTCAGGCTCGTATTTGCTTAGTGCTCTCTTAATAATTTCAGTTTTACTGGTATGCATTCTAAATGCAAGCCAGTCTAGCCTACTAAGAGTATCGCTCCATACTCTCACCAGCTGGAATTTTCCGCGCCAAAAATAACGACAACAAGCAAAGTAAAGTCACACTAGTAACGACTATACCAGCACGTATCCAATAAGTATTAACAAATAATTCACCTAGCCACACATTCTGTTAACAGTCGAAAACCTACAAAACGGCAAATTGCCATCATAACAATTTGATTACAAAATAGGTCATAGCCTTATTTCATATTAGTGCTATACTAAAAGTATGCCTGCAAGAGGATCGCGGACAAAATTAATTAGAAAAAAACAGTCTAAACCAGAAGTGCATATAAGTAAAAAACGAATAGTTGTTCGCTTTGTTATATTATTTTTTGTTGTAGTTGCGGCTGGGCTACTAACTTTTATTCATTTACAATTTAATCAGCAGCCAATGCGCCAGCCAACCCCTCTGTCAGATGAAAAATATTATTTTACAGATTCACGCTATTCTGAAATCCGATCAAAATTCGTAATACGCCAAACTAGTCGTGAAAAAGTTTCAATTGAATATCCTATAACTAAAAATAACAAAATCAATAAAACTATAGCTCAAGTAATTACCCGTGCTGATAGGGATTTTCGCTATACCGCTACTAATGTATTAACTTTCAATCAACCTATGACTGAAACAATTAGTTATCAGATTACACATAATAATTCAGCTGCTTTATCAATTATTGTTAACATAAAGCAAGATATGCACGGCGCGCATCCGGTGTCGCTGACGCATTTTTGGACGTTTGATAAAAAATCTGGCGAGGTGATTAGCTTGAGCGATTTGACCGAGCAATCAGAGAAAGCGACTGAGGAAATCGTGGCGGCTGCCCGAAATAATCTCAAGGAAACCATCAAGCAGCGCCAGCAAGCAGAGCTGGATCTTAGTGAAACTATCACTCAGGAAACGCTATCGAATTTTGTTATTACCGATGGCGGCAATAGTCTAGCTTGGCCAATCGGGCAGGCGTCACTACTGCCGTCAGCCTACGGCGAAATGACGATCAAAGTGCCGATCGCCGCCGTTGCCAAATATCTGCAAAATCCGACAGCCCGAAAACTAGCTAATATCCCCAAGCCACCAGAGCCAAAGCCAGAACCAACACCAGCGCCCGCTACGCCAGCACCTGCACCGACCACTGGCAATAAAGTGATTGCTTTGACGTTTGATGACGGACCGGGGCCACACACCGCACACCTGCTAGACATTTTGGATCAATATGGTGCTAAAGCGACGTTCTTCTTGATCGGTAGCAAGGTTTCTGGGCAAGCCAGTATCGTACACAGCATCCAGGCGCGCGGCCATCAACTGGGCAACCACTCGTGGTCGCACCCAGAGCTGCCCAAATTACCGGTTGACCAAATTGCTGGTGAAGTTGACCGCACCAACGAAGCCATCAGGCAAGCCACCGGCGTCACACCGGCTATTTTGCGCCCGCCCTACGGCGCGGTCAACGGCGTCGTTTTAGAGCAGCTTCGCCTGCGTGGTATGTCGTCAATCTTATGGTCGGTCGACACCCGCGACTGGGCTGATCGCAATAGCGACATCGTCTGCTCGCGCGCCGTCGCTGGCGCTCGACCCGGAGCCATCATCCTGATGCACGACATTCACCAAACCTCAGTCAATGCCGTACCGTGTATCCTTAGTGCGCTGAAACAGCAGGGGTATTCGTTTGTGACAGTGCAAGGATTGATCGGCAATATGGCAGCGGGAGCTGGGTATCCGTAGGATCGTAGCTAGATGTTGCAGATGCTCGTTGCAGCGGCTATTCTGTTTTATCTACCTCAAACATCTTATATTTCGAAGCCGTGCCGCGCACTAATTTTACCTTTGACGAGGATACATCAAAATGCTTCGCCAGTAATTTTACCGCCGCCAAATTCGCCCGCCCCTCGATGGCTGGCGCCTTGGTGTAAATCGTCAGCGAGCCATCATCGTTCTCTACGACTTCTTCGCGGTGACGGGAGTTGGGTTTAAGATGGACGGAGATTTTCATAGTCAAGAATCTTACTCCGAGTTAAATGTTCCTATTATTTTTATAGAGTTAAGACCTTTACTAATCTTAGGCAGCTCATTAGATATTACCTTAAAAGCTTCGTCTTTGTCAGTCGTCCAGCTAGAATCAGATAAGCTTGCAAAATCAAGCAAAAAACTGTCGCTATATTTTTTCTTACCTGTAATATCAGTATAGTGTACCCCTACCTCCGTCTTATTTTTAAGTAATTTTTTATAACAACCAACAGCGGACAGAATAAAATATCTTCTCTTATTCTTTGAGGGTAGCATAGTTATGCCGTGTTTAATTACCCGAAGCTTCGATAATTTATCAATACCTTCACTTTGACAGTTAAGTTCTAAATCCTCGCCTTTTATTGAGAAACAAATATCTCGAGCAAGTCCGCCACCTTCATTCAAAACAACAATATCTATAAAGCTCTTCACCACCTCAGTACTCTCCACATATACGGCCAACCGTGGCCGTATCATCTGTTCATTGGTATCATTGTTTTGCTTAGCAGATCTATACGATTGAAAGGCTGCAATAACAGCAACTATTGCAGCAATCATCGTACCTATGGCACTTATTATTTCTGCCCAATCTGTAGGTTTTAACTCCATAGATACCCCTTTAGCTCCTCATCAATACTCGTAATTTGCCATTTACTAATAATTCGTTAGAACGACATCGCCTCCAATTCCCGCGGTAAAATCTCCTGCACTTCTACCGAACCTGCCACCAAGTGGTAACCGTGCAACCTTGACGGCAAATTACGCTCGACCGAACGCCAATTGACTGGGTGATTCTCATCAAAGTAATCCAGCAATTCTGCATTCAAAAAATGGTCGCGCGGCAGATCCACCGAACCATCCTGATTGACAACCAGTGCTATCGATAAGCCCGACGTCACGCCATCTTCGTTTTTAGCATACGCCGCCGTCACCAGATGGACCACTGGTTCAAATTCCAACACTGATTGATCGCTCGCCTCCACCTGCGCCTGGCCGCAACGCGCTAGTTGCTGATTGATTTTTGTTGTTAGTTCCTCAACACTTGGCTTGCCATCAGCCGCCCGGCAATAGTCGCAACCATCTGTCGCCTCGACATATTCCAGCAGCAAATCCATATCAACATCAGCATCCTTAACGCCATACTGTGACAATTGCTCCACCATTTCATGCAGCGCACCCAGTAAACTATAATCATTAGCATTTCTGGCAGCATCACCGATACGGATAATGGCGCGAGCTATGGTGATGGTTTTGTTTGGCTTATTCATACATTCTCCTGAAGCTATTTTACAGCTCTTCATCAACATATTTACACCCGCCAATCATCAGGCGTTGATTTAGCGTAATCACACATACCAATTGTCTCAAAATGCTTCTTGGCGCAAGCAATTTTATGTAACTCGTCTTCGCGTTCACCACCGTTCTTCGTCTCACGCACCATATATATTTTTTCTACGCCATTGACTTCTTTGACAATTGCCCAGTCTGGATTGTAGTCACCAACTGGCGTCGGTATAGTAAATTTCGACGGTAACTTGAGGAATAATTTAATATCTTCACGGCTGTCCAAATATTCGGCAAACTTTTGTTCGGTCGCCGAATCTAGTGCCAATCTATCTGTCACCGTTTTTTGTTGATTCTTAACTTGATATAACCGATCAATAAATCGTTCGACTTCTTCATCGCTATCTTTTTGGAAATTGCGGAGTTCATAATTACGCTCGCCCATCTTTTCATACTCAACACCGTCCACCACGACCTGCGCCAGCACCGACTTAATTGCACCCTTCACCATTTGCACATAGTCGTACGGGTTTTTTAAGAACTCATGCAACCGGCCGCTGCCAATCAAAATATCAACAATTGTTTGTCGAGTGAGGCCAGTACTATCCTGTAGTTCAGAGATAATATCCGGCAGTTCAAACGTTCCCGCCAAGTCATGCGTTGCTTCGCCAACCATACCATCATTATGAACACCGCCACGCTTCAAAAGCACCCTATGTCTTTGCACTTCAATTCTCAATGGTTTAAGCTCAGGCTTGGCTTTAATGGCATTGATCGCCGCCATAATAATCTGACCGTTATCAAATACTACACGATACGTCGTTTTATGTGAAATTCGCTTCCATAATTCCTCAAGTAGCGGACTATACAAGACTTCCTTGTTTGGACGAATCTTCTCTTTTTTACGTGCATCCTTAACAAATTTATCAATCTTACAGCCCTCAATAATATCGACCACCTCGGCATGATATTTTTGCAAATCGCCAGGTAAATCAAGCGTAAAGCCAATATTATTCGGTGCGAAATTCGCCAGCACTCGACCTTCATCATCAATCATGCTGCGACGCCGCAAACATTCCCAAATCTCATTTGACTTCTGATGTCCCAGCGTACTACTTGGATAATCGTGCAATACTATTCGCGCAAACTCACTACGCCGCACAAAACCAATCTTAACACCAGCCTGCTTATATTCCTTTTGTAAATTATTAGCAAAATCACGATACGATTCATTAGCAACCACCATCAACTGATTGATCTGCTCATCAAACACTCGCGTGCCGTCCTGACGCACTGGCAACCGCAAGCCCCGTCCAATCGTCTGCCGGCGATCATTTTCACTACCGCTCTCGCGCATCATACAAATTTGAAATACGTTCGGATTATCCCAGCCCTCTTTCAGCGCTGAGTGGCTAAAAATAAACCGCACCGGATTTGCCTGGTCGAGCAGTTTTTCTTTACCTTTCATGATTAGGTCATAAGCCGACTCGTCCTGTGTATTGCCTTTGCCCTCTTTGCTGTCGACAAAGCTCGTTTTACCGCCCTTACGCATCTCGGCAAAGTATGCTTTTCGAACCTCACCTGGATCTTCAGGCATGATATCTTCGTAAAAACGGCTCTTTCTTCGTTCTTCCTGATATAACTCATCAAACCAACGCGCAAATTTTCCATCAACCATATTGCCGTCAGTGTCATACTCCAAATAGCTCGCCACTTTATCAACAAAAAATAGACTCAGCACTTTAATACCTTGGTCGCGCAGTAAATATTCTCGCTTAATATGCTCGGCGATGGTCACACGAATCATCTCGCGCATAACTTGATCTTCGTTACCGCCCCAATTTTCACCAAGCATCAGGACTCCTTGCGACCCAACCTCCACACTCGCTGGAACCGTCGAAATTTCATTGATGGTATAACCTTCGTAAATACTGTTACCAGTGCGAATATCCAGTTTGTCATGATGATTAACCCATAGCGGTTTTCTCCCGACATTACCGTTTTTGTCGCGGACCAACACTTCGACATAAGCTTGAAGCTTCGGCGTATTACGCACATCGATAAGTTTCATGTACGGCTTAGCGTCACTACCCTCTTGCTGCGCATTCGCCACCACGATGCTTTTCACCAACTTCTCTCGGTGAGCATCAACTGGATCGAGCCGATACATCATATTGTAGTCGTGAGTATGCGTGGCGCTATAGCGCAATGTGCACATTGGGTTCAAATCATTAATTGCGCTAGTTGACAGTTCACTCTCCATATTTTGCGGCTCGTCCATTATGACAATCGGATTGACAGCGGCCAGATATTCAATTGGCGCAATACCTCTTAATCTCTCACGCTCTTGATGAATTACTCGCGTATTCTTGTTACCACGAATTGCATCAATTGTCATGACCATAAACTGCGTCATAGTGCTGGTAGCATAACTCTGTACCACCTCTGGATTTTTACCATCATACACCGACGCTTCATACGGGCTATACCCCATCTCACGCGTAAAGTGTTCACGCATGCCATCAAGGCTACTTTTCACGCCCTCTTTTATGGCAATGCTCGGCACGATGATAATAAATTTCGAAAAACCATATAATTTCGCCATTTCCAGTGCTGTGCGTAGATATACATAGGTCTTACCAGTACCAGTTTCCATCTCGACACTGAAATGCATACCCTTCAGCTCTTTAACTGGTTCGATACCGTTGTCGTTTTGTATGGACTTTACGTTTTCTAATATCGCGTCATCATCAAGCAGCAAATTATTGCCAATTGCACCAATTTCATTAAAAAACCCGATCTGGTCGCCATACACCGATCTAGACTGTAAAACTGCATCAAACGCATCGGCGTCGTCAGGCTGACCATCGAAAACACTTGTAATAGCACTGATGGCTTGTAACTGGAACGGCTGGCTGGAATCGTATTTAATTTTCATGATTCAACCTCTTTATATTTTGTTGCGTTATATTATCAATGTCTACGAAAGTCTGATATTGTCTTTTAGCTTCTCGCGCCAGTTGAATAATTCTATCATTTTGCGAAATGCCATTGGCTATCAGGTGCGAATTTAAACTCTCGAGGTTTGCCAACATCATTAGTTGTCCTGCACTCGAATAGTCACGTTGATTTTTACCGCTCGTAGCCAAAGCAGGATTTTGCTGTTTCCATTCACTAGCACTTTGACCAAATACAATTCGATTAAGCATATCCGCCTCGTTCGTGTAAGTGTATTTATGTATAGCACCGTCAGAAAGATTAGGAATAATATACTCTTTAATCGCATCCGTATGTAGTTTATAATTTACACTGCTAAACACTCGAGTAACAGTCCACTCTGTAAGCTTATTTTGCCGCTCTTGCAATGCTTGGTACTCAGTTATTAAGCGAAGTTTAAATTCAGGACTTAGCCAAGTACCAAATTCAAAAGCAATGTCTTTGTGAGCGTATGTCCCACCATAGCGACCACGTTTCGTAATGATACCTATAGCATCAGTAGCTTCAATCCACTCAGATATCGACGGGTTAAAGCTGTTTTCTCCAGCATGTTCTTTAAAGTACACGAATTCGTGTAGTTTAAAATCTGGATTATGCAGTTGTTCCCATAACCCTAAAAACCCCACAGTATGTTTACTACGTATCCAGCTAAATAAGGCTCTCTCCTGACCAGCACTTTTTGCCATATCAGTCAGACAAATATAGTCTTCACCATTAATCTGCGTCACATTCACTGACGTATTATTGAGTTGCATCGGCGGATCAATCATTTTTCCTGCCATCCTACACCGTCCACAACTCTACATCATAGCTTTTACAGGTTTGGACCAGATTGGTTTTGAGCTGGTCGTCGCCCTGGAAGGCGTCGTCGAGGATGACAAACTTACTCGGAGTCAGGTCGGTGATAATAGCACGCAATTGCTCTAGTGTCGGCTTAGCGTGTTCATTGAGATACAGCACTGGTTGACCCTCTGACAAATCACCCTCGGCCACAACTTGATGCACGTGCAGTTCATCGACATCGACGGTTTTAGTCCGCGTAGTCAGCGGCAATCCCATTTTCAAAAGCACCTCCACCAACAAATCTTCCTCGCTAGCATTATCATTACTACTTTCACGCATCAGGTCTAGGCGCGCCTGCAGTTCGGTCAAATCGCCTGTCGGCGTACTTTGCCACTTGGTGAAATTGGTGTCAGCCAGTTTGTAAGTGCGATATCCAACATCCAGCGGCGTCTCACGCTCAGCCAGCTTGTCGGCAAAGTCAGCCTTAATCTTTTCACCCGCCCGATTGATCCGCTCACGGGCAATATCGCTAATCTTTTTATAACCAGCCTTAAACGCCTCGCTCTTTTCGTCGGTCGGCTCAGGTAACTGCACCATGATATACTTACGATTACCGCCATCTTCGGCGTTGAGTTGCATGACGGCATGAGCAGTGGTGGCGGAACCAGCGAAGAAGTCGAGGATAATGTCATCATTTCGAGTGCTCAGAAGCGCAAACATCAACATAAGTGAGATCGGCTTTGTATATTCAAAAATACCTTTACCAAGTAAATCAGCGACACCTTTTGTAGCATTATCATTAGAATAATGATTATTGGTAAACTCCAAGGTTGAAAGAGGTTTTGTGCGATCCTTCTTCACTACAGCATAGTTACTACCGACTTTTTCTATGGAAGCATTTTGATAGGTCTTCGTATAAATACGCCGACCGTTTTTTGTATTTTTTATTACAACAAAACCATTGTCTTTTCCAAACTCATATAAGGACTTACTCCATCTCCATCCCCAGTCCGCACGTCCATGCTGACCACTCTGACGACGCTCGTATTCGTCCTTATTACCCCCAGCATAAAAAACCTGTCCGTCAATTTCTATTGGGTAATCTAGGCTTTGAACATACCCCAGAGAATCGTAGTCTAACGTCTGATTTAATTTATAAAATCCTCTTTCTTCAAAATACTCATCTTTGTTTTTAAATCCCTCGTCATCGTGAGCAATAGGGTACATTTTCTTTGTTGAATAGTTACGCACATACATCAATACAGAGTCGTGATTCTTTGCAATCACATCAGATGATTTGCCTCCTTTTTTAGTTACTCTAGGAAAATCAATTACAAAATTATTTTCACCAAAAATCTCATCACAAATCTTTTTCAAATTCGCTTGTTCGGCGTCATCAATCGAAATAAATATCACCCCGTCATCCATCAACAAATTACGCGCCAGCTTCAAACGCGGATACATCATATTCAGCCAGTTGCTGTGATAACGGCCGGCAGTTTCGGTGTTGGTACTGATCTTTTTGTTGCCCTCATCCACCTGCTGACTAAACTCCAGGTAGTTTTGCAAACCTTCCTTGAAATTATCCGGATAGACAAAATCTTTGCCAGTATTGTACGGCGGATCGATGTAAATCATCTTGATACTGTTGTGATACTGCTTTTGCAAGACTTTCAGCACCTCGAGGTTATCGCCCTCGATGAAAATGTTATTGGTCGCGTCCCAATCCTTACTTTCATCTTTGGAGGGCTTGAGCGTTGCAGTCGTCGGCTCTTGCGCCGCCCGAAGCGCTTGTTTCTTGCCCGGCCAAAACAGCCCAAACCGTTCATTCGGCTCGCCAGCATCCTCCGCCAGCAACTCCTTCAACTTAACGACATCCACCTTGCCATCTGCAATCGCCTCAGGAACCAGCTCCTCCAGCTTTTTCGCTAGGTCAGTGCGGAAGTTGGGAGAGGTGGATGGTAATTGATTCACGCTATTATCTATACCTTGATTATCCATATTTACTCCAGTTACTTGACTATAATTATATCACTTTTGAGGTCACTGCTCGATATCCAGATTGATGACATTTTGTTCACCGAAAAAGGAGTTTGCATCTTGAATAACACTCTGGCTTTTATCACCTTCTTTATAAAAAAAGAAATATAAATTACATTCCGCACGTGACCCGACGACATACATCATTCTTCTAGTGTATTCTTGCAAAGCCTTTGTGCCAGGTGAGCTGCCTTTGGGATTTTGTTTAAACACATTTTCATAATTAGCTCCTCTATACCAATTACCATTATCAACAACCCCCACAATATTTCTATAAGCAAGTCCCTTGGAGCTATGCTGAGTGCCAAATTCACTATATGAGCTGATCATCGTTTTTATCACATTAACAGCTTCAGTGATTTTTATGTTTTTAAGTAAATTAAACAAAACTGGATTTCCTGTTGATAGTTCTTTATATCTATCACCCTTTTCAAACCATTGTTGATTTTTCTCACCAATATCAATAATTTCGCCTATAGTTTTGTTAGTTTTTATACTATCGCGCAACTGCTGACGAATATTTCTAAGCTCCTCCAACTGTTGTTTGTCTTTTATTTTCCATTTATATTTCTTAGCAATTTCAAAAAAATTATCTTCTTCGTAGATATCTGCAAATTCAACCAATCGAATAACATAGTCCAGCAATGGACATCGATACTCCTCATTGACAATCGCTTGTTTATTAAAATAACCTAATCTATCAAATTGAACAGGGAAATATATTTTAACCTTTTTAAGATTCCATTCAGGGTCGTAAGTACCTCTAGCTTTAAGTTCATCAATCACCTCGATCAATGTTTTATTATTAGTGATTATACCCTTTGCCCCGTCTTTTATTTGTCCAATAGTCCGACTTGGTTGATCGTAAAGGTTGTATAAGTTTTCATATCCAGCGTGCCTAGCTAATAGTTTATGTGTAAGAAACAGGCAACGATAACGAGGACAACCGACATCTAGTTCAGGAATCTTAATCTTGCTGATTTCGTCAATAACCTTTTGTATACTTGATCTTTCAGTAGAATAAAAGAACTTTACATTGTCACCTTTATAGTCCTTCATCACACCAGCAGACCGTTGCTTGACGCCGTCTGTACGTATTTTATTGCAAAAATCATTTAAAATCCTCGGACAGCTTCGATAATTATCTTCTTTAATAATTTCGGTGATTTTCCAGTTTGGCTTTAATCCATCCATATTGTTATAAATCTTTTGCATTTCATCGCCAAATAAGCCTATAGTTAGTTGATGATGGCTTGTATCAGTAATCTGAACATAATCAAATAGTATATCCAAGACAGACTGATGCGTATCCTGATATTCATCAATAAATATATAATCGTATTTTAATTTGGTTATTCTACAAAGCAATTTATGAGACTGGAACATTCTACTAGCAATGATTAATACCTCATCATGAGAGATCACACCCTTTTGTAGATTTAGGAATTCACCGTAACTAATACCCTCCTGAAAGCTGTTTTCATCAAGAGTAACATTATCATAATTGGTAATTTTACCCTCATCAATAGACTCTATCAGTGCGCACTTTATGTCCGATTGATATCTCGCAATTTGACTCCATATAAACTTATGAATAGTCGATGCAATGTCTTGATCGCCCCGTGCAAATCGTTTATTCAACTCATCGGCGGCCGCATTGGTGTAAGTAATACAGGCAATTTTAGCAGATTTATTGTTTTTAAGGATGAATGCAATTACCTCACCCAATGAGTATGTTTTACCGCTACCAGCACCACCTTTTAATAAAAAATTTTTATGTCTTTCAATGGCATTTACAACCCCGAAAGGCAAATCTATTCCTTCGCGATCCATTTTAAGCCTTCCATGATGTATTCTGGTACTTGTATTTTTTGTCCTGATTTTTCATTTTCATTAATAATATCAATAGCAAACATTGCTTTTGATTTGATATAGTCATCCCCGAACTTAAAGTTGACATTAGTTAAATTGCTAATCTTCTTTTTTACGCTATTTACAAATTTTTCATTCTTACGTTGATCCATAATCCAATTTTTATTCAAATATGCAAAAGAATCCTCAAAAGTTCTGGCACAATAACCATTTTCTTCTTTTTGAGTTGCAAGTCTTATGTGTCCGTCTGTGCTGAGGACGTATCCTTTATCATTAACCGAAAAAATTAATCCATCATATTGCGTATCTCTAATTCTGTCTATAGTACTCTTATCAGGTTCTTTCGTTGCGGGCAAGAGCTTTTTTAGTGTTGGATTAGTAGTATCGTCTGCCTCATTACTACTACACGCCTGGAGTCGCCCTGATTCACCTTTCTTAGCATAATCCATGTCTGTTATCATTAATGTTTTAATGCCAAGCAATTTAATTAGATTGCCAAAAATATACATATAGTTGCCCACATCAACCACTGACACGTATTGACTGAGTAATTTCTGCTCATTTCCCCCATCTCTATCGTGCAAATCCATAAAATACGGTATTAAAATACGCTCGGTATCACCCTCAACTAAAATTAGCTTGTCGGCAAAAAATAATTCCGATCTATGTACAGTCAAATACTGCTTGATAAAACTTTCATATTCAGAGAATTGACCATTGTACGCTTGACTAACCTTGACAGCCTTCACGCTGTCATTGTCTCTTTTCATAAGCACCATATCATCAATCTCTTTAAACTGAGATACGAAATGAGGTGAGTGTGTTGTAATCAATGTAGTTGTACGAATATCTTTTGTATTATCTGTTATAAATTGCTTGATATTATTAGCGAAAACATATTGCATTTGCGGATGGGTATGAGCTTCTGGCTCTTCAATATAGATAATATGTTCGAGTGCAGGCATACCCGATGCGTTATTCTGCTGCATTTCATCAATTATCATTCTGAGTTTAATAATAATTGCATACATATTCATATATCCAAGCCCGCTTCGGGTCTCAGGAAGACGATTATTACCCTCTCCGTAATACACCTTGGAGTTGCCATAACCTAAAATAGAATTCATTGCAATATTTGATCGCACTGAAATATTACCAGCATCCTTACCTTGAATAAAGTCTTTAATGTCTTTAATGACAGTAGAAAATATTCCATCACCACCGCTTTTACCGTTGTATTGCTGGGTCAGAAGATCATCCGTTTCGATAATGCTTTTTTGCAACTGCTTAAAAACATCTCCATCAACCTTCTCCTTTACATAAGATTGGGCATACTTAGATAAAGTATCTTGACCACCTTCTTTTCGTATATCATTAGCCACTCCGCGTTTAGCTGATATCGTATAAAGTTTAATAAGATTCTGCAGCCCGAAAAACTTTTGATCAAAATCTCCTGATTGATATTCTCTTGTATTATTATCTTGAACTGCTACACACTCTACAGTTATATAATCTCTTGAAAATTTTGACAAAAAATCTACCGCCTCTACCTTGGCATTCTTCAACTCTTGACGAAGCGTTGGTATTCTATCAATATTAAACTTTTTTATAATTTTGATAGTTACGCAATCTCCACCGTCGAGAGAAAGAATTGGCAATATAGATATGTCCCCACTATCGTCAGAGTAATCAATCTTCACTTCAATCGATATCGCAGCATCGTTAAGTAGTTTTATTCTATCACTCTCGCTCATTTTCGAATTTGGTACTAGAGCATCAACAACCTTCTGTCGAACATCCAAAGAAATATCATCAAATCCAACCTGCTTCATATCGTTATTTAAGACATCATCTAACAAATCAAGAAGTGATGTTTTAGCTGTATTATTACGACCAACAAGTACTAAAAAATTATCTTCATCTGTCGAAAAATCTAATTGAAAATCTTTCATGAGACGATAATTTTTGATTGATACCTTTGATATGTACATTTATTTCCTCTGTAATATGTTAAATTGAATAGCAAATAGCTCCATACGCTCAATTTCATCCTCAGATGCTTGTTTCGCTAGGGCTATTTCTCGGATATTTGCTCGTCTATTTTTTAGCCTATATTAATTTCTGTCACCTATCTATTTAGTATTATATCACGCCAAAACCATGCAATGGCAGCACACAAAATCTGTCAATAGTTTTTTGATAAAAAATGTATTCAATTTTTACAGATGTAAGCTGTGGATAAAATACGCTTATGCTATTGACAAAATACCAAAAATATTGACTTAATTATAATCCTATGTTATACTAATTATGTTAACGTACCAGGTTGTATGAATTAACCCTCGAAGTGTCTTCTTAGGCACTTCTTGTTTTCTATAAAAACCTTATCGCCCTGTCGCGTATTTTACTAAACTTCCGATACGAGTCGATTGAATAAGCGGTCACGATGATACTTTCCGAGTTTAAAGAAGCGCTCTTACTCGCTAACGGCGACAAAATAACTACAAAATCGTGTTCTTCTAGCCACAAGTATAATCTATCGCCTTTGATATTCTCAGCCCAAAATGCTATCACCTCAGGCTGTTTGTAGTTATCGAGAATAGCACGCACCCATGGTAATTTACTAGCACGATCGTAATCCATAGTCCTTAAGCCGTTCCCTCTAGTTATCATATGAGTAAGGCCATATGTCAGCTGCAAGTCTTGCCAACTAGGATCTGGTTTATTATTTACTATAACTCGGCGACCATCGACAACTGGATTATCTGAATTTATAAAATCTCTATTGAATACTTCTAATAACTTCCTTATATCTTCATCGTAAGAACCCCTTAGATTAAGAGGTGATGGTAGCCAATCTGGATACATCTATCTTTTTGGCTCCCACATGAGTATGTTTATTTTTTCCGAACTATAGGGAGTGCCGCAGGTTAACTTTTGCCCAGAACGCTGTTCTATGTGTGCTATGAGTTCTTTTTTTGCACTTGATTCCTGTTTTTCCTGCGGCTTATTTGCATACATAACAGCGCCAGTAAATAAGTCGGCCATTTGAAGACCGATGACCTCATGTGAACGTAAAGGTTGTGCGAGCAATGAAGCATTGTGTAGTCTGCCCGTATTTCTTAGGTAACCTGCAAGTTTCGTAGTCCTTACACCAGACCAAGCGTCTTTATAATCAAGAAAAAGACGCATATCGCCGTATCTTTTTTCTGCAATAGTCCTGACAAGGATATAAGTCATTGAATAATAAAAGTCATCTCGAGTCTTATCATAAGTTTCATAATCAATAATTGATTTATTGATAACTACTGCTCGATAATTTACCTGCTCAACAGCGAAGAATACATCAACCAGGTCTTTATAATAATCAAGTTTCGCTGAGCTTACTTTCGTCCATTTAATCTCTCTATGAGAAGCTATATCGTGCTTCTTTTTGACTGTTCTAATCGCATCGGTAAACAGAGAAAGCTGAGGTACGCTGAGCCAAAGCGCGCCAAGCACCATAGTATTATTGTTTGGATCATCAGTATGACCAGATTCGTCTATATATACATTGGTTGCACTTAAAAGCGTTTCTACGTTTTCCATATCTATAATTATACAATATTTACTTGTGAATTAAGCTACCGACTGACTTATCGTGAAAATCACCAACTTTATGCCATTTTTCACGGTAAGTCGCTTATTGTATGGCAAATTCTATGGTAAATAACCTCTCGGTAGTCACCCCGCTCTCAGACGCTTGCCGTGCTAGGGCTATTTTATCGGATATTTGCTCGTCCATACTGTCTTCGAGATCGTATTTCTCGCGGTTGAGGGTGCGGACTTTTTTGCGCAAAATTTGGACTTCGCTAGCAATTTTTAGACGAGAGGCGGCATCGCCTGCCTGACGCTCTTGTTTTTGCAGGTCTCGGATCTTCCCTTCAATTTTATCGACTTTCATCTCATATTCGACAATTTTATCTTTGTATTGACGTTCTAGTAGATCTTTTTTGTCGAGATAAGCTTCAGTGTTACGACCCTTGACTTCTTCTTGACGTTCAGTAATCTGCTGAGCAAGATGATTTTGCAACACTTCATCTAGGATAACTTCCTTATATTCGACGCCAACAACACATAAATCAAGCATCTTACGGCAAGTTTCCGTGTCAAGCAATATACCGTCGTCTATCTGGGCCGATGCCAAAATATAACTTTCGCTCATGTCTGATGAATCTATTTTCATCGGAAAGGTTGCCTGCTCGATAATCATCGTGCCGTGCGTCCCGATCAGTTTTTTAACCTCAGAAGCAACTTGATCAGACTGGCTAGTGTCAAAGATAAGTTCTGCCGGAGGCGTTTGTGTAGTCTTTGCTGTGTGGCGGACATATTCAGCCAAATCATCGGCATATTTATACTGCCGGGCATGCGGTAAACGTTCGGTTTTATAGAAGTATGCTCCGCATTCGATATCTTTTTCTGGTGCAGTTTTTAGATCAAAAACATGTTCGTTTTCAAATGACGCCTTGTCGCGCAATATATACCGCGTTAAGCCTATAAATAATCGTTCAAAACGCGTAAAAGCTTCTTCGGCTTGCTCGCCATAACGACGAAAACGATCTTGCACATGAGGGTCAAGCCCTTCAAAAATCCGCGTACGCGCCGCTTGTTGCTCAGTATCAATTTCTGACTTAAATTCTTCTTGCAGCTTTTTAAACCGTTGGCTAATCTCATCATCGGTGCGACACGTGTTCAAGATGTTGCTAATTTTCTTTTCAAAATCCAGTCCGCTTTCAATCGCACCAAGCACATCATTACTAGCACCGAACGTGCTTTTAAATAAACTAAATTTATCGGTCAATAATTCAAGAATTCGCTGTTCAGCAACATTGCCTTGATTGCTAAAATTCACCACTACAACATCATATTTCTGCCCCATACGATGGACGCGTCCGATACGCTGCTCAACGCGTTGCGGATTCCATGGTAGGTCGTAGTTGATCAGCATGGAGCAAAACTGCAGGTTAATACCCTCACTCGCTGCTTCGGTTGCTATCATAATTTGCATTTCAGGTTCTTTGAATTTATCAATTAGTGCTTTACACCGATCAGCCGATTCTATACCAGTAATAACATCAGAATCTTTATTGTCCATCAGCCACTGGCGGTAAATCTCGGTACTTTCCGGCGAGTTATTTTGTCCATTGAATAGGATAATCTTGCCATTATAGCCCTGCCTCTTTAGCGTTTTGGCGATGTAGTTTTGCGTCAAGGTTGATTCAGTAAAAATAATTGCTTTACGAGCAGCTTTTGATTCCAGTGCATTAAAGCCAACATTGATCGCTTCGACCAATTTCTCAGCCTTGACGTTTTCTTTGATAGAATCAGCAAAATCCGCGTATGATTTTAGTTCGTCAATTTCAGCTTGAAACTCGGCGCGCTCTTTGGCTGATTTGATTATATAGTCATCGTAAGCGCCAGTCTCCTCAAATGCCTCAATCTCTTCATCGTTCAAGTCACCCAGTTCATCAATCAAGCCACCGCGGTTATCGCGAACCTTACCCGCAGCGTACTCTTCCTCCATGCGCCGTACAATATTCCGGAGCGTACTGGCAACTGCGAACGTAGATGAACCGAGGCGTTTGCGAAGAATCAAAGCCGACAAATGACGCTGAGACGACGCAAAAGCATACAGCTTGTCACGATGCAGGTAATTGTCCACTAATTCATACAGCTTCCGCTCATCACCTGATGGCTCGAAACAAACAGTCTTGGCAATGCGATCAGTGTATTTAATATATTTCTTGACTTCCGAACGTAAGGTACGCTTGGCGATTTTACTCATGCGCGAACGAAGCTCATCAAGCGCAAACGGATGATTTGACTTTATATAGCGCTGGCGAAAAACGTCAAGCTTATAAAAATACTTAGGGTCGACGACCGAGACTAAACCGTATAATTCTTCGAGTCTATTCTGCAGAGGTGTGGCTGTGAGGAGCAGCGATTTTTCAGAACCTTTAGCGATATCAGAGACCGCACTAGCAATACCCTTTTGGTTGTTATAAAAATTTCTTAACTTATGCGCCTCATCAAGAACCAATAAATCCCAACCATTCGATAGCTTTTCTGAATGGCGATTTGCAAATTCGTAAGAACAGATATAAATACCATCTTTCTCAATAGTTCTTTTCGACTTCACCCATTTAGCATCGACAACGGTTGCTGGTAAATTGAACTTTTCTTGCAATTCCTGCGCCCATTGCTGGCGCAAGCTCGACGGCGCAATAATCAGGATCTTTCGTTTGCGTTCCGAGTAGTATTGCATGATAACGATACCTGCCTCAATAGTTTTACCGAGGCCGACTTCATCCGCCAAGATAATACCGCGAGCCGTTGGCGAGTTTAATGCAAACAATGCCGCGTCGATTTGGTGCGGTGTCGGAATAATCTGAGCATCAAACATTAGACCCGACAACTTAGCAACGTCATCGTTAGCATAGACACGCTCAAGCTCATGGGCAATATACTTCGCCTGATAATCAGAGGTAATCATTAGAGTTATTATAACATTTTCTAATCGATGGTTCGGAAGGATTGCTTGGTAATTAACAGGTGATAAACTAGTGTTATGCCAAGTAATTCACCAGCGTGCTTAAGGCGTTCAGTCATTGCTATATCAACTTGACTTGGTCTTAAGCTCCCGCTCGGATGATTATGCGCCACGATGATACTGGCCGCACGATCGGCGATGGCGTCGGCGAAGACCTCGCGCGGGTGTACCAAGCTGGCGGTCAGCGTGCCGATAGTCACCACCCGCTTGGCGATCAAACGATTCGCACCATCCAGCGTCAGGCAGACAAAATATTCCTGTTTTTTATCGCGAATGTCGGCCAGTAGCTCAACCGCTTTTTCTGGACTATCAATGATCGGCTGGTCGCTATCCAGCAAATACCGCCGCGCCAGTTCCAAACTCGCCAAAATCACCGGAATTTTCGCTTCGCCCAAACCGACCACGCCACGCAGATCATCATACGAGACATCACCGCCTTTTTGACGCACAATTTTCAGCACCTCGCGCGCAATTTTACCGACATCCGCCCGAGCATTGCCGCTGCCAATAATCGCCATTAACAGCTCCAAGTCGCTCAGTAGCGCCGTACCGTAACGCGCCAATTTCTCGCGGGGACGGTCCAGTGGATGACAGTCGGATATTTTCATGAGTACATTATACTATCACTCCAACAACTTCCGCAAAGCACTTCTCAATCCATCCACTGGCGCTGCATACGGCACGCCAATCTCCGTAAACTACTGGCGAGCGACTGTAATTTTGCTTCACTCATTGTCGCTCAGGTTATATCCTGTAATTTATTAATTCCTTTCTTAACATATTGTTATATAATTATTTACTACTTATTCTTATTTCAGACTATACAATACACTAGAATCCAATATCTGGCGACCAGAAATTTATATTCTACAAATAAAAAACTCCCTCAACGGGACTATCTATATCTCAATTCTCAGTGGCGGAGAGAGAGGGATTCGAACCCTCGGTACGATTTCTCGCACACACGCGTTCCAGGCGTGCACCTTCAACCACTCGGTCACCTCTCCATGGTGCAATTATATCATAATATGATTACTAAATAGTATAACTCAGTTCTATTATAGTAACATTTTTATTTAATCATAATAGATCAATTTAAAAAGGTTCTACTTAATTTGCTAGAACCTTTTCTCACATTATCAAATTGTAATAAAATCAAACCTGGCTCCCGCGACTGGGCTCGAACCAGTGACCTATTGGTTAACAGCCAACCGCTCTACCGCTGAGCTACGCGGGAATACTAGATTAAGTATACACACCAACCGTAGCGACGTCAAGCATCTATCTTTTATTATTTTTTTCAGTAATAAGCTTATTAATCGCGGATATTAGTTTTTGCGCTTGTTTAGGATCTTTATTATCAGATATATAAGCCACAGTAAAACGGGTTTTATTATTTAAAATAATCTGCTCTACGTATCCTGAGTCGCTTACGCCCACAGCTGAATAAGCACCGCCGCCCACTCGTATCATACCATCACGATATTTATTATTGCGCATAGCGCTCTCAATAGAACCAGCTCTTTGTTTTAATCCAAGTTGGTTAGATGTTAATTTTTGTATAAATAATGACATATCATGAGCAGTAGTTTTTGACCCTTCACCAGTCAATACAGTATCGGTTAATCCGATTGATTTTAGTTTTGCATTTGCGGCATCGTAACCAATCTTAGATAAAAGACCATTAATACAGTCTTTGTTTTGTTCAGTAATGGATTCCGTTATACAATCACTAATTGAAGAATTGCCCGACACTTTATCTGTTGGTTGCAATGATTTATCTTCGATACCGGCCAGCGCTAAATATGCAAGATACAGACCCTCAAAGCCAAGTGAAGGTAGTTGTAATTTATCATTGACATAAATTGGTGCAGAATCTTTTCTATCTTCACGGAAAACTATACCTATTTGACCAGGATTATCATTAGAAAAATGCTCTATTAACGCTTTAAGTCCTGTGTCATTGGGTGAATATGAACGATTATATCGCACTTCAGGACCAACGTTTTTTGTACTAACAATAATCTCACTGCCTTCTCCCGCCAAGATTTTATCTACACTAGCAATAGTTGCATCAATATCAATCAAAACACCTGAAGCACCGTTAACCTGTGATATTAATGTAAAATCCTTAGTTGTAATAGTTGTTACACCAGGTTTTTTCTCAACCCTACTAGCTACATTACTTTGTAGATATCTATTAAGCCTATCCTTCTCAACTTCAGCCTTTAAGGAAGATTCACCCTTTTCGCCTTCCTTCGGCACAATAGCCTTAAATACCAGCCAGCCTTTTATTGTATTGCCAGGAACTTTAGTGACATTATCACCAGCTTTTATAGTAAATTCACGAGACAAAATATTATTAAGTTTATCAGCCAAAGCTTTAGCTTTATCATCTGAAATATCCGCATTAACTTCTTCTATATCTGAACGTACTGTAATTTTTCCATTATTACCAATCCTAGCCTTTTGCACCTCGGCAGCAAAATTAGTAGCATTACAAGTTCCGCCAGATACGGCTTTAACAACAACAAACTGGTTATCCTCAAGTTTAAGAGATGCGTTTTTAGGTTGAATTTTACAATCCGCGCCAAGCTCTTTTAAAGTGTATTTATCGAGCGTAGATTTATCGTATTTATATATAGGTCCATCAATTTTAGATAAGTTTGCAGCCCACCAAAGCGACGTAGGGATAAGTCTCAACCAAAGCGGATATCCAGCATTTTTTAGACGATCATTATTGTCAACAATAATTCCAACTTCTTTAGCTGGCGATACCTTGTAAGCAGAAGTAGAGCTACCAAAATAAATTTCAACTGGAACCTTACTATATTCACTATTTAGTTTTTCAATAATTTCAGCTCGACTAGATTGACCAGCTTTAATTCCATCAATTGAAACTCCAGGCGGTAAAGCATCGACAGGGTAAGCCATTTGATAAACAATATCGCCTGCAATAACTAATATAAATATTCCAATTACTGGTGCCCACCAATTTTTCTTAAACCAATCTACAATTCTAATTGGTAGTGGTAATTTATCGTAACGTTTAGCTCTTGGTGGCGGTACGGGAACACGGCTACCACTACTTAGCGAAGTAGACGCTGGTGGTAACGGTGAATAATTAGACTGGAATCCAGGCGCAGACTGTTGATATGGATATGGAGCAGATTGATTCTGGGGCGGATAACCTGACTGCTGTGGCGGATAATAAGGTTGCGTGTAGTTACCCTGCGGCGTGCTAAATTGCCCAGAACTATCGCCACCACTAAAACCAGACTCAGAATAACCTGGTGGTTGAGGTGGATAGCCTCCTTGTGAAGGCTGATTATCTGGCTGGTTTTGCGGAGGATATGGCGAGTTATTTGGATACATAACAATTATGCTTATAATAACAAAAAATACGAATATTATTCAAGACTAAGTAGTTTTGATACACGCTCAATAGCAGCTAAATCCTGCTTTGCCTCACTAGTATTAACACTTTGAAGATGTTTACATTTACTTGCCAAAATTCGCTTTAACCATTTTTTATGTTTATCTAGCTCCGATGAAACAGATACAATTTCCAGCATTCTAATTCCACTTTTGCCTTTTTTGATATAGCCACGTTCAATTAAATTATCGATATGATTAGCCACTGTTGAGACCGATTTATATCCCATAGCTTTCATTATTTCGCGGTAACTGGGTGAAAAGTCATTCTGTTTTATGAAAGTTTCTATATAACTAAGTAATTCACGTTGCTTCTTCGTTGTTTTTTCACGCATTTGCTAGTTCCTTTTTGTTATTTTTCTTTTTATTTGTAGCGATAGTTAAACCAGCAAGACTCCACCAGATTATGCCGATTGTATCATCTACCCAAACTGGTAAAAACATACCGATTATAGCCATACCAATCCCAGAGGCTAAGACGCCAATACTTAGATTATCTCGTTGAAAATATAATTTCCAGAGCACTATACCAAAAACCATCATCTGCAAAACCAAACCAAGAACACCAGTTTCAATTGCCATATAAATATATTGATTTTCAATAATTTTTGGACTGCCAGATAGTAATGAAGGCGAACCAACACTACCCAAACCAAAACCAAATGGATGATTTACGGCTGTATTTACACCATCGGTCATTGATTGTATATGTCCATGATTTGATTTTATTACACTTGAACTTGCAGGGTTATTATGGAAAATTACGTTTTGTACAAAACTACTTTTTGAATTTAACCCGATTAGTGTAATTAATATTACAGTCACGATTGGCACTATTAATAACAGGCGATGATTTATTGTGCCGTTTTTAGCTTGATAAATAAGCGGAATTATAATAATTGATACAAGCATCGCTAGCCAAGCGCCACGCGAATAGCTAAACCAGAGCGCCACAAGAGCGCCGCATAAAACTACAATGCCTAAAATTAAGCAGGGTTTGCTGATTTTTTGATATCTCCGCCAAAATACAACCATTAAGCTAATGGCAATCACCGCAAAAGCTCCTAGTGGATTTGGACCGCGCAAAGTACTATTAATTCTAACAAAATTATTATTTTGATCTACTGTTAAATAAGGTTTAATTGTAAGATCGGAATAGCCAAGCGATTTAAGTATATCTTTTGGTAAAATTGTAGCTTGCAACAAAGCAATAATACAAACCAAAGCAATACCCACGCCAATAGATTTTAATAATATTTTTTTAGCAGGTGGATATATTTTAACTAAAATATAACAAACTATAAAAGCTAAATAAATTCTTAGATTTATAATCAGTGCCGCAACCTCAGATAACTGATTGTTTGGCAATATAGCCAATAAAGATACATTTAAAGCTGCAACCGCCAAACAAACCCAAATTAATTTATCAGTATATAATTCGTATTGAAGCTTCTTTTGCCAAATTATAAAAATCAAAATAATTGCCGCTACACCAAAGAGTATTTCCTTCCAAGATTTTATAATCAAAGCAAAAGATGAAAACGACGTATCAGCAAAAACGGCTATAGGCGCCTGAAAACAAACACCAAACAAAGCAAGAGCAACAAGTCCTGTTGTTAATTTACTAAGCCTATTTAATTGCATAAAATTTATTATAGCACTTGTTTAATTCTATAATTATATCTTAATAAAACTAATTGATTAACAATATTTGATTATTTCATTAATATCTCGGCGGGTTTGCGAGTGCGGTTCTTTATTGCCGTAGCCCAGAGCCAGCATCACCACTGACAGCTCTTTCTCGCGGTCAATTAACTTAAGTTCTTCCAATATTTCCGCAAGTTTATCAATCGAGAATCCTTCCATGGCGCACGAATCAATCCCCCGCTCGGCGGCTGTCATCATGGCAAATCCCAGAGCAATGTATGCCTGGCGCGCCGCCCACTGATGCAACTTCTCATTATCGCCGAAAATCTGGAAATCGTTTTTTGCCCACTTTTTCCAGAAAGTTTTATAGCCAGTTCTGACAACAGCGTTCATATATGCAACATCACGCAGCATATGATCGATATGGCCGTCTTTTCGCGTCAATTCTTCGCCAGTTTTGGCAGTAAAAATTAGCAAATGGCTAGCGGTGAATTTAGCGGCGTTAACGCCAGCGGCTTTTTCAAGTTTCTTGCGGAAATCAGTATCTTGCGCCACGATGACGTTAAATGGCTCAAAACCGTACGATGTTGGCGTTAAGCGAATTGCTTCCAGAATTAGTGCAATATCCTCTTCGTTAATTTTCTTTGACGCATCAAAATTTTTCATTGCCCGCCGAAATTTCAGCGCCAACTCAATGTCTTTTATTGCAATGTTTGGTTTAGCCATAATCCCTCCATTCGTTCTTATTATATCTTATTTTTGGCATCCAAATCTTTATCCAGGTCTAATGTTTGCTTGCAATCGGGGTAATTCGTGCAACCCAGGAATTCACCATATCTGCCGCGCCGCCGCACCAAAAAGCCACTTTGGCAATCTGGACACAATATCGGCCTGCTGAGAATTTCGATATTGTTATACGATTGATTGCAATTTGGGTAATGCGAACA
>ERZ773009.475-NODE-475-length-29488-cov-6.807597_pt1 | contig 29488 bp, 26 predicted proteins | sample MGYA00580663_ERZ773009 | MGnify/ENA primary metagenome ERZ773009 (study PRJEB29015, sample SAMEA2737969) | human oral metagenome | biome: human oral; feature: human-associated habitat; material: dental | place: China | collected 2026 ... | reverse complement strand
CTGCGGGAGATGTTCGTAGCCCTACAAAGTATCTCCTGCAACTTGCGGGAGATGTTCGTAGCCCTACAATGATCTCCTGCAACTTGCGGGAGATCTTCGTACCCCTACGGATATTGGCAATGAATCCCGCTCGCCTCTACCTTTGCGTCATCATCATACCGATATAATATGACACTCATCAAATCCATATCCGGCATCCGCGGCACCATCGGTGGCGGTCCGGACGAGGGGCTGAACCCCCTCTCTATTGTGAAGTTTACGGCGGCTTACGCCACATGGATCCGCAACCGCTCGACGGAAGGCAAGAAGCACCGCGTTGTCGTCGGACGCGACGCCCGCATGTCTGGCCCGATGGTCAAATCGATCGTCGTGGGCACATTGATGAGCATGGGCTTCGATGTGATCGACATCGATCTGGCCACGACGCCCACCACCGAGCTGGCCGTCACAAACGAGCTGGCTTGTGGCGGTATCATTCTCACCGCAAGCCACAACCCGAAGCAGTGGAATGCGCTGAAGTTGCTCAACGAGCGCGGCGAGTTCCTCAGCGATGAAGATGGGCGCGAGGTGCTCAGACTGGCCGAGGGGGAGGCGTTCCGCTTCGCGTCGGTCGATTCGCTGGGCAAGGTGATCGTTGACAACCGTTACAAGGAGCGTCACATCGGGCGCGTGCTGGCCCTCGACCTGGTGGATGTGGACGCCATCCGCGCGGCCAACTTCCGCGTGGCGATCGACTGTGTGAACTCCGTCGGCGGCCTGGTCATCCCCGATCTGCTTTACGCCCTTGGTGTGCGCGAGATCTTCAAGCTGCACTGCAATCCGCACGGCAATTTCTCTCATAACCCCGAACCGCTGCCGGAACACTTGAACGAGATCTCGGCCCTGATGCCCCATGCGCGGGCCGATGTCGGGTTCGTGGTCGACCCAGACGTCGATCGGCTGGCCATCGTCTGTGAGAACGGGGAGATGTTTGGCGAAGAATACACGTTAGTGGCGGTGAGCGACTATGTGTTGTCGCACACGCCGGGTAACACGGTGAGCAACCTCAGCTCTACGCGTGCCCTGCGCGACGTCACGGAGCGACACGGCGGACAGTATGCCGCCTCGGCCGTGGGCGAGGTGAACGTGGTGGAGAAAATGAAGGAGACCGGCGCCGTGATCGGCGGCGAGGGCAACGGCGGCGTCATCTATCCGGCCCTGCATTACGGCCGCGACGCCCTCGTGGGCATTGCGCTCTTCCTGACTTTCCTGGCCAAAAAGAAGATGAAGGTGAGTGAGCTGCGGGCCACGTATCCGAATTATTTCATCTCCAAGCAGCGCGTAGAGCTGACGCCGGGCATTGACGTGGACGCCATTTTGGACAGTGTCAAGCAGCGCTTCGCCGGTGAGCGCGTGACGGACATCGACGGCGTGAAGATCGATTTTGCCGACCGCTGGGTGCACCTGCGCCGCAGCAATACCGAGCCTATCATCCGCGTCTATGCCGAGGCACACACCAAGGCCGAAGCCGACGCACTCGGGCGGGAGTTGATCGACATCATTCAGTCAAGCCACGCCTAACGATGCGCAAGCTAAAGGTTACGGAGCTGGGCCGACTGACGCCGGAGGAGTATCGCGTCAGCGAGAAGTTGCCCGTCGTGGTGGTACTCGACGAGGTGCGCAGCCTGAACAACGTCGGGTCCGTGTTTCGCACGGCCGACGCGTTCCGTTTGGAAGGCGTGTGGCTGTGCGGCATCACGGCCACGCCGCCGCATGCCGAGATCCACAAGACGGCGCTCGGAGCCGAGGAGACCGTCGAGTGGCGGTATGAGAAGGACACACTGGAGGCCGTCGAGGAGTTACGGCGCGAGGGGTACGTCATCTGCGCCTTGGAGCAGGCCGAAGGCAGCCTCTCGCTCGATCGGTTTCGGCCCGAACGCGGCCGGAAATACGCCGTCGTGATAGGTCACGAGGTGAAAGGCGTCAGCCAGCGCGTCGTCGATCGTTCGGACGTATGCATAGAAATCCCGCAGCGCGGCACGAAGCATTCGCTCAATGTGTCCGTCGCTGCGGGAATCGTTTTGTGGGAATTTTTCAAGGGGTTGACCCCGTCTGAATCACTCCTCGGTTCTCAAGAAAACTTGGCCGGTATCCCCTGACTTTGGTTTCATCAAGGGGAGAGAGGAAAACAGCTCCTCAAATAGCTCCGCATTGCACCAACAGCACGACTCGTTCGGTAAGGGCATCCTTGCCGTTCGGGTCGTACTTCGTTTTGAGGCTGGCGCCAAACATGCCGGCGAAGATGTTCCAGAAGCCCGCGCGGAAACTGCCTAAGTAAGCCTTGGCCAGGTTGTAGCTCGACTGATGGCATTCGCGGTCGACGAGCTTAATGAGCAGCTTGCCCTGCGACAGGGTGAGCTTCTTCAGCTCCGGCTTGTATTGCGCGTAGAGCTCCTTTTCCATACGCTTGAGATGCGCCTGCTTCGACTTCTCGTCCGGGAGCGTTTCGATGTATTCGTACGTCTCGATCAGCGTCTCGTAGATCAGGCGAGCGTAGGGCAGGGTGCGCTTGACGTCGCGCACGAGCTTGTTGTACTGCTGCCGCTCTTTATCGTTCTTGAACGTGAGTTCGGGGAAAACGTAAACCGTCGGCAGGTACACATGTGGGATGGTGTCGCCGTTCTCCACCGAGCCCAGCGCATAGCCGTCGGGGATGACGATGCGTATGCGTTTCGAACCCGCGTCGATCGTGAGCCGCTGCTTTTGTGCGGCCGCACTTCCCGCGAGACAGAACAGGGCGAGCAGGGTGAGGATTGCGTATCTGCAACGTTTCATCATCGTGATCCTTTGCTTATCCGTTTATTCCTCAACGATCTTCATCGACCGGATGACCACATCCTCCAGCGGCCGATCTTCCTTGCCCGTAGGCACAACTTGGATGCTGTCCACCACGTCCATGCCGTCTATCACCTCGCCGAAGACGGTGTAGGCATTATCAAGGTGAGGCGTGCCACCTTCGGTCATGTAGACCTCACGCTGCTCGGGTGTGAACTTGATGTGCTTCTCCTGCTCCATCTTGTCCAGCCCTTCGGCGGTGAATTTCTTACCCTCGACGATGTAGAAGTTCGTGGACGACGACGCCCGCTCGGGGTTGATATCATCGCCCCAACGCGCTGCGCCTACTTGTCCGCGCTTATGATACAGTTTGGGGAAAAGGATCTCGGCCGGCACGGTATAGTCCGGTTCCCCTTCTTTTACTTTCATCCCTTTCGGAGCCTCCTTCATGTCGATATGTCCCGCTTGGATCATGAAATCCTTGATCACGCGGTGAAACAAGACGCCGTCGTAGAGGTGACTCTTGACCAGCTTGACGAAGTTGTCGCGATGGTGCGGCGTCTCGTTATACAGTTTGATGGTGATCACGCCTTTGTTGGTGTCGATCGCCACCTTCGTCTCTTTCTCTTGCGCCGATGTTCCGAGCGCACACATGCCGCACAGCAAGGCGGCTAATAGCATTCTTTTCATCATGACTTTGTTGGGGTTAGTGGTTGTCTTTATCGGAATACGCATGAAAAACGGTTCCGTATAGGCTTATCGTATGCTTTGGAAGAGTCCCGTGGCGGGATATTCTCCCGCGTCGGTCAGGGCGCGCAGCCGACGGACCACTTCGGCGCGATCCTCAGCGTAGGTGACGCCGAACCACGAGGACGTGGTGTCGAGCACGCGGACGCGCGCCGTGCCACTCGTGATCAGCTCGTTCACCGCCCAAGGGATGTAATACTCCGCGCGTTCGTCCGTGGCGTGCTCCGCAAGGAAGCGGCGGAAATACGTTTCTGTATGTGCGAAATAGTCTGGCGTGAAGCCCCACATGTTCATCGAAACGGGCGTATCGTCGGGGAGCACCTGCGGTGTGCCGTGTTCGTCGGTGAAGCGGACTTGGCCGTCCACACGGGCGATGGCGGTTCGCTCCACGATGCCGGTCAGGTAGCCCTTTGCATCCGTTGTACAGACGCCGCGCGAGACGGTTCCGCTCGGGCTGAGCGTGTTGCCGACGCGAAAGCCGACCATGCAATAATCGCCCTCTCGACCCGCCGTTTCGGCCAGCGCACGAGCGAGCGTGGCGAAGCTGTCACGACCGTAAAAGTCGTCCGCATTGATCACGGCAAAGGGTTCGCGGATGGCGTGGCGGGCCATCCACACGGCGTGGTTCGTGCCCCAAGGTTTGGTGCGCCCCGGCGGACAGGTGAAGCCGTCGGGCAGATCGTCCATCGATTGAAAGACCACCTCCGTGGGGATGTGATCGGCGTAGCGCGACAGTACACGGGCGCGGAAGTCGGCCTCAAAATCGCGCCGGATAACGAACACGACGCGGCCGAAGCCAGCGCGTGCAGCGTCGAAGACGGAGTAGTCCATGATCGTCTCGCCGTCCGGACCGACGCCGTCCAGCTGCTTCAGACCTCCGTAGCGGCTGCCCATGCCGGCAGCCAGTATGCACAAAGTGGGTGTCATATTTGATAGGTGGTTTATGTCGGGCAGGCCCCTCTCTGGGTCACCCGGAAATTTTGGCGGCAAATGTAGGGGCGTATGTGATACGTTCCCTCCGGCCTCTGGGCACACCGATGTGACAGCTCGTTTTCCGTTATGCAGTTGGGAGTCCGACGTAAGCAATCATCCTCGTCAAGCGACTTTTTGGCGTCGCTGTGAGCCAGCGGCTCCGTCAAGCGACTTTTTGGCGTCGCTGCGTGCCAGCGGCCTCGTCAAGCGACTTTTTGGCGTCCCTGCGTGCCAGCGGCCCCGTCAAGCGACTTTTTGGCGTCGCTGTGACCCAGCGGCTCCGCCCGAGCGACTTTTTAGCGCCACTTTCGCCCCATCGGCCCGCCCGAGCGACTTGCGTCGAACTGGTATTAGGCACCATGCATGGCTGCATCTTGTTTTTCGATTTCTTCGCGGCCCTTATGTACACTCCATCATCCAATCCTCATCCCCTGGCCGACTTCCGATACTGCCCGCGCTGTGGCTCGGATACGTTTGCGCCACACGACGAAAAGTCGAACCGTTGCCCGGCATGCGGCTTCACGTATTATTATAATCCGGCGGCAGCTACGGCTGCCCTCATCCTCAACGACCGCAACGAGCTACTCGTCTGCCGTCGTGCCAACGATCCCGCGCGCGGCACGCTCGACTTGCCTGGCGGATTTTGCGACGTTGGCGAGACGGCCGAGGAGGGCGTAGTTCGTGAGGTGGCCGAAGAGACGGGGCTGCGTGTCCTTCACGCCGATTTTCTCTTCTCACTGCCGAACAGTTACCTCTTTTTGGATTTTGTGGTGGCTACGGTCGACATGTTTTTCCGTTGCCGCGTGGCTAAGGACGAGGCTCAGCCGGAAGCGCACGATGATGCGTCGGAATTACTGTGGATACCGCTCGATGCACTTCGCCCCGAAGCCTTCGGACTGGCCTCCATCCAGCGGGGCATTCGCCGCTTTTTGGACGGCGCCACGTCATCTGCCGCTCGATAGTCGTGCGGTATGAAACGCTTTCTTCCGGCTGAGAAGCTGACGCTGCTCGCATAAAAACCAAATCGGGCAGGGTGATCTTTTCGATCGCTCTGCCCGATTTTTATTTCAACGTATGCGCTTACTGGGCATACCTGTTCAGACCTTGATGCCCCGTTTTTTTAGGTTACGGATAGCTGTCTCGTCGCCGCGTTCAGCCGCTCGGCGATACCACTTGATGGCCTCGGCCTCGTTGCGACGGACGCCGCGCCCGGAGGCGTAGATCACGCCGAGGTTGTTCATCGCTGGCAACACGTCGCGATCGGCTGCGAGGCGGTACCACTTGATGGCCTCTTCGGTGTCCTGCGGTACGCCGCGGCCGGAGAGGTAGTGATTGGCCAGATTGTAGAGCGCCATCGCGTGATTTTGGGCAGCTGCTCGGCGGTACCAGCGCACGGCCTCGGCGTCGTTTTGCGGCAGTTCGCGCCCCGTGTCGTAGAGGTAACCGAGCTTGTTTTGCGCTTTGGCGTCGCCGCTCTCAGCCGCGTTGCGCAGTTGGCGAATGTGTTCCGGCTCCTCTGGTTCGTTGAGTGAAGTAAGAATTTCATCGATACGGCGCTCCGTATCCACGACTTGCCGGGCTGGCTCTTTTTCGATGGGTACGGTGGATTTCGGAGGAGGGGCATGGACGGCGGTCGGGGTAGGCGCAACCGGATCAGCAGGAGGGGACGGCGCCGGATCAGTGGACGGTGCCGGAGGTGTGGGAGAGGGCGGCGGCGTAGGGTCAGTCGGCGGCGTAGGAGGCGGGGGAGGTGTGTCGTGGCTGCCCTCTTTGGTGAAGACACGCAGGGAAGCCGTCCACTGCTGCCCCCGAACGAAGCGGCGGGCCGAGAGATTCTCCACCGTCACGCGCCCTTCGTCCGGATCCATCAGCTCTACGAAGAGATCCGCGGGAGGCGTACCTCGGAGGGCACGCTCGCAAAAGGGAGTCACGCAGGCAAAATAATTGGGGCCGCGCAGTCCCGCGCAGATCGTGTCCGCCAGGTGCGCGATGGATGGGACCTCCATGTCTGCGATCTGGGAAAAGATATGTAGCGTGTGGAGCTTCGCGTCGGACGTTGTGTCTGCGGCTTGAAGCTCATCGGTGTACTTGCAGATGGTGCGCAGTTCGGCGCCGGGAAAGCAAACGCGGGCGTGTAGCGCAGCGCGTTCGAGGCAGCGTGGAGTAGGGTCGATCAGGGTGATACGCCGAACGGACGTGAGGGGCAGGCCGCGCTCGAGGAGCAGGTCGTGATAGACCAAGGCGCCGAGGCCCACACCGCAGCCGTAGTCGATCAGCTCCACGTCGCGCTGGGCAAAGATGTTGGAGAGGTGCGAAAAAGCGCGTCGGAGGCGGGCTTCACGCACAGCCCCGAAGGCATAAGTGTAAGCGCAGAGGCGCGGCTCGGTGGTCAATTGGTTGCCGTCTCGCTTGAGTTCGGCGAAGAGGTGGTCCCGATCGGCCTCGGCCAGGTCGGTGATAAAGCGATCGGAGAGGGCCCGCACAGATGCACACGTGAGGTGGGGCATCGACCCGATCAGGAACGAATAATTCGTATCGCTTTCGATCATGCGTATAGGGATAGTAAAACGGAGTTTGAAGTAGGGCAGGCGCCTAAGAGGCTGCCCTGCGTCGCGCCCTTCATTGATGATGTATTTGTAGTGGTTGGTCCAGAGTTAGTCTAATTTCAGGACCGCTAAGAAGGCCTTCTGGGGAACTTCCACGGTTCCGATCTGCTTCATCCGTTTCTTGCCCTCTTTTTGCTTTTCGAGGAGCTTTCGCTTACGTGAGACATCGCCTCCGTAGCATTTAGCGGTCACATCCTTGCGGACGGCCTTGATCGTTTCACGAGCGATGATTTTAGCACCGATGGCTGCCTGTATCGCGATGTCGAATTGTTGACGGGGAATAAGCTCCTTGAGCTTTTCGCACATGCGTCGGCCAAATGACACGCTGTTGTCGAAGTGTGTGAGTGTAGAAAGGGCATCTACGGGCTCGCCGTTGAGCAGTATATCCAGTTTGACGAGCTTTCCCGGGCGGTAATCATGCAAGTGGTAGTCGAATGACGCATATCCCTTGGAGATGCTCTTCAGTTTGTCGTAGAAGTCGATTACGATCTCGCCGAGAGGGAGGTCGTAGAAGAGCTCGATACGATTTCCCGTGATGTATTCCTGCTTAATGAGCACGCCGCGCTTACCCAGACAGAGGGTCATGATAGGCCCGATGAAAGTGGTTTGGGTGATGATCGAGGCGCGGATGAAAGGCTCGTCGATGTGATCGATGAGCGTAGGGTCGGGGAGGCCTCCGGGATTGTGAACTTCGGTGCACACGCCTTTGCGGTCGTACACTTTGTAAGATACGTTTGGCACCGTGGTGATCACATCCATTCCGAACTCGCGTTCGAGACGTTCCTGCACGATCTCCATGTGTAAGAGCCCGAGGAAGCCACATCGGAAGCCGAATCCGAGAGCCACGGAGCTTTCGGGCTGGAAGGTCAGGGAGGCGTCATTGAGCTGGAGCTTCTCGAGCGAGGCGCGCAGGTTTTCAAAGTCCTCCGATGCGATGGGGTAGACACCGGCAAAGACCATCGGCTTGACTTCTTGGAAGCCTTCGATACGTTCGCTGGCGGGGCGGGCCACATGGGTGATGGTGTCGCCGACCCGCACCTCTTTCGAGGTCTTAATGCCCGAGATGATATAGCCTACATCGCCAGTACTGACCTCCTCGCGCGGGCTCATCTCGAGCTTCAGGGCGCCCACCTCGTCGGCGTCGTACTCGCGACCTGTAGCCATGAACTTGACCATGTCGCCGCGCCGAATCACCCCGTTTACCACCTTGAAATAGGCGATAATTCCCCGGAAGGGGTTGAAGACCGAGTCGAAGATGAGGCATTGCAACGGCGCGTCGGGATCACCCTTGGGGGCCGGGATCCGATCGACCACGGCGTTCAGCACTTCCGCCACGCCCAGGCCTGTCTTTCCGCTGGCACGAAGGATGGACTCGCGGGGACAGCCGATGAGTTCAATGATTTGGTCTTCAATCTCCTCAGGCTTGGCGCTCGGGAGGTCGACTTTGTTGATCACCGGGATGATCTCGAGGTCATTTTCGATGGCCATGTAGAGGTTGGAGATCGTCTGGGCCTGAATGCCTTGTGCGGCGTCGACCACCAGCAGTGCGCCCTCGCAGGCGGCAATGGAACGCGAGACTTCATACGAGAAATCGACATGCCCGGGCGTGTCGATCAGGTTCAGCACCCATTTTTCGTCCCGATATGCATAGTCCATTTGGATCGCATGGCTCTTGATGGTGATTCCGCGCTCGCGTTCGAGATCCATATTGTCGAGCACCTGGGCTTGCATGTCTTTGGGGGATACCGTCTTGGTGTACTCGAGCAATCTGTCGGCGAGGGTACTTTTCCCGTGGTCGATGTGGGCGATGATGCAGAAGTTGCGTATGTGGTTCATATTGTGAAATGTTCGCTTGAGGGGATGATTTCGGCCCGCAAAAGTAAGATAGGATACGGATTGTTGCATTTCCGGCCTCCCCTTCCGTCGCATGCCCCGAAAAGTGTCGCTGCATGCAGGTCGCCCCTCTGTCTGGCCCTCGAAAGTCCGACGGACGCCGTCGCTCTATATATAAAGGTACGTGCGCGTACGTTCATATATTTCTCTCCGCTATGCATGCGCCCCCAAACAGCAAAAACGCAGGGCTTCAAAACGTGTTACCCGAAGAATGCGCGGAAATTTATTCCCCTCGATTTATGCGACTGAAAAATGTGTAGTTCGTGGCTTTACACCTGTGCAGCGCTATTTACCCCGAAAAATGGAGTGTATAAATGAGTGGAACGAGAAAAACAGCCGCGAAAGGGCAGTGCAGGGGTTAGCGGGGACGATATTTTGAGGCGATGAGGACGGCCTGCGCGTCGGTGGTGCGGAGGAGGCTGTCGAGCGGGGAGTGCGTGCGGTCCATGTATTGGCTGACGATGCGGAGACCGATCCACGTGCCGAGTCGGCCGGGCAATTTGTCGGAGAGGAAGTCTGACGGCCGATCCAGGAAGTAACGTGCCGTGGCGGTACGATCCGGCGTGTAGAGGGCGCGGCGCTCGACAATGATCCGCCAGATGTCCGACTCGCTACGCTCCACTTCGCTCAGCTCGTCAGGCGTCCAGCCCATGAGCGTGGTCATGCTGAGATCGGGCAGGGCACGGAGCACAGCATAGCGGAGGGCACCTTCGTAGATCATCCGGTCGAGCAGCACGGCTTCATTGCCTCGGAAGGGAAATTCGGACATCAGATAGGCCGCCATGAGGTCTGGCGCCACGCATTCGGGGGCCATCCTGCGGCGCGCATAGGGCGTGAAGAAGTCGGCATAGAGCGGATAGTCTGCGCCGAGGTATTTGTCGATGGAAACGGAGAGTAGGCTGTCTCCCACAAGCACATTTTGATAGAGCCCAGAGACGTGCAGGCAGAGCGCAGGCCGACGGTGCCCAGGAAGATCGGCCTCGAGGCGGGTGAAGGCCGCGCCGAGCGTGCGGGAAAGGGAGTCGACGGCCGAGTCGGGGTATCGCTCGAGGGCGTCGGCATAGAGACGGTGTAGGGTGGGCTCGCTGAAGTAGTCGGAGAGGCGCCCGAAGTAGTCTACGGTGGGTGTGTCCGGGCGTTCAAAGAGGGCCAGGGAGAGGATGCGGAGCATTTCGGGGTAGGTGCGGAGTAGACCGTCGCGCAGGGTGGTCGCACGTGAGCTGTCGGCATCCACATAGGCGAAGAGATCGCGATCAAAGCGAGCGATGGGGGCAGGATCGGCGATCGAATCTACGTCGGCCGAAGTGGAGTGGCATGACGAGGTGAGGAGCAGGATGAGGGTGAGAAAAAGGAGGGGCTTACGGGTCATTTCTTTAATAGGACTGTGATTCGGAGGGTGAGGTCGAAGAAGATCATTTTCGCATTGCCGTTTTGGGTGATGTGACGCTCCGCATCGGCCAGCTCGGCGGCGAAATCGAAGACATTCCGCTCGTTGACATAGGGCGAGAAGCGGGCGGAGAAGGCGGCCTCGTCCGGGCGGAGGTAATTGAGGTCGTCGGAACGGAATCGGCGGACGAAATTCTCCCTAACGAGGTGTTGACAATAGGCCAGAAAGGCGCGCTGCTGCTCGCGAGAGAGGGCGGCGAGCTCGTCGGCGGTTTGCTTCATGGCGCGGACGTCGCGTTTCCAGGCGTTGCGCATGATACGAATGAAAAAGTCGAGGAAAAGACGCTGGTGTTCGTCGTCGCCCATGGAGCGTTCGGCGGCGAGCAGATCGCCGTGGGCGAGGTGGGCTGTGCGGCGAGCGGCGTCGGGGGGCAGCCCGTTGCGCTGTTCCAAGGCGCGGGCGAGGGCGTCGGCCTCGATGGGTCGGACGTCGAGCCTTTGGGTGCGCGAAAGGATCGTGCCGAGGATCAAGTCTGGCGCGTCGGAGACCATGAGGATCACGGTGCGTGCCGGGGGCTCTTCGATGAGCTTGAGCAGCTTGTTGGCGCATGCGGCGTGCATGCGCTCGGGCATCCAGACGATCAGCACGCGGTATTGGGCCTCGTAGATCCGGAGGCTCGTCTTGCGGATCATCTGGTCGCTTTCCTCGGCGTAGATTAGGGCTTGCTTACCGGCGGTCTCCATCCTGTCGAGCCACTCGTCGAGGTCAAAATAGGTGTGCTCGGTGAGCATTTCGCGCCATTCACCGAGGTAATCGTCGCAGACGGTCCGCTTCCTCTTTTTGTCAGCGACAATGGGGAAGACGAAGTGCAAATCGGGGTGTGCGAGCGCATCATACTGGCGACAGGAATGGCATTTCCCGCAGGCGTCCGTGTCCGTACGGTCGGTGCAATTCAGATAGCGGGCGTAAGCGAGAGCCAGCGGAAAGGTGCCGCTGCCTGTGCGTCCGCAAAAGAGGCGGGCATGGGGGATGATGCCTCGGCGTGCTGTGTCCGTGAGGCGCGCCTTGAGGTCATCCTGCCCGATAACGTTGTGGAAATACATAGGGAGAACTAAAATCTACATGCTGAAAACGAAAACGAGGGCGTAGAGTTGTGTGTGCCCCGATTTTCTGAGCGAGAAACCGATAGAGCGTGGTGGGTAAAAACGAAAAATGGGGGCGTCCCCGGATGAGCGTCCCCATTTTCACAGTTCACATTAATCTTAATAGATCTCCTTGGCTACGCGGCGGATGCTGTCCGAGGCCATGAGGGTGTAGAAATGGATGCTGGGCACGCCGTGTGCCACCAGGTCGCGACACTGGGCTGTGCACCACTCTACGCCGACCTCCTTGGCCTCCTCGTCGGTCCGGCAACGGCCGAGCGCGGCGGCAAACTCGGGCGGGAAGGTGCAGTGGAAGATGCGCGGAATGACCTCCAACTGGTCGCGCAGCACGATCGGCTTGATGCCCGGGATGATGGGCACCGTGACGCCCTCCGCCCGCATGCGATCGACGAAGGCGTAATACTTCGCATTGTCGAAGAACATCTGCGTAACGAGATACTCCGCGCCCTGCTCCACCTTCAGCTTGGCGTATCGGACGTCGTCGTCCATCGACCGGGCGTCCTCGTGCATCTCGGGGTAGCAGGCCATGCCGTATGAGAAGGGCGTCTCGATGTCCGTGATCGGCGAGCCGTCCAGGGCGATGCCGCGGTTGAAATTGTTGACCTGCACCTGTAGATCGGTGGCGTGATCGTGATAGAGCTCGGCGTTGTCCGGCTCGTGGAGCCGCTTGACGTCGCCGCGGAGCAGGAGCAGGTTGTTTACGCCCAGGAAGTTCAGGTCGATCAGGCCATACTCCGTCTCATCCTTGGTGAAGCCCTTGCAGACGAGGTGTGGCACGGCTGCGATGCCGTAGCGGTTCTGTATGGCCGAGGCGATGGCGACTGATCCGGGGCGTTTGCGCAGGTTGACGGTGCGCACCGTGCCGTCCGTGCCGCGCACCTCGATGGCTTCGCTGTGGTGCGAGGTGATGTTGATGTACTTGGGGTCGAAGTCGCGCAGCTTGTCGATGACGCGATAGACGCTCTGGATGCTGTTGCCCTTCAGCGGCGGCAGGATCTCGAACGAGAAGGCCGTGCCTCGGCTCTTGTTGATTAAATCGATGACTCTTTCCATATATAGGGTAGTTATAGGGTGGGTTGATCGGGGGTGACATACATATAATAAGAGGTGTACATTCACCCGCGGCCCTTTTCGGCGGACAAAAGTAGCACGAGACTTGTCAAGCGGCGGGCGGGGCCGCCTTCCTCTCGCCTTTCTGTTAAAATATTTAAGAGATCGACCATTGACAGCAGTCAGAGGCATGCAAAACGCGTTTTTCTATCCATTGACAATAGTCAGAGGGGTCTAAAACGTGTTTTGGGACCCATTGACAACAGTCAGAGGTGTCCCAAACGCATTTCTTAGCCCATTGACGGTAGTCAGAGGCATCTAAAACGCATTTTGCATACCTCTGACTGCTGTCGACGTCTTTTTTTCTTTCGCTATCCGACTTATTTGTACCCGGTTGTAAGGGCGCAAAAGCAGATGCCCCGGGAATCCAGGCTTCAATCAATAACCAACGATATAACTCCGCTTCAGTCCTCCAGCGTCACGGTGGCGTCACGGACTTCGCCACCGAGAGGCGGGTGATGTTTGGTGACCGTGACGCGTAGGTCGGTCAGGTCAGATCGATAGGCGTGCAGGGCGCGGTGGATGCGTCCGGCCACATGCTCGATCAGGCGCGAGGGACGAGCCATCTCGGCCTGCACTCGGTCGTATATTTCGGCATAGTTGACCGTGTCCGACAGCTCGTCCGTCTCCGTGGACGCGAGCGAGGGCAGGGCGAAGGCCACGTCGACGGTGTAGTATCCGCCGATCACAGTTTCCTGTTCAAAGACGCCGTGATGGGCGTAGAATTTCATGCCGCGTAGGGCGATTTTTCCGTTCATAATCAGAGATTGTTAGGGCCATAGGGCCGACTGGTTTTGAGGGCTTCACCCTCGATAATCGTTGGTAGTTACGGCCTTTAGCCGGGTTGCTGCCATGTAGGAATAGATCTCGTCTCTGTTCGTTCTGTCTTTCGCCGCCGGAAAAACTGTCTATATTTGCGAAAACCAAACATAAAAAATCATGGTACGAACAAAGAACGAAGAGATACCGCTGAGTAGCGGTGGGATGCACAATGTGCTGGCCGCGGGAACGGTCGTAACGGGTAGCGTGGCCTCGGAATCGGACTTCCGGTTGGACGGACGTATCGAGGGCGACATCAATTGCAAGGGCAAGATCGTCATCGGCCCTAAGGGTAGCATAGTCGGTAACATCATCTCCGACAATGCTGAGATCTTGGGCGATGTAGAAGGCTCGATCCGTATCAAGGAGAAGCTGGTCTTCAAGTCGACCGCCATCATCAAGGGCGACATCTTCACGCAAACGCTGGAGATCGAGCCGGGTGCTCACTTCAACGGTACGTGTACGATGTCAGGCAAGGTGGACGATCCGCGTACACAGGGCAACAACAAGTCGAACGTCACGCCGCTCAATAAGAAGTAGCCCTCCCACATCTTTCATTCGTTTCACACACACAATCGCCTTCAATCGGTGCGGTTGCTCTCTCGGAGCATCGCACCGATTTTTTTGTTGAATGCCTCAGCTCCGAGTAGCTCCTCGAGTGTGAGGTGCATGCGGTAACGCCAGTAATGATCCGGATCGGCGGGGATGTTGATCCGCTCGCGAGTTGGGTCTGGTGCACGCAGACTACCATCTATTGCCAGCCAGTCCTGGAGAGGGAGGACAGTGAGGATGGAGGCCGCCTGAAGGTGGTCGCGAACGATACACTCAGCGGCTTCGGGCGTAGCTTCTTCATTGTGGGTAGGGTAGGAGAGGGCGTGCATATAACGGTGGGTGCGTTCGGCATCCTCTTGCCACCAGAGGCGCAGCGGCGCCATGTCGTGCGTGGAGGTGGTGCAGACAGAGAGGTAGGGCGCGCGGCGGAGATCGGTGAACTCTACGCCGTAGATCTTGGAGATGCGCCCCAGCTCAAGGCTGAGGATGCGCAGGCGGTCCATGACTTCGTGCACCGAATCGGGGATCATGCCGAGGTCTTCGCCACAGACAAGCATATCGGTGGAAGCCGTCAGGGGGTGGAGGCGACGGAGAGCCGTGTCACGCCAAAAGTCGTGGTGGCGGACGAAGAAAAAGTCGGCATAGAGTCGGTCGAAGGCGATACGATGGGCCTCAGTCAGTGTGTGGTAACGTAGTGAGCGATCGGCCGAAATACGCGGATGGTAATGGCCAGGCGTGTAGGGATCTTCCACGAAGAGCACCTCTTCGGTGAGACGGTAGAGGGCATCGCGCAGACCGATGTCGTTGGTGTTCTGAAACAGTGCGGCGATCTTTTGTTGGGTGTCACAAAGGGCGCTCGGAACCAGATACGCGTCATCGATAGAAGTAAGAAAACGTGCCAACACTTCGTCCGACTTATCACCGAATACTTCTGCGAGGCATTCGCGTCGGATCATAGGGCGGGCATAACGTACATCGAAGGGCAACCCAAAGGCCTCGATCTCGTCCGGGGTAAGGGGGAGAGCCGGACGGAAGTGCCCACAGAGGCCACGCACATAGTCGATCGGTACTTCCCAAATACGGAAGAAACCGAGGATATGGTCGATGCGGAAGCAGTCGAAGTATTCGCTGAGCTTACCGAGTCGAGCCTTCCACCATGCGAAACCGTCGCGCTCCATCACCTCCCAGTTGTAGGTCGGGAAGCCCCAATTCTGCCCCACGGCGGAGAAGTCGTCGGGCGGAGCGCCTGCCTGCTGTTGCGGGTTGAAATACGGCGTGTCAGCCCACGCGTCGACGCTGGCCCGGTTGACACCGATGGGTAGATCGCCCTTGAGGATCACACCTCGACGGCGTGCATAGTCGGCCACGTCGCTGAACTGTGTGTGCAGGATGTATTGCAGGAAGCAGTGGTAGCCCACCTCGCCAGACGTCTCCCACTGTGCATCGAAGAACGCCCGCACCCGGTCGGCATCGTACGTCGCATCGTCGCCCCAGCGGGTGAAGTCGACCGTGCCGTGTAGGTCGCGGTAGTAACAGAAGACGGCATAAGGCATGAGCCATGCGCGGTTCTCCCTGACGAAACGGTGATAGCCGACGCTCTGCAACACCTTCGCCCCCGACTCGCTGAAGTAGGCGCGGCAATAGGCCGATTTCTCCTTCACCACCGCCTCATAATCCATCTCCGGCAACGCGTTCAGTTGGCTTTGCATGCGTCGAAAGCGAGTCATCTGTTGCTTGTCTTTCAGGTCGCCCATGTCGGGCAGCGAGATGTACATGGGGTGGAGGGCGTAGACGGAGATGGCGCTGTATGGATACGAGTCGCGGTAGGTGTAGGTGGCGGTCGTGTCGTTCATCGGCAGCACCTGCACGACGGACTGTCCCGTCTCGGCGGCCCAGTCGATAAGGAGTCGCAGGTCGTGCAAGTCGCCTACGCCGAAGCTCGTTTCCGATCGCAGGGAGAAGACAGGAATCACCGTGCCAGCGCCCTTCCATGACGGACGTGCGTCGCGGAAGGGTGTTTCTGACACGATCACAACCTCGGACGCTCGTGGCGTACTCCCCGTCCACGTACGGTTAAAATCGGCCTCCCATTGGTGGAGTTGGCCGTCGGTATTGCGGAGGATGAACTTGTATTCGAACGGAAGGGTGAGCGTATCCAAGTCTAAGCAGACCTCCCAATCGGGGAAGTGAGCGTCGCTCATTCGTACGGCTCGCGTGGGATCCCAGTTGCCGAGGCTGTCGCAGCTACCGACGATGGCCACGTGCTCATCCTTTCCGACGCGTGGGGCGGACACACGCAGGATGAGGCTGTGCGGGTGAGTCGCCTTGGTCGGAGATTGTGGCTTGTGCCTGATAAAGTGTGCGTGGGTGAAGGCCGCGGTGTAGAGTGGGCTGTCGCCGGGGATAGTCTGCCAACGGTCATGCAGGGTGTAGACAGCGTGAGTCGGGTCGAGCGATACGTGGCGCATCGGTCTCCAAGGCTCGGCAGACGGTTGCCCGTCAGCGTCGACGGATTGGTAGGCATAGTCGGCCTCCAGCAACGACGTGGGCACATCGAGCGAGAGCGACCAATGCGCCCCGTCGGTGGAGGTCATCGATAGACCCGCAGCGGGGTCAGTACCGGCAGCTGTCGCGATGTCTCGGCTGACAAGCTGCACGGTGTGGCCCGTCGGTGCGGGGTAAAAGAGGTGGAAAGTGAGGGTCATAGGGGAAAGATTATCCGCACTCCGTGGCGCCGCAGTTGGCGCAGAGCAGGCAGCCTTCTTGGTAAACCAGCGTCTCGCTGCCGCAGTTGGGGCACTCTTGACCCTTCACCTCCGTGCCGTTTGGGAGGTACTTTTTCAGCGCGCGGGCCACACCGTTCTTCCACGTGTTGATCGATTCGTTATTCAGCTCCATCTCCTGCACCAGCTTGATGACCTGCGTGATGGGCATGCCGTAGCGCAGGACACCGGAGATCAGCTTCGCGTAGTTCCAGTACTCCGGCTCGAACTTGCTGTCGAGGCCCTCGAGCGTCATCTTGAAGCCGCGCTTGTTCTTGAACTGGAAGTCGTAATGCTTGCGACCATCGGAGTCGTAACTCTTGATGATAGAGCCTTTCTCGACCGTCTTGGGCAACATGATGCCCTCCTCGTCGTCGGCCAGACCGGTGAAGATCTCATAGGGGCGACCGTTGAGCAGGCCCACGAAGGCGATCCATTTCTCGCGGTTGTTCTGGAACTTCACCACGTCGGCGTCAAGCTCTGCCGGGCGGGTGGAGACGATCTGCGGGGGAGCCATCTTGGTCTCTCCCTTCTTCTTCTTGTCCTCGGCGGAGATGAGTACGCCGGCACGCGATCCGTCGCGATAGACGGTGCAGCCCTTGCAACCCGAGCGCCAAGCCTCGACGTAGAGCTGATCTACGAGGTCCTCAGAGACATCGTTCGGCAGGTTGATCGTCACGCTGATCGAGTGGTCGACCCAGCGCTGGATGCGGCCTTGCATCTTCACCTTCTGCACCCAATCCACATCGTTGGAGGTGGCCTTATAATAAGGTGAGTGCGCGATCATGTCGTCGATCTCGGCCGAGGTGTACTTCTTGGCCGCCGGGTAGCCGTTGGCCAGCATCCAGGTGACGAACTTGTGGTGGAAGACGACGTACTCCTCGAAGGCGTCGCCCGTCTCGTCCACATAATCTATATGTACGTCTGTGTCGTTCGGGTTCACCTTGCGGCGGCGCTTGTAGACGGGCAGGAAGACGGGCTCGATGCCGGACGTGGTCTGCGTCATGAGGCTCGTGGTGCCGGTGGGGGCGATGGTGAGGCAGGCGATGTTGCGTCGGCCGAACTTCGTCATGCGTTCGTAGAGGGCCGGGTCGGCTTCGCGCAGGCGGGCGATGAAGGGGTTGTTCTTTTCGCGTTCGGCGTCGTAGATCTCGAAGGCGCCACGGTCGCGGGCCAGCTCGACGGACGAGGAGTAGGCGGCCAGGGCGAGTGTCTTCTGTATCTCTTCGGCCACGTCGGTAGCCTCTTCCGTACCGTAACGGAGGTTGAGGGCTGCCAACATGTCGCCCTCGGCAGTGATGCCTACGCCGGTGCGTCGGCCCATGAGTGTCTTGCGACGGATGCGCTGCCAGAGCTCGCGTTCGGCACGCTTGATCTCGTCGGCTTCGGGGTCGGAATCGATCTTCTCGAGGATCTTGTCGATCTTCTCAGACTCGAGGTCGATGATGTCGTCCATGATGCGTTGAGCCAGTCCGACGTGCTTCTTGAACAGGTCGAAGTCGAAATGGGCATCGGGTGTGAAGGGGTTGACAACATAGGAGTAGAGGTTGATAGCCAGCAGTCTGCAGCTGTCATAGGGACAGAGGGGAATCTCGCCGCAGGGGTTGGTGGAGACGGTGCGGAAGCCGAGGTCGGCGTAGGTGTCGGGCACGGATTCGCGCAGGATGGTGTCCCAGAAGAGCACGCCTGGCTCGGCTGATTTCCATGCGTTGTGGATGATCTTCTTCCACAGCGAGCGGGCGCTGATGTCCTTTTTTACCATCGGATCGGGGCCTGCGATGGGGTATTGCTGGCGGTAGGGGGTGTCGTTAACGACGGCTTTCATGAACTCGTCGTCGATCTTGACTGACACGTTGGCACCCGTTACTTTGCCTTCGGTCATCTTTGCGTCAATGAATGATTCGGCGTCGGGGTGCTTGATGGAGACGGTGAGCATGAGGGCACCGCGTCGGCCGTCCTGCGCCACCTCGCGGGTGGAGTTTGAATAGCGCTCCATGAAGGGCACGAGGCCGGTGGAGGTGAGCGCGGAGTTCTTCACGGGCGAGCCTTTGGGGCGGATGTGCGAGAGGTCGTGGCCGACGCCGCCGCGTCGCTTCATGAGCTGCACCTGCTCCTCGTCGATGCGGATCACGGCGCCGTAGGAGTCGGCGTTGCCCTCGACGCCAATCACGAAGCAGTTCGAGAGCGAGGCGATCTGATGGTCGTTGCCGATGCCCGTCATGGGGCTGCCCTGAGGCACGATGTAGCGGAAGTGGTCGAAGAGTTCGAAGAGCTGGTCTTCGGTGAGCGGGTTGGGATACTTGCGCTCCACGCGGGCGATCTCGCGTGCCAGGCGGCGGTGCATGTCGGCGGGCGACTGCTCATAGATGTTCCCGTAAGCATCTTTCAATGCGTACTTGTTGACCCAGACTTTGGCGGCCAGTTCGTCGCCAGTGAAGTAGTCGAGCGATGCGGCGTAGGCCTCGTCAAAGGTGTACGTTTCCGTCTCTGCGCCCATGAAGTGAATCTTTTTCATTGAGGTGTATATGTATGCGTTTGTAGATTCGTTTTGTGCCGCAAAGGTAGACTTTTCTCTATGCCTCGTTTGTGGAAAGAATACACCTAAAAGATGGCGCAAGTGAAGAAGTTTCCCGAAACGATTCTCTAATCTGCTATAAACAAGCGTATAATGATTTTGAGTAGGCCGAAATGTTGTCCAAAAAGAATCACCCAGGAAAAGAACAATCGACATTCCCAAGCATCTTGCGAATTACTTTTCAACAAGTTATTATCTGGCTTGAGGCACTTGGTAGAGGGGCAGGTGGGATGAAACGAGCCTATCTGAGGGGGCAGCGAGGACATGAAATCGTGTTCCTCACTTTTGGATATGATCCATGTGGGCCTACTTTTGCGGCCGATGAGGACATCATCATAACCCATAACGATCACATACACATTAAAAAGAAAGGAACATCACCCATGGCATTAGACAATTTGATTTCGGTTTCATTCACCGACGAGGAGCTGACGAAGATCTCCACCGCCATTGAGCAGATCAACACGATACTCAAGGGCAAGGCTATCAACCTTACGCCCGAGGATCGCCGACAGTATGGCAGCATTGCCGACCGCAATAAGTTGCTGGTAGACAAGGCTAAGTTTTACATGGAGAAGGCGCCGCACACCGTGCCGAAGACAATCGACAAGGCCGAGTTCGACCGCGACTATGCGGCGCGTGGACAGGTGGAGACACCACTCCGCGAGCTGACTATGGTGGCTGAAAAGCTGCGTGACACGAAGACGCTGCTCGATTACGACAACTTGCAAACAGCAATGGCCTATTATCGTTACGTGAAATACTTGGCTTCGCAGAACGAACCGGGCACGACGACCATCTACCAAGACCTAAAGCTGCACTACCCCGGAGGAGGTAAAAAGGCTTCGGATAAGAATAAGAAACCGGAGGACAAGAAACCGGGTGACAAAAAACCGGAGGATAAGAAGCCAGAGGACAAGAAGCCAGAGGACAAGAAGCCGGACGACAAGAAAAAGCCCGATAACGGCGGCCCCGACATCCACCTGCCGGAGGAGTAAATACAGTTCACATAGTGTACGGGACCTACCCTTGGTAGGTTCCGTACTTGTTTTTACCCCCTTCGGAACGTGGTCTCGATACGTTCGGAACGTGGTCTCGATACGTTCGGAACGTGGTCTCGATACGTTCGGGACGTGGTGTTGATACGTTCGGGACGTGGTGTTGATACGTTCGGGACGTGGTCTCGATAGGTTCAGAACGTGGTGTTGATACGTTCGGAACGTGGTCTCGATAGGTTCAGAACGTGGTCTCGATAGGTTCAGAACGTGGTCTCGATAGGTTCGGAACGTGGTGTTGATACGTTCGGGACGTGGTCTCGATAGGTTTGGAACGTATTGCGACACGTTCTGAGGCCCCCGCTGAGAGGGAGGGGAAGGGCAAGCCCCACTCACCCCGACTATTCGAAGTCGCTAAAGAGGTAGTCCACAAGGCAAGCGATAGATATGATCACCAATCCAAGGCCTGATAATATCAGCATGGTGTGCAGAAAGCTAACACCACTCATCCTTAATATGTTACCAAGCACTATCACTGTAATAGAAACGCCTGCGATAGAGAGCAACCCCATGAGAGAAAGGCCTCGTTTCTTCACCTTCAGCTCTCGGCCGCAGCCTCGACACGTCACGGTCTTTTTCATGCCAAACATATCCCTCAGGCGGAGCCTATTTCCACAATGGGGGCACGCGTATCTTTTCGTCTTGTTCGCATTCATAATGAGGTATTCTTAGTCTTGCATCTCTCACTTTCCGAGGCGCTCTGTGCGGCCGTCAATCGTCGGTGTCGGCCGTGATGACGCCGATCTCGCGAAACCAGTCCTCGGCGCGGTCGGGCCAACTGTTGACCATCGCGCCCGTGTCGCGCAGCCCGTAGCCGTGCCCGCCGCGGCTGTAGAGGAAGAGCCAGGCGCGGACGCCGACCGACTTCAGGGCGCGATAGTAGGAGAGGCTGCCGTCGATGAAGGACTTGTCGTCCTCGGTTTGCACGATCATCGTCGGGGGGGTGCGCTTGGTGACGCGCAGCTCGGGCGCCGTCTGCAAACAGCTGTCGGTGGCGCGGGCCCCGAGGTGGGAGGGGTAGACGAGGAGGCAGAAGTTGGGGCGGCAGGAGGCTTTGTCGACGGCCCGCAGCGGGTAGGTGCGGCGGTCGAACTGTGTAGCGGCCAGCGCGGCCAGTTGTCCGCCGGTCGAGAAGCCGAGCACGCCGATGCGCTCTGGGTCGATGTTGAGCGAGGAGCGATGGGCACGCACGTAGCTGATGGCGCGCTGGAGGTCTTCGAGGGGCGCCTCGTAGGGCGGTCGGCCCTCACGTTGGGGCACGCGATACTTGAGCAGCACGGCCGTGATGCCCAGATCGTTGAGCCAGAGGCAGGCCTCGTCGCCCTCCAGGTCGTAGGCCAGGAGGTCGTACCCGCCGCCCGGGCAGACGATGACGGCCGATCCGGCGGCAAACTCCTGCGGGGGTTGATAGACGGTGATGGTGGGTTGGCTGACGTTCGTGATGCGCAGCACGTTTCCACCGGCCACGCGGTTGCCATCCGTATTTCTTTTTTCGGCCACGGTGTCGGCGCCGCCGGGCACGCCTTCGGGAAAGAGTTTGATGGGTTTGTCCTGCGCCGCGGCCGTCTGCATATAGCCCACGCAGACGCATAAGAGGATAAAGTGCTTCATCGCTCAATCGTTTGTTTTAGGGGAGAAGGGGGGGGAATCGTGTAGAAAAAGGAGGGGGGTGAGATACATTATATATATGTGGGAACGTGGGGGAGCATCGGCCGCTCCGCCCCACGCTTCACTTCTTGACGATTTCTTTTTCTTCCTGCATGTCCAGCTCGTTCTTGTCCTGGTCGTAGAATTTGTATTCCAGGAAGGCAAGGCTCTGGTCGGGCACGACCTTGAGCTGGTGCGTATATTTCATCTTCCACTTCATGGCCAGCGAGAAAATGCCCTTGTTGATGTAGGCCGCCACGTAGGGGTGGACGTTGAGGGTGAGTCGCTTCACGTTGTGGCGATTGACGAGGCAGTCAATCTTGCCCTCGAGGTTGTCGGTGAAGAGGATGGACGACTTGACCACGCCTGTGCCGAAGCATGAGGGGCAGCTTTCGGTGGTCTGCACGTCGAGGATGGGGCGCACGCGTTGGCGTGTGATCTGCATGAGGCAGAATTTGCTTAAGGGGAGGATGTTGTGCTTGGCGCGATCATTGGCCATCGCCTTGGTCATGTGCTCGAAGAGTTGCTGGCGGTTGGAGGCCTCGGTGAGGTCGATGAAGTCGATGACGATGATGCCGCCCATGTCGCGCAGTCGGAGCTGTCGGGCTATCTCTTCGGCGGCGGCGATGTTGACGTTGAAGGCCGTCTTTTCCTGCTCGGTGTTCCCCTTGACGCGGTTGCCACTGTTGACGTCGATGACGTGCATGGCCTCGGTGTGCTCGATGATGAGGTAGGCGCCGCCTTTGTAGGTGACGGTGCGGCCGAAGAGCGACTTGATCTGCTTCGTGACGCCGAAGTTGTCGAAGATGGGGAGCTCGCCGGTGTAGAGCTTGACGATTTCTTTCTGTTCGGGAGCGATGAGGCTGACGTAGTCGTAGACGCTCTCGAAGACGTGTTGGTCGTTGACGTAGATGTTTTGGAACGAGGCGTTGAAGATGTCGCGCAGCAGGGCGACGGTGCGGGCCGTTTCCTCGTAGATGACGAGTGGGGCTTTCGTCTTGGCGGCCACTTTGAGGATGTTGTCCTCCCAGCGTTTTTGTAGGATGCGCAGCTCGCCGTCCAGTTCGGCCACGCGTTTGCCCTCGGCGGAGGTGCGGACGATGACGCTGAAGTTTTTCGGCTTTACGCTTTGGATGAGTTGGCGAAGGCGGGCTCGCTCTTCGCTCGATTTGATTTTGGTGGAGACGGATATTTTGTCCGCAAAGGGGATCAGGACGAGGAATCGTCCGGCGAAGGATATTTCGGCCGTCAGTCGTGGGCCCTTTGTCGAGATGGGCTCTTTGGCTATTTGCACCAGTATCTCGTCGCCCACGGTTAGGGCGTCGCCGATGGTGCCGTCCTTATCGATGTCGGGCTGTAGGCTGACTTTCTGCACGGGCTGTCGGCGTTTGGGGTCGCCCCGCCACTGCTTGAGGAACTTCTGTTGCGTCTTGAACGTGGGGCCCAGGTCTTGGTAGTGCAGGAAGGCTTCCTTTTTATATCCCACGTCGACGAAGGCGGCGTTCAGCCCCGGCAGTAGCTTCTTGATGCGTGCCAGATAGATGTTGCCCACGGCGAAGGAGTCGCTCTGCTGTTCCTTTTGCAGTTCCACCAGGCTCCTGTCCTCGAGTACGGCGATCGAGATCTCGTCACGCTTGACGTCTACAATTAATTCGCTTACCACAATTTGATCTTGTTGCTTATTCGTGTATATATGAAATGGAAGAACAAACGTAAAAGCTGAGCGCTCAGAGTTTGTTCTTCCAAAAGTTCCCGGGTTGAGACTTACTTCTTCTTATGCCGATTCTTTCTCAGTCTCTTCTTACGCTTGTGCGTGGACATCTTGTGTCTCTTTCTTTTCTTTCCGCTTGGCATGACTTTGAATAATTAAATGGGTTATATAAGTGTTCCTGTTTTATTTGTTCGCTACTTGATTCATGAAGATTCGAGCTGGCTTGAATGACGGGATGTCGTGCTCGGGAATGATCATCGTGGTGTTCTGTGAGATGTTTCTGGCGGTCTTTTGCGCGCGTCTCTTGACGATAAAGCTGCCAAATCCACGGAGGTACACGTTCTCGCCTGCTGCGAGTGATTTCTTTACCTCTTCCATGAACGATTCCACGCTTGTCAAGACCGTATTTTTATCTATCCCCGTGCTCCTTGCGATCTCGCTTACAATGTCTGCTTTGGTCATATCTCTATTATAGTTATATATAATGTATCCGTCTAATATTTTGGACTGCAAATATATAGCCATTTGAATAATCTGGAAGGGGGGCACCAAAAAACAGTCCGCGGGGAGTGGATGAGCCGTTCGTTCCGGTGGGGGAGGGGTCAGAGCTTGCCGCCGTATTCGTAACCGAGGTCGTCGAGGGCGGTGCGGAGGCGGTCTTCGGTCACGTCGCCCACGACGGTGGCGGTGCCGGTCGGGAGATCGACGCGAACGGACGTCACGCCGTCCAGTTCAGAGAGCCCTTTTTCTACGCGAGCCTGGCAATGGCTGCAACTCATTCCGTTTATTCTAATTCTCATTTCCATATTGGCTTATTCCTTTCTTATTCTATTGGCTGTCGGCCTGTTCCGGCAGCGCGGCGCAAAAATAGACCGAAAACGCGGAGTGAAAAGCCGCGGATAAGCCAAACTGTAGTCGCTTATCGCTCGGGAACGCTCCAGAAACAGTGATTCTAAGCCGAAACCGCCCGGGAATGCTCCAGAAACAGTGATTCTAAGCCGAAACCGCCCGGGAACGCTCCAGAAACAGTGTATCTAAGCTGAAACCACTCGGGAATACTCTAGAAACAGTGTATCTAAGCCGAAACCACGCGGGAACGCTTCGGAAACAGTGATTCTAAGCCGAAACCACTCGGGAATGCTCCAGAAACCGCGTATCTAAGCCGAAACCGCTCGGGAACACTCCAGAAACAGTGTATCTAAGCTGAAACCGTCCGGGAACGCTCCAGAAACAGTGTATCTAAGCTGAAACCACGCGGGAGGGACTTGACGGAAGCGATCAGCGGGGTGGAATTTGGAAGGACGCGCCTGATGCTACCTTTGCGGCCGTCAGCCCGAGACCCGGGGTGACGCAAATCGGACTACATATATTATAGGTATACATTCAGATGAATCATTTAGAATGCGTGACTGCGCAGCGAAACCAGTGGTATTGGTATCTGCTGATCCTCTTCCTGAGTTTCCTCATTTCAAACACCCTCGGCACCATCCCCTATATGGCTGTCATTGTGTGGAACATCTTGCGGTCGGGGGGGCTGCAAAACATGCCGGAGGTGCTCTCCGGTGGCAACCTCTCGTTTTTGACCGAAGGGATTGACTCGAACCTGATGCTTTTCGTGATGCTTTTCGCCTTCGTGATCCTGTTGGTGGCGGGCGCTTACCTGATCCAGCAGCTGCAGGGGCGCACGTGGCGGATGGTGGTCAACGGGACGCAGCGGGTGCGCTGGAGTCATTTCTTCGGTGGCTTTGCCGTGTGGGGCGTCATCAACGTGATCTCGATGGCTGTGGGCTACGTGACGGATCCGGGCAATTTCGAGTTCCGCTTCGATGCCGCGCGATTCATCCCGCTGGTGCTGGTGGCGGTGACGATGATCCCGATCCAGTCCGCCTCGGAGGAGTTCTTCTTTCGTGGCTATCTGGCTCAGGGCGTGGCCTCGTGGACGGGCAGTCGGTGGTGGGCGCTGGTGGTGCCCTCCGTGTTGTTTGGGCTCATGCACACGGCCAACCCGGAGGTCGCCCAGTATGGTTTCTGGGTGATGATGCCGCAATACATCCTCATGGGGGTGGCCTTCGGATTGGCGGCGTTGCTCGACGACGGCATTGAGGTGGCGATGGGGGCGCACGCGGCCAACAACCTCTGCGGCGCCCTGCTGACCACGTATGAGGGGGCGGCGATCCAGACGGACGCCCTCTTCATGGTTCGTGAGCTCAACCCCATGGCGGATCTGCCGGAGCTGATTCTTTCGGGGGCGCTATTCGTGGGCATTTTGGCATACCTATATAAATGGCAGTTCGGGGTGCTCCGCCGGCCCGTGCCGCCTCCCTTCAAATACGTCTGAAGCTCACCCCGAACAACGACACTCCCCCTTCTCTTGAAATAAGAAGCGATGGCTTACAGCTTACGTACCTACCTGCCGTTCTATCGGCGCAACCTCAAGGTGGCACTCCCGATTGTGTTCTCACAGCTGGGTGGTGCGCTCGTACAATTGGTCGACACGCTGATGGTCGGCCGGCTGGGCACCGTGCAACTGGCATCGGTCTCGTTCGCCACGTCCGTCTTCATCATCGGCTTCGTTTTCTCGATCGGCATACTGATGGGCCTCACGCCACTGGTGGGCATGGCCTACGTGCGCGGCGACCGTGCCCGTGTGACGGACCTCTTCCAGAACTCGCTCACCCTGGCCACCCTCTCGGCCGTCGTCATGTGCAGCCTGCTCTTCGGCGTCATCCATCTAATGCCCTATATGGGGCAGGACGCGGCTGTGGTCGAGACGGCCATCCCTTATTTCAAGACCCTTGTTTTTAGCCTGATCCCCTTCCTCTATTTCACGGCCATCAAGCAGTTCTTTGAAGGCATGGGCAACACCATGATTGCGATGGTGATCACCATCATCTCGAATCTCATCAACGTGCTTTTCAACTATCTGCTCATCTATGGCAAGTTCGGATTTCCCGAGCTGGGCGTGCTGGGTGCGGGCGTCTCCACGCTCATTTCACGCCTGACGATGCCCCTCATGTTCCTCCTTGCCATCCGTCTTCGCAGCGAGTGGTGGGCCTATTTCCGTGCCTTCCGCATGCACCTCTTCAGTTGGCGCCGCCTCATCGAACTCGTGAAAGTCGGTGCCCCCATTGCGGCTCACATGCTCCTTGAGGTGTTAGCCTTTGCACTCTCGGCCATCATGGTTGGTTGGCTCGGTGCCACACCGCAAGCCGGCCATCAGATCGCGCAAAACATGTCGCACCTCACCTATATGATCGTGCTCGGCATTGGCGCCGCCACCACCGTCCGCGTCAGCCATCAGCTCGGCGCCCTCGACCTTGACGCCGCACGTAAGGCCGGCAACGCCTCCGTCCATCTCTGCCTCGTCTACAACACCCTGGCCGGCACCCTTCTCATCACCTTCCGCCATGCCATCGCCTCAGCCTTCACCTCCGATCCAGCCGTGATCGACATCGGCGGACGCCTCATCATCATGGCCGGCATCTTCCAAGTTTCCGACGGCCTACAGACCATCGGCGCCGGCATCCTTCGCGGCCTGACGGACGTGAAAATTGTCATGCTCTACGCCTTCATTGCCTATATCTGCATCAACCTGCCGTTCGGATACCTTTTAGGTTTCGTCTTCCAATTCGGAGCCATAGGCGTATGGGCCGGCTTCATTTTCGGACTCAGTGTCGCCGCCGTACTCTTCCGCCTACGTTGCCGCAAAATGTTCCGCCAGCTCGCAGCATCGGGCAAATACGCCGTGAAAACCGCTTAGTCGATCCTCCCTCCCCTCAATATTTGCGAACCTCTCCCTGATACGTCCGGGACGTGGTGTTAGTACGTTCCGAACGCAGTGTAATACGTTCCGAGGCGGCCATCGCTACATCCCGAACTATTCCTTAGATAGGTTCTTGACGTGGTCTCAACAAGTTCCTAAGCGGTCGTTGATATGTTCTGGACGTAGTCTCAATGCGTTCCGAGGTAGTCATTGATACGCTCGGAACCCTATTATCGGGTACTTCGGAACGTATCGAAGACCACTTCAGAACCTATTGGCGAATGGTTCAGAGGAACTCGCTGGGTATTTCCGTAAGGGGTAAAACACGTTCCTAATCCGCCGTCTGATACATTTCTAACACACCCTCATCCACCTTCTCATCGATACACAACAATATCACAAATACTAATGTACACATGTATATCTGTATACAGCACTGTATAGATTTACAAATGTTCGCCTTGCCGTATTCTGTGATCCTCATTAGAATATATGAAAGTATACCCTCATTCTCCTATTGTTACACCTTCCCGCTATGGTTATACATGTAAACGGCATCCAACATATATGCTGATAAACACCAATCTATACCTTATATAATGCATAATCATATCTATATATCAGCGTTTTATGCATGATGAATCAAGTGATCATTTAAATATAAATCAGGCCGGAGTCTGTACCAGAGTATGTATAGCTGGATGGATAGGTGTATGAGGAGTAATAATGCGCTTTTCATCAATCAAATATGGATGATATGAGAAAGTGATTTATACGGATCATATCATTACATTATGCACTAGCCATATATACGATCGATATAATTGTATACTCACAGCATACGAGTGTATATTGTTTGAAGTATACAATTACATCCTTCCAAAAACCGAATTACAATATATCTTTGTATACCCATTTTGCAAGGCAAATGGTAGATGTGTAAATCAATAATTGTGTATTATGAGTGAGAGAGAGAGAATTATGCAGGTGATGGCCCAAAAAGGGTTTACAGCATCACAGTTTGCTGAGGCGATAGGCATTCAGCGTGCGGCTATGTCGCATATCACGTCCGGGCGCAACAACCCGAGCTTAGACGTGATGAAAAAGATCTTGGAGCGTTTCCCCGATATCAGTCCGGATTGGCTACTGATGGAAAAAGGACCCATGAAGCGCGGTTCACAGCCGGTAGCTACGCCGCCGGAATCAACGCCACCCCCTCCGGCGCCCAACCTCTTTGTGGGCCTTCCCCCTGCAGCGACACCACCCGAACCATCGGCTGACTTTACGCCTGAGCTGTCCGAGCAACCGAAAACCATCGCCCGAGGAGTCGAGCGAATCCTACTCTTCTATTCCGACGGCACGTTCGAATCGTTCGTTCCGGAGAGAAAGGAGCAGGGGGAGGTGTAGTCGTCCCTCTACTTTGGTAGGAATTAGGCAAAAGGTTTTCTACACAATAACCCAACGCGATGCAACGTTTCGTACACAAACGCATCATCAGGGCAAAAAGTAGAAAAACATGAAGGCATTACTGTTATCATTCTTTGTGGTCGTCTTGTGCTACTCCCTCTTTCTTGACGAGGAGCAACAAGCCGCTCCTTCAGATAGAACCAACAAAACGACCATGCAAACGGAGGCGTACGACTATGTTCAAGGGCACGATACGACCGCTTTTTATGCTATCACCTCCCTCCCTTGGTCCTGACAGTCGGTAGAGTCGCTATCAGGTCACGAAAAAGTTGCAAGCGGAAACTCACTCGGTTTCTACTTGCAACTTTTTTTGCTCTGCAACGAGTTGTGTGAGGTAAGGTTTACGGGGGGCGCGTAGGGTGATTCGGCGGCGGAAAGCGTTTTTCGGCGAAAAAGCCCCATTTCCCGTGGCGGGAAACCGATCTCCAGAAAATTTTACCGCCTT
>ERZ773009.473-NODE-473-length-29585-cov-11.823603_pt1 | contig 29585 bp, 15 predicted proteins | sample MGYA00580663_ERZ773009 | MGnify/ENA primary metagenome ERZ773009 (study PRJEB29015, sample SAMEA2737969) | human oral metagenome | biome: human oral; feature: human-associated habitat; material: dental | place: China | collected 2026 ... | reverse complement strand
CCACGTACGTAGTCCAAACTTATCTGCTACTCGTCCACAACTTTTATCCCTACGCGGAGTAGCAACCTAATATAGGTTACTTCACAATGCTATATAGCTTGCTGCGCCATCCTATATAGGTCGGTGATGCAACCAATATAGGTTTACTCACTTACCTATATAGGTTCACACCACCCACCACTATTGGTTGGTATCAGCTCTGAGCAAAGTAGCTGGTGCTGAGGGGGTCTACTTATTCTATTCTTTTTCTAAATTTGCAGTACACACACGCCCCTTATGGGGGCGCACGCATGACAAATATCTTCCCAAATCAAGGGCCTTATGAAGAAGCACATCCCAGAGGCTACGCGCCTCCTTATCGTAGCCCTCCTCTTTGGTATTCGCCTGAGTGGAGCTGCTCAGCAGCCCACGACAGATAGCATCACGACCCCCGACAACGAGCTCGAGGGCGTCAGCGTCATCGGCTATCGCAAGATCAATACGGGCAATATCCACAAGCAGATCTTTGAGCTTGAGGCGAAGGGTGTCCCGAAGGGTGCCTCCGCTGACCGTGCGCTACGCTATGTGCCTGGACTCCTTATGGGGAGTGCGGGCTATAGCATCTTGGGCAGTGAGCAGGTCGCTCAGGTGCTGATAGACGGAGCACCCGCCAGCCCCGAAGAGCTGGCAAGCCTCCCTGCGCAGTCGATCTGGCGCATCGAGGTCCTGCGGGGTGGCGTCGATGGCGACCGCATCAATATACGTAGGCTACGCAGTCTCACGCGGGAGCTCAAGGGACGCATTGACCTTGGGCTTAGTCAGCCCGCCCGCTACTCGGCGAGTGCCAACCTTACCCTACAGACCCCGACGACCGTGCTGACCTTCGTCCCCTCGGCGCTATGGAGTCGGCAGGAGATCTCCTCACAGCTCGACCGCAAGAGTGCGGGGGTGGTACACGGCTGGCATCATCAGACGACGACTAAGACCAAGCAGGCAAGCTCGCTTCTGCGCTTTGACTTCTTCCCCAGCAAGCACTGGGATAATACGCTCGTCGCGATGTATTCGTACAATGGACATGATGGCTTCAGCGAGTCCACCCAAGATGCCCTTCCCTCCCAGCGGCTGGATGAGACGGGCTATATGCAGGTCTTGCAGGGGCATCTGGCGAGCCGCTATAAGTGGGGTGAGAGCTTCCTGCGTCTGCGTGGGCATCTGGCGAGTGAGTGGGACCGCCAAGAGCTGAGCCTCCAGACTGCCACGCACGAGGCAGAGAATACCTATCGGAGCCTCACGGGCGACCTGACCTATCAGACGAAGCTCGAGGGGCGTGCGGGGCGGCATAAGCTGAATACCGGCTACGCCCTGACGCACCGTGAGACCCGCTCAAGCTATAGCCCCCAGCGCTATAATAGCCTGATCCATGCCCTCAAGCTGGGCGATGAGGTCAGCTGGGGCGAGCAATGGGGTGGGGATTTCCTGCTGGATATGCAGTACGATGAGCAGCGCCTCTCCACTCTGACGCGTCGTGCTTGGTACGTCCTACCCTACGCCAGTCTCTATTATAGTGGAGCGCGTGATGCCGTCGAGCTGAGCTATGACCTCAGCGTCTCCCGCCCCACGGGGGAGATCGTAGACCCCACACGCTACTATACCTCCGACACCGAATACACCGAGGGGAATGCGAGCATCGCCAATGAGCGCACCCATACGCTCGCACTCCGCTACCAGCGTCAGGTCAAGCAGACCTTCCTCTCGACGGCCTTCACCTACACTCGGACGCTGGACGCTATCGGGCGTATCCATACGCTTGCTGATCCTCAGCTGGAGACTTGGGCGAACGTAGGGCGAAGCACCGCCTACGCCCTCTCGCTGGGTGTGAATAGCTCCTTCTTCGAGCATAAGATGAATCTGAACCTCGGGACAGCCCTCGGCTATGTCACGAAGGAGATAGCGCCCGAGCATCGCCTCACCGCCCTGAGCGCTGGTGGGAGTGGGCTCTTCTATCGGGGTACGCTCAACCTCAGCTACACGACGAGCCGAGACTGGACGTACACCATCTATGCGCAGTGGTCGGGTAGGGAGCTGACCTTCTCCTATCAGCGTGACCACCTGCCCTACGTGTACTTTGAGGTGAATAAGAGCTTCCTCGACGACCGACTCTCCCTCACGCTCTCTCTCCTCAATCCCTGGGGGACGATGCGCACCGATACCCGCTACTTCTTCCGTGATGTCACGCAGACCCGCTGGGTGACGAATAACCATAGTAGCGGCGTGCGTCTGGGGCTGACCTATAGCTTCGGGAAGCGCTTCCGTACCCGACAGGGTAACGAGACCATTGAGCAGACCGACCGTAAGGGGAAGTAAATCCGCAAACTCCCTCACGAAGCGATCCCGTGAGCTGTCGGAGGTGGTGCGAGTGACGAGGTATATACCTTGAGTAAAAAGCCCCACGTTATTAAGGTGAATGCACCCAACACCTGAAGCTCGGAAGGGCGAAAAGTAGGTCGGGGACTGCACAGATACTGCGCGCTTGTGCAGTGTTGGCGTTTGTATCTATTTGGTTATCTTTGCATTTGTCGCATGGTGTATGCTTTGCATCCGTGCACACCGACGGGAGGCGCGCTCCCGCCAGGTATTATCATTAATGTAGTATCAAAAGCTGGTATGACAAGAAAAAGAATGCGACTGTTATGCGCATCTCTGTGTCTGGCTGCCACGACACTCCCTGCCTGGGCGGCAACGCCCCCCTCAGGGAAGGCCCAGACACCAAAGAAGGAGACACGCACGACAGCCGGTCAGCAGGCAAGCACCACTGGTGAACACCTGCTCCTGGCCGACCGACTCGAGATCAAGAATCGTCTCTCCAAGGAGAAGCAGCGTCGCGAGGCTGATCTGAAAGCTAAGAAGCAAAACGAAGATCTCGAGGCACCGGCCTCTGAGCTCTACGGCGAAGAGTCCTGGGGAAGTCACGTAAACCCCTTCGCAGGTATGTCGGTCAATATCCCCGACCGCCAAGACATCGACCTGCAGGAGTTCGTGATGCCCATCGCCACCCGCCAAGTCACCTCGAACTACGGCTATCGCCATAGCTTCGGGCGTATGCACTACGGGACGGACCTCAAGCTGAGCCACGGGGATACGATACGTGCAGCCTTCTCTGGGAAGGTGCGTATCAAGTCCTACGAAGGTGGAGGCTACGGCAACTACGTCGTCATCCGCCACCCCAATGGTCTGGAGACGGTCTACGGACACATGAGCCGCTCCATCGTCCGCGAAGGGACGGTCGTCCGCGCTGGTGACCCCATCGGTCTCGGCGGTAGCACGGGTCGCTCTACTGGGCCCCACCTCCACTTCGAAGCACGCTTCATGGGTATCCCCATCGACCCATCGGACCTCTTCGACTTCCAGGCAGGTGTCCCACGCTACGACATCTTCGCCTTCGTCAAGGGTGCCTATCGCACGCCCCGCTCTTTCGCAGTAGCTAAGGCAGCTGCCAAGCCTAAGAAGAGTGGCGAGGCGAACGAAGACCAGTTCAAGACGCACCGCATCAAGAAGGGCGAGACCGTCCGCGCTATCGCAGCTCAGTATGGCGTCTCGGTAAGCAAGCTCTGCCGCACCAACGGCATCTCCGCCCGCGCCAAGCTCTCCACAGGGCGTACCCTCCGCATCCCGAGCTAAAGCCTACCGCACCGTCGTAAGCTATGCTCGCCGACACACTACAAGGCCTCACCGCTTAGAGCCCCTGGCTCTGGGCAGTGAGGCCTTGCCTTTTTCCGTATCTTTGCTCATAGGAATGGGGCTCCGTGCCCCAGCTCCCTCTGCTTCGATCTCCTCAGGATCACATCCCTCTTACGACAATATTTATAGTCTCCGAATGATTACTCTCTTTAGGAAGCACAGCTCCCCCGTGCTTTATGTCGTGGAGAGCACGGCGCCCTTGGCTGCCGAAGCCCTCGATCGCCTCACCTGGCTCTTTGGTGGGGCTACTTTGCTTGATACCCCCGCCCTCAAGGGCTTCTTCGTCGGGACGCGCCGTGAGCTCGTCACGCCCTGGAGCACCAATGCGGTGGAGATCGTGCGCAATATGAACATCCCCACGGTCACGCGTATCGAGGAGTTCAGCGAGGTCTCGGGGCCCGATGCGTCCTTCGACCCTATGCTGCAGGCCCTCTATGAGGGGATCGATGCTACGGTCTTCGACACGCACATCACGGCAGCGCCTATCGAGCATATCACGGACCTGCGCGCCTACAATGACGCTCACGGTCTGGCTCTCAGCGATGAGGAGATCTCCTACCTCGAGGGGCTCAGTGAGCGTCTCGGGCGTCCGCTCACCGACAGCGAGCTCTTCGGCTTCTCGCAGGTCAATAGCGAGCACTGCCGTCACAAGATCTTCGGTGGTACCTTCGTCCTCGATGGGGAGGAAGAAGAGCGTAGCCTCTTCTCGATGATCAAGGATACGAGCGCCGCGAACCCGAATCACTTAGTCTCGGCTTATAAGGACAACGTGGCCTTCATCGATGGCCCCAGCGACCTCGAGCAGTTCGCTCCCGCCACGGGGGATAAGCCCGACTTCTTCGTCCGTAAGTCCATCGACAGCGTGCTGAGCCTCAAGGCTGAGACGCACAACTTCCCCACGACCGTCGAGCCCTTCAACGGTGCTGCTACCGGTACCGGTGGTGAGATCCGTGACCGTATGGCTGGTGGTCGTGCCAGCGTGCCTCTGGCAGGGACGGCCGTCTACATGACGAGCTACCCCCGCACGGCTGCTGATCGCCCTTGGGAGCAGCACAGCGCTGCCCGCCCTTGGCTCTACCAGACGCCCCGTCAGATCCTGACGAAGGCATCCAATGGAGCGAGCGACTTCGGGAATAAGTTCGGTCAGCCGCTCATCTGTGGCTCGGTGCTGACCTTCGAGCACGAAGGCAAGACTGGCGAACCTACTTACGGCTTCGACAAGGTCATCATGCTGGCTGGTGGTGTCGGCTATGCCCGCCGCAGCGATGCGCAGAAGGGTACTCCCGAGCCTGGTGAAGAGGTCGTCCTGCTCGGTGGTGACAACTACCGTATCGGTATGGGCGGTGGTGCTGTCAGCTCTGTGAATACGGGGCAGTATGCCGGTGCTATCGAGCTCAATGCCGTACAGCGCTCCAACCCCGAGATGCAGAAGCGTGTCGAGAACGTCATCCGCACGCTCTCGGAGAGTGAAGACAATCCCATCATCTCCATCCATGACCACGGGGCAGGGGGGCACCTGAACTGCCTCTCCGAGCTCGTCGAGACGACGGGTGGACACTTCGACCTCAGCACCTTCCCCATCGGTGATGAGACCCTTTCGTCGAAGGAAATCATCGGCAACGAGAGCCAGGAGCGTATGGGCCTTCTGGTCAAGGGCGACGCCGTAGAGCGCATCGCTCGTATCGCCGAGCGTGAGCGCGCACCGATGTACGTCGTCGGTCGCACCACGGACGATATGCACCTGACCTTCGAAGAGGCAGGTGGTGATAAGCCCATTGACCTGGCGCTGTCGGATATGTTCGGCTCGGCGCCCAAGACCTACATGGTCGACAAGCATATCGCCAAGACTTATCCCGCCCTCAGCTATGACGCTGCTCACCTCGAGCACTACCTCGATGAGGTGCTGCAGCAGGAGGGGGTCGCTTGTAAGGACTGGCTGACGAACAAGGTCGACCGCTCCGTCACGGGCCGTGTAGCTCGCCAGCAGTGTCAGGGTGAGATCCAGCTGCCCTTGAGCGACTGCGGTGCTATGGCCGTCGACTTCCGTGGCCGTGCAGGTATCGCTACCTCTATCGGTCACGCTCCCGTAGCAGCGCTGGTAGACCCTGTCGCTGGTAGCCAGCTCGCCATCGCTGAGGCACTGACGAACATTGTCTTTGCGCCCCTTACCTATGGCCTCGAGGGCGTTTCCCTCAGTGCCAACTGGATGTGGCCCTGCCGCAATGAGGGCGAAGATGCTCGTCTCTACGACGCCGTAGAGGCTGCTTCGGACCTCGCGATCTCGCTCGGTATCAATATCCCCACGGGTAAGGACTCGCTCTCCATGACGCAGAAGTACCCCAACGGCGAGAAGGTCCTGAGCCCAGGCACCGTCATCATCAGCGCTATCGGTGAGGTCTCTGACGTGAAGAAGATCCTCTCACCTGTACTCGTCGCGAATCCCGCATACCCTGTCTATCATATCGACTTCAGCTTCTCTCCGCTGGCGCTCGGTGGCTCAGCCTTCGCGCAGGCCCTCGGTGAGCTCGGTGACGAGACGCCCCGCATCGAGGAGCCCGAATACTTCCGCGAAGCCTTCACTGCTGTGCAGGAGCTCATCCAGCGCGGTGTGCTGACGGCTGGTCACGATATCTCGGGCGGTGGTCTCATCACGGCGCTCTTAGAGATGTGCTTCCCCTCTACAAAGGGTGGGCTGTCAGTCGACCTCACAGCCTTCCCCGAGGACGATATCGTCAAGCTCCTCTTTGCCGAGAACCCAGGTGTGCTCGTGCAGACCTCGCATCCCGAAGTCCTCGAAGAGGTACTGCGTGATGCCAGCATCGGCTTCGCTCGCATCGCCACGCCCACGGCCGACGGTCGTACGCTCTCGGTAAGCTACGGCAAGAAGTCCACGCTCACGCTCGATATCGATGCCAAGCGCGACCTCTGGTACCGCTCCTCTTATCTGATGGACAAGTATCAGAGCGGCGAAGAGCTGGCTAAGGCTCGCTACGAAGGCTATAAGAATCAGCCCCTCCGCCTCACGGCTCCTAAGGGCTTCACGGGTAAGCTCGCTGACCTCGGTCTCGATCCCGACCGCACGGCGAAGGCGCCTGTCCGTGCCGCCATCCTCCGTGACAAGGGGACGAATGGTGAGCGTGAGATGGCCTACGCCCTTTATCTCGCTGGCTTCGATGTCAAGGACGTGCATCTGACCGACCTTATCTCGGGTCGTGAGACGCTCGATGATGTACAGCTCATCGTCTTCTGCGGTGGCTTCTCGAACTCTGACGTCCTCGGCTCGGCTAAGGGCTGGGCAGCAGGTATCCTCTTCAATGAGCAGGCGAAGGCTACGCTCGACCGCTTCTACGCTCGCCCCGATACGCTGAGCCTCGGTATCTGTAATGGCTGTCAGCTGATGGCCGAGCTGGAGCTCCTCTATCCTGAGCACGAGCTGAAGCATAAGATGGCGCACAACGACTCGCACAAGTTCGAGAGCTCATTCGTCAGCCTCACGATCCCCGAAAACCACTCGGTGATGCTCCGTGATCTGGCTGGTGCGTCACTCGGTGTGTGGGTCGCTCACGGCGAAGGGAAGTTCGAGCTCCCCTACGACAGCGACCGCTACCACGTCATCGCACGCTACGCCTATGATGCGTACCCCGCGAACCCCAACGGCTCGCCCGACGCTATCGCAGGGCTGTGCAGCGCTGATGGCCGTCACTTGGCCCTCATGCCTCACCCCGAGCGTGCGATCTTCCCCTGGCAGTGCGCTTACTACCCCGAGGCTGACCGCCGTGAGCACGAGGTGACTCCATGGATGAAGGCCTTCCGCAATGCCTACGACTGGTGCTGTGAGCACAGCCGTTAGGCTACGGTAGCTACGAAATGATCGAGCCCCGATCTCCCATGTGGGAGGTCGGGGCTCGGTCGTTTAGCGGGACTCGCTCGGCCTTAGAGCGTGTAGTCGAGGCCGATGGAGAAGATCTGATTCTTGCGGGTGTAGACCTCGCTACCAGGGAGCGCGATGCCAAGGGCGGGCTGAGCAGCGTAGGTGCTGACGACCTTCTTGTGATCTCCGTAGCTGGAGATCATGTAGGCGAGGTTCAGCTGGGCTTCCTTCGTGAGGTGTAGGCCGACGCCGAGACCGTAGGAAGTGGAGCTCATGTCGAAGTGGATGTTGCTCTGATAAGCATCGCTCACCCCCTTGCGCGTGATCTGCACACCGCCGCTGACGTCGAGCCAGTCGAGAGCGTTCCATTCGAGGCCGAAGAGATATTCGTTCGTGTTACCCTTGAGGGCCTTCTGCTTGTCACCAGCCATATTCGCAGACTTCTCGAAGAAGTGATTGTAGCTGACAGCTGCAGTCAGCGTGGGGAGGATGCGGTACGAAGCCCCTACACCGAGGACGGCGGGTAGATCGTTGGCGACCTTAGCACCGTCGGCGAACTGCTCCATGCCCGAGTCATTGGCCTGGGTTGTGTTCTTCACGCGGATAGCGGTGCGGAACTCATAGCGTGCCCCTACGTTCAGCCCTTCGTAGTTGAAGTTCAGACCGACGATAGGCGCCAGACCGATACCCGTTTGCTTGACCTCGATGCGCTTGTCGAGGGTCTTCTGTGCCAGCTGACCAGGGACGGCGAGGACAGGCTGTACCTGTTGCTTGAGGCCTTCGGGCAGGTTGTTGACGATAGGCTCGGCAGCCTTAGCTCCTACGGCGATAGCGCCGAAGTAGGTAGGAGCGTGGTGCATAGCGCCGTCAGCACCGCTGACCTGGATGTTGCGGATGTAGCCCGTGTAGGTGTTGTAGGCATAGCTCAGACGAGCACCGAGGTAGGCACTCAGATGCTGGTTGATCTTGTAGCTCGCACCAGCCTGCAGGCCGAAGACGTACTGGAGCCCCTCGAGCTTGCTATCTACGGAGTACTTGTTGGCAGCCTTGATCGGGTCGATGAACTTGGCAAAGCCTGCCTGAGCTTGTGGGGAGAGAGCCCCTGCGGGGAGGGTGGCGATCATGGCGGTAGCCTTCTGAGCGATGGCCTGCGTGATCGTGGGGACGAGTGCTACGTTCGCCTCGAACTGAGGGAGCCCGCTCGTGAAGCTGGCCTTACCACCACCGCCGAAGACGCCTGCGACTGCCGAGAATGCCCAGTCACCCTTCTTATACGAAGCCATGAGCGTGGGGACGATGGGCGCGGTGGCCTTCCCCTCGAAGCGCTTGGTCGTAGTGCCTGCCGTAGAGTAAGCGAATGGGGCGAAGGTAGCGTCGATGTCACGGCGCTGGAGTACGGTCTGGCTGTTGACCGAGAAGCGCCAGCCGTCGGGCGTGAAGACAAGACCTGCGGGATTGTAGTAGGTCGCGTCGATAGCGAGCGAGGCATTGCGCGCGAGGCTACGCAGGTAGAGGGCGTGGAGACTGGTATTGTTCAGCAGACCCCCAGCGTGTGCTGCGGGGGCAGCGGTGAGGGCGATGAGGCCCAGGAGTAGCGTTTTCTTCATTGCTATATAGGATGATTTGTCGCCCCGTAGTGGGGTGCTTACCTCACGGGAGGCAGGACAAAGATAGAGAAATGTGCACACTTTGCTCAAATGTGTGCGTGTATCTCAGCGTATTCATGGTATCAAGGCAAAGAAAAAGGGCTCCCGTAGTGCGCACTACGGGAGCCCTCTAAGGGGTAGGTCAGTGACCTAAATGCAAGAGGCTTGGCCTAGTACTCGTCAGAGACACTCAGCTTAGCACGGCCCTTGGCACGGCGAGCAGCCAGTACGCGGCGACCGTTAGCCGTAGCCATACGTGCACGGAAACCGTGCTTGTTCTTTCTCTTGCGGTTCGATGGTTGGAACGTTCTTTTCATCTCGTTTGTCTAATATATTAGTTGCTTATACTTTGCTATGTTCTGCAATTTGAGCCACAAAGATAACGAATTTTATCCAACCACGTCGTGAGGGCATTCCCTGTACCTCAGTAGCCCCCTCGCCCTCCCAGCCAAATTCTGCTTTGTATCCCTCTGCCGCACCCAACTCTCCGTAGTCCTATCGCCTGCTTCGTCAGCCTGTATGCATCTTACGGCGTGGAACGGATGTGTTTCTCCTCGTGGAAAGTATTCGTTCCAAAGTCGGAGCATTCGCTTTCCTCGAGGAGGAAAGGGCGGCGAGGTAACTATCCTTTTGTCGATGCTCTGGTGCTGCAGTAGCATAACTGGCAGAGTTTCTCTTCATCGAATATATGTATCTTTGTCCAACTCTGATCGATGGAGGTCGATATCCTTCTTTCTCCATGTATATGGCGACATTGTAGCACCTTCATCCACGAGGAAAGTGTGCATATGGTAAGCTGTTTCAGAGCAAACATCCGATTCTTCATTCATCCTTGATAATGAACACTTCTTTGACGACTGCTGAGTCAACACCTTTGGTCTCGGTAATTATCCCTGTTTATAAGGTAGAGGACTATTTAGCTGAGTGCGTCGACTCGGTCATTAATCAAACCTACCGCAACTTAGAAATCATCTTGGTGGACGATGGTTCGCCCGATGGCTGTGGCGCAATGTGCGACGCTTATGCCGCGCAGGATGAGCGTGTGCGCGTGATTCATCGCCCTAATGGAGGTCTCTCTGCTGCGCGCAATAGCGGGATGGATATCGCTACAGGAGAGTTCATCACCTTCTTAGATAGTGATGACTGGATATATCGAGGGATGATCGAAGGGTATATGCAGTGCTTTGCGAAGCACCCAGAGCTGGACTTGGTAGAGTCATGTATCTACTATTCCTCTTCGGACAAGCCGTGTAATGTGGGTGAGTATGTAGGTGACCCACAGGCGGAGGACAGAATTCTCTCAGGAGCAGAGCTTATGGAGCAGTTCTGTATGGAGCTTTATCCTTCGTCTAATCCTTCAGCTTGTAATAAGTGTTATCGGACACAGTTGCTACAAGGTCATAGATTTGCAGAGGGTTGCGTGTATGAGGATCTGGAGTTTAATCTGCGACTCTATCCGCATGTGAAGGCTTATTTATTTTGGCCTCAATGCAACTATTACTATCGAGTGAATAGATCAGGATCTATTACAGAATATAATGATGCTGCTATTCTCTCTTCTGTGGCTGATTGCTATGAGAATATGCAGCAGATTATCCTGGATCTTGAAGGGCAGATGGCAGGAGGAGCGACTATGTCTGGTGGTATCTCGGCTGTAGATCATCGTCTTTATGTCATCTCGCAGATGACGAAGCATCTGATCTATCCTCCTTGTAGTGATCTACGTCGTTCGAGCCTTCGTAGGGCGCTCATTCCCATACTTCGTCCCTATGTTAAGTTCTTGAGATCTCGCCCATATGAGAGCAGGTATCGTCATATGTTGCTGGCGCGTAATATTATGGTCTTCTGCTATCCGCTCTATATGCACGTCTACGTGCCATTGTACCTAAAGTATCTGGATGTGAAGAGGAAGCTTGGTTTAGATCGCTAATAGGTCTTCCGGAGAGTCTCTCTCTATCCTTAGATTAAGGTGTTGCTTATTAGAGCATCGCAGGCTCGTGGCTATTGCCACGAGCCTGCGATGCTTTGTGGGTGTGGGCTCTCACTTCGCTTTGGCGAGGAGGCGCTCGATGAGGACGGGGAAGGCGTAGGCGGTGCGCTCTTCGGTGGGGATGCTGAGGTAAGGCGAGGTGGAGCGGATACCTTCAGCCTCAAGGAGGAAGAGTGTGGCTTGTATCTGTCGATGGGAGAGCCGATGGGCGTGCGTCGCTATGGGCGTGGGGTGGAAGGTCGGCCGCTCCAAGGTGGCGAGCAATTCGCAGAAGGCGGGATGTGCCGTCAGCTCTTCGACCGTGATGCCTACCTCGCCCGTCTCTATGAGCGGTAGCTCGTAGAGCCCTTGCCATATGTCTCCTGCACCACGGCGGCGAATGAGCATTCCTTCACCCCCAGAAGCGTGGGGAAGACGCACGAGGAAATAGTACATAAAGCGAGGAAGCACCTTCGTCTTGCCCTGCTTGATGGGGAGCTCCTCCTCGATGCCAGCACGGTGCGCCAGGCAATGTGGTGCGATGGGGCACTCCGTGCAATTCGGGCGGCGAGGCGTACAACAAAGCGCACCGAGCTCGATGACCGCTTGGTTGTGGCGACTGGGATGAGCGGTGTCCAAGAGGGCTTCGGCAAGCGCCCAGTAGATCCGTGCCCCTTGGGTGGTGTCGATGGGATCCGTGGTGCCGAAGAGGCGACTGAGGACACGGAAGACATTGCCATCCACGGTAGGGTAGGGCAGGTTATAGGCGAAGGAGAGGATTGCCCCACGTGTGTAGGGTCCCACGCCAGGAAGGCGACTCAGTCCTTCGGGCGTGCGAGGGATTTCTCCCCCGAAGTCGGAGACGATAATCTGGGCAGCACGCCTGAGGTTGCGCCCGCGTGAGTAGTAGCCCAACCCTTGCCATAAAAGGAGGACTTCATCTTCACTGGCGGCGGCTAAGTCGTGTACGGTGGGGAAGCGTTCGGTAAAGCGATGATAGTATGCCATCCCTTGGTCGACGCGCGTCTGCTGGAGGATTATCTCGGAGAGCAGGACGTGGTAGGCGGAGACATCTTCTCTCCACGGTAGGGCACGTGCGTGCTCGTCGTACCAGCTGCCGAGACGGCGCTGCACATCACGAAGGTCTATGCCTTCGGTGGATGGGGTGGGATGGGTCTTCTTCATCGGGCGCAAAGATACGCCATTACGCACGTAGCCCCTGCATCCCGAGTGATGCAGGGGCTACGCTTATATAAATACGATTAATGAAGTGCGGGGGATTACTTCGTCTCAGCGCGGAGGACCTCGACGGCCTTCTCGATCTGCGTGTCGACGCCCTGCAGGACCTTCGTGGGGTCAAGAGGCACGACGACGTCGGGCTCCATCTGGGTGTTCTCCAGATAGCGACCATCGAAGAGACGGAAGCCTACGGCGGGGATACCGAAGTAGACGCTGGGATCAAGGAGCGTCACCCAGTTCACGCTGGTCATCGTACCAGCTACGGGCATACCGACGACCTTACCGACCTTGAGGTGCTGATAGACCCAAGGCGTACCGTGGGCATTGCTGTAGTCAGCTTCGCAGGTGACGAGGACGGAGGGGCGATTCCAGCGGCGGGAGGACATCTCCGAGTACTGGCGGTCACGGACGACCTGGTCAGCGTAGTGCTTACCCGTGAAGAAGGCTTCGATATCCTCATGGAGACGACCACCGCCGTTGTAACGGATGTCGATGACGATACCCTTTTTCTGGTAGTACTTGCCCATGACGTCGGAGTAGACCGTGCGGAAGCTGGGGTCACCCATCGAGGGGATGTGGACGTAGCCGAGTGTGCCCTTCGATACGCGCTCTACCTCTTCGGCACGCTGCTTGACCCAGCGCTTGTAGAGGAGGTCATTGAGGGCTGAGGAGGAGATGGGGCGGATGACTTCGTCGACCTGCTCGCCCGAGGTGGTGCGGAAGGAGACGAGGAGGCGCTTGCCTGCCTTATCATTCAGCAGGGGGAAGTAGTCCTTACCTGCCTCGAGCTTCTCGCCATTGATAGCAGTGATGAGGCTGCCCTTCTGCAGCTTCGTGCGGGAGTTGTCGAAGGGACCACCTGCCACGATTTCGTCGACGTGCAGGGCACCAGAGCCTGCTACAGGTGAGACGAAGACGCCGAGCTCAGCCGTGGGGAAGGCCGATGATGAGCTGCGAGCACCCGAGCCCGTGTGGGATACGTTCAGCTCGCCGAGGAGCTCGCTCAGCATCTCGGCGAAGTCCTGGTTGTTGTCGATGTAGGGGAGGAAGGTGCGGTAGTGGTCGGTGAGCTTCTTCCAGTTCACGCCGTGCATATCCTTGCGGTAGAAGCGTGCTTCTTCTTCGCGGACGACTTCTTCGTACATGACCTCACGCTCGCGGATGCGGTCGATGTGGCGGTAGCCAGCCATCGTGATGGGCTTCGTGGCATCCGTCTTGGGATCGAGCGTCATGGGCGAAGCGCCGAGGATGAAGAGCTTCGTGCCCTTCTTGTCCGAAGCGAAGAAGGGAGAGGAGAGGTTCATCTTCTTCTGCAGCTGCGTCGTGTGCTTGCGCATGTCGTAGACCCAGAGGTCTTCGCCTGCTTCGGTAGCGGAGAAGTAGAAGAGCTTCTTGTTGTCGGACGAGAGGATGTAGTCGCCGAGGCGCGAAGAGGCGGGGGTGATGCGTACGGTGCGCAGGTCGAGGTTGTCCCATTCGATGACGCCGTTGGTGCTCTTAGCGGGCTGAGCCTTCTTCGTCTTCGTGGTGTCGGCCTTGGCTTGCTTCTCTGCTTCCTCGAGGAGAGCGAGGTCTTCGTCGTTCATGCGGAACTTCTCGTAAGCCGCGCGATTGAGGAAGACCGCCATAATATCGTTCATGGAGCCCCACGAAGCGTGGTTGCGCATACCATACTTATCGGTAGCGTAGAGGAGGATGTTCCCATCGGTAGACCAGCGAGGGTTGCTGCTGAAGTAACCGCTGTTCGTGAGGTTCTGGATGGGCTGGCCACCCTGAGCGCTGACGATACCTACGTCGGTGTAGGGCCCACGGCCACGGGAGACGTAGGAGAAGGCGATCCACTTCCCGTTGGGTGACCATACGAAGTCGGGGTCGAGCTTCTGTGAGCCGTCGGTGATCTGACGAGTCTGGCGGGTCTTGAGGTTGTAGACCATGAGCTTCTCTCGCTGGTAGAGGAAGGCTACCTCATTGCCATCGGGGGAGAAGGAAGGGTACATCTTCTCGCCCTTGAGCGAGGGGATGAGCTTCTCATCACTGATAGCCATGGCGTTGGGGAAGTTCTGATCTTCGCTACGCTCGACCTTAGCGATGTAGAGATCCCATGAGCCGTCCTTCGTGCTGGCGTAGACGACGGACTTGTTGTCTGCACCAAAGCTGACGCCGCGCTCAGCCTGTGAGCCCTTCGTGATCTGACGGGTCGTGGTGTAGTCGGTAGCGGTGACGAAGACGTCACCACGCGAGAGGAAGGCGATCTGCTTGCCATCGGGAGAGACAGCAGAGGAGCCGAGGCTGCGGCTCATCGAGAGATGCAGCTCTTCGTCGGGAGCCTGGTCCTTGGAGATGCGGATGGGTACACGCTGCTCGCTGCGACCTGGGACGAGGGTGTAGATCTCACCGGCATAGCCGAAGCAGAGCAGGCCATCGGCAGAGCTGGAGAGGAAGCGCACGGGGTCGCCCTTGAGCTGGGTGAGTGCCTTGGCTTCGGTAGCGGGGCCAGCGAGATTGCCTTCGTAGACATTCATCGAGCCACCATTGCGCTCGCTGAGGAAGTAGAAGGACTTACCCGTGGGGGAGTAGACGGGATCGCGGTCTTCGCCATCGTGGCGGGCGACGAAGCGGTAGGTCTTCTTGTCGAAGTCGTACTCGAGGAGGTCGCGTGAGGCAGAGGAGGTGTGGTGCTTACGCCACTCGTTCTCGAAGCTCTTGATCTCCTGATAGAGGATGCGACGGCCATCACGGCTGACATTCACAGCTTCGGCGGGAGTAGCGAGGATCTGCTCGGGGCGACCACCGGTGACGGGCACACGGTAGAGCTCAGTGAGCAGGGAGTTGGGGAAGAGGGCGGAGCTGGCAGGGTCTTGAATGTGTGCCTTGAAGATGAGATAGCGTCCGTCGGGGGTGAAGGCCTGGGGGATCTCACGCCCCGAGTGGGTCGTCAGCTGACGAGCCTTACCACCACCTGCTGGCATGATGTAGATGTTGACGCCAGAGGAGTTGCGGTCGGAGGTGTAGGCGATCTGCTTGCCATCGGGTGACCAGACGGGGTAGCACTCGTAGGCTTCGGTCGAGGTCAGGCGACGGGCTTCACCACCCACGGTGGGCACGGTGTAGATATCGCCTTGGTACGCGAAGGCGATCGTCTTGCCATCGGGGGAGATAGCTGGATAGCGCAGCCAGAGCGGGCGTTCCTGTGCAGAGGCGGAGAGTGCCGCCGCACCGAGGAGAAGCCCACAGAGAAGGGGTTTCTTTATATCCATTACTTATAGTGATGATTGTGTATGTGGTTCGATACCATGTATATGCTCAAAGGTACGATAAATAGAGGGAAGACGTAAAGGAGGCGAATGTGTCTATGGTGCACATCCCAAGTGGTGAGTAAAGAACACTCTGCCAAAGCGCGTGGAGAGTGGGCTCGTGAAGGGGGGGGGAAGTAACCAGTACTGGTCAGCGATCGGACTAGTACTGGTCACGCCGCGGAGCAGTACTGGTCACTAATGCCTACCAGTACTGGTCGATGCAGTGACCAGTACTACTTCATTTTCCCTCCTCGGTGGACAGGGGCAGTGAGCGTGGCGATTTGCTTGTGTGATAGTGGCCTAAGCAGTGGTGCCAAGGCGTCGTGATTTCGGCTACGGAAGTAGGGGAGAGGTCATGGCTTTTCGTGCCTTTTGGAGGGGGCTGTTTGTCCCGCATTTGCACAGGGAAAGCGGCTTAGGTGAATGTGCGGTGCACGAATTAGGGGAAAATGTGTACTTTTGCCCGTATTTATAACGCTCGTGTGGGGGCCTTTCCTCCACCTCTAATAAGAGCTCTATTACTATGGTGTCCGGGCTGTGGCGCTCCTTGCGATCGCAGCCCCCGACCCAGTCCGCCCATCGCGCGCTCCATGGTGAGAGCGCCCGTGAGGTGCCCCTTTCGCACTATGGGTGGATGCTTGACAGATATAAGATGAACTTACTTGAGCAGAAATTAGCATCCTTTACCGAGCCCCAGAAGGCTCAGGCTGCAGGGATTTATCCCTACTTCCGAAAGATAGAAAGCGACCAGGATACCGAGGTCGTCATCGATGGCCGTAAGGTCCTCATGTTCGGGTCGAACTCGTACCTCGGACTGACGAACCATCCCGAGATCAAGGCTGCTGCTATCGCCGCTACGGAGAAGTATGGTACGGGATGTGCAGGGAGCCGCTTCCTCAACGGTACCCTCGATACGCACCTCGAGCTGGAAAAGCAGCTGGCTGCCTTCGTCGGCAAGGAAGATGCCATCATCTTCTCCACGGGCTTCCAGGTCAATCTCGGGGTCATCTCCTGCCTCCTCGGCCGTGAAGACTATATCATCTGGGATGCACTCGATCACGCTTCGATCATCGAGGGTATCCGCCTCTCTCCCGCTAAGAGCCTCCGCTACAAGCACAACGATATGGAAGCTCTCGAGCGTCGTCTCAAGCAGTGCGAGCCCGACCGCATCAAGCTCGTCGTCGTCGACGGCGTCTTCAGCATGGAGGGTGACCTGTGTAACCTCCCCGAGATCGTACGTCTGGCGAAGAAGTACAATGCCTCGGTGATGGTCGACGAAGCTCACGGCTTCGGCGTACTCGGTGACCACGGTCGCGGTACGTGTAACCACTTCGGTCTGACCGATCAGGTCGACCTCCTCATGGGTACCTTCAGTAAGAGCTTCGCTTCTCTCGGTGGCTTCATCGCTGGTAGCAAGGTGCTCATCAACTACCTCCGCCACCACGCTCGCTCCTATATCTTCAGCGCCAGCTGTACGCCAGCCTCGACGGCTGCTGCCTCTAAGGCTCTGGAGATCATGCTTCGTGAGCCCGAGCGTGTGGAGTCGCTTCGTGAGAAGACGGCTTACTGCCTGGATCGCTTCCGTAAGTTGGGCTTCGAGATCGGTAATACCTCGACGCCTATCATCCCCCTCTTTATCCGTGATAATGAGAAGACCTTCCGCGTGACAGCTCTGCTCTTCGAGGAAGGTGTCTTCGTCAATCCCGTCGTGGCTCCAGCTGTCGCTCCTGGTGATACGCTGATCCGCTTCTCGCTCATGGCTACCCATACCTATGAGCAGCTTGACCGCGCTATCGAGGCGCTCGTCAAGGTCTTCAAGGCCCTGGACATTCCGCTCCATCCTCAGGCTTAGAGACAAGCGTCGCTCAGAAGAAAAAGATTATTACGGGTATCCTATCGAAATAAATTCGGGGGGATACCCGTTGATCTTAGTAGATAGCTCATCTATCGACGATGTATGACTACTTCAAGCGCCCACCTAGCCTCCCTCTTAGCTTTTATTGCTCTTGTCCTGCTTAGCCCCAGCTGCCGAGCTGCCCACGATGGGCAGAATGGTGAAGAGGGTGATCAGGCTCGCGAGGGAGTCGTCAGCTATACCGAAGACTACTCTAAGGTCCCGCTCCCCCCGCATACTTACCGCCTGACGCTCCCACATGCCAGCCCCCTCGAGGACTTCCGAGTGGAGATCGTACCGGCTCTTCCCAATACCGACCCGACGCACACCAGCATCGATGGGCGCTTCGTACCCAGTACCCAGGTGGATGTCTTCTCCTCCTACCGCTATCAGCATGGCGAGGGGATTATCTCCGCTTTCGATAAGCCTATCGAAGGTCTGGACCCCAAGCCCTTCCTCTATGGTGAACCCCTCCTTCTTCCCTTCCGAGGTAATAAGGAGCTGGCTATCACGACCAATGATAGTGTGCGCGTCGTCTACCGTATCTGGCGTGCTATGGGCAAGGCGACGAAGGTCAGCCCAGACTCCGTAGCCCGCAGGCTCCCCCGTAAGCGAGGTTACACGGCCTACGTCATCACCGCTCCCGAGCGTCATAAGGGCAATAGCCCAGACTACTATATCGAGCTGATCCCGTGCATACGGAAGAAGGTCGACTGCAATATCCATGTACTGAGCGGAAAGTTCGAGCTCGACATGGAAGCCGAAGGGCTCAACCTTCCCTACATCTTCAAGAGTGATGGCAAGACCATGTCCACTCGCATGGGCTGCCCTGATGCTCGTATGGAAGAAAAGCTCATCCGGCACATGGGCCTTGTGGTCCTACGTAATGCTGGCGAAGCGGTCACGGTGTATATCCCCGATCGCTTCACATTGCTCACTCGCTGCTACCGTCCAGAGGGCAAGCGTGAGCTGCTGACCAGCGACAAACAACCACAGCGCGATCTGAGTGCGCAGGTGGATGGTGATCAGAGATAATATCGTATCTTTGTAAAGGCGTTGTGCCTGACACGCAAAGATCTGTGTGCTGTGTGTCAGGCTTAAAAGGGAATCGAGTGAGAATCTCGAACAGTCCCGCTGCTGTATGTGCATCATACTGCTCCCTGCCGAGGGCTATGTCGAAGCCCTGACCACTGGAGGTTCTGTGTCTCTGGGAAGGGTGGCTGGGAGACAAGGTGCATGAGTCAGAAGACCTGCAACGCTCATTCAAAATGCTTCGAGGAAAGCTACAAGTGTGGGTCTCCATGCTTGGAATTTATTCCCCAAAGAGGATGTCCGCTCTTTTGAATAAAGTGGGCAGTGGTACTTTTGCCGTAATGATTTAGTGGATATGCCTCAGGTGGCGTCCAGGACGGTGGGGAAACTCGCGGGTCAGGACTCCTGCCTGAGGCTTATTCGTTGTGATGCCGCAAGATGCTATATCTTTGTACTATAGCAAATGTCTAATAAGTAATCATCGACGTGGTAGATTCGACTTTGCCCAAGGAATTCTCGGTAGCCCTAAAGGGGGCGCTCTCCTTGTTTATTGTAGGGACACATATCAGCTCGCTGTGCCAGCCTGATGAGGCGCTCCTGTGGCTACGTTTGTGTAATCTCCTTACCCCACTTGCGCTGGTCTTCTTCTTCTTCCTCTCAGGCTATGGGCTGATGACCCAGCTGCGTCTGCGCACCCTCCGTACACCTACTACGTCGCCAGGGGCCCTCTGGGCGGGCTGGCTCCCCCGAAGACTCTGGGGGCTAACTAAGCCGTTCCTCTTCTTCTATGCTGTGGCACTCTTCTTTCTCTTTGCAGGGTTTGGTTTTGACCATATTCCCCAAGCGCTGGCACAGCTCAAGGTTAACTTCATTATTTGGAAAGTAGGTATCCCTGGCCCCTTGACCGCTGCTTGGTATCTCTTGGAGCTGATGGCGCTCTATGTCTTCTTCTATTTCTCCTTCCGGTATGTCCGTCGTTGGGGTAGGGCTATGCTCGTGCTCATTTTGCTTACGCTCCTTCTTATGTTAGTTGCATGGCAAGTCGGCTTCGGGTACTACTGGATCCGCTATCCTCTTTGTTTCTCTGCGGGCGTGGTCTATGCTATCTACGAGAGGAGTATATATAAGCAGATAAAGGCGTATCGCATCCTCTGCCTTCCTGCAGTACTATTCTTGATGGGGGTATATATATGGAGTGTGCTGACCTTCCCGAATCATCCTATCGTGCTGATGCTCGCCAGCCATCTTGCTTACTTCGCCCTACCCGTGATGCTTACGGTGCTTAGCAAAGTCTGGGGGGCGACAGATCTCTTTATGAGACGTGCGCACGGTCCCGTTGGGAGTACTCTGATGTGGCTCGGTGGTATATCGCTTGAGACCTACCTTCTGCATATGTCCTTCGTGAACTTCTTTAGGAGCCCAGTCATCTATATTCAGTCGCCACTACTTTACCTTGTAGTGGTTTATACTGCCACTATATTCGGCGCCTATCTCATTGCTCGCTATCTCCGCGTCTTGGTGCGCGCTTGAGGTAGTCTCGTTTTTACTTTCTCCCCCTCTTTCCTCCTCGCTGATACAGCGATGTGGTTAGCTATATATAGGTAGGTAGCCACACTGTGGTGCGCAAGTTTTGTGGCACATGTACCTATTATAAGGTATATGCGGTGGTAGGATTATGCCTTTTTTTCGCTAATGTTAGTACGGCATATACCTAATTAAGCTATCTTTGTAGCGTGCAGTGCGTGAAGAGATGCGTCCCGACACAGCTATGGGATGCTTCAATGCTCTGCACGATAGCAATATATCTCCACAAGAAGGCAATAACATAGAATCAATTAAATAGCAACTTTATGTCGTGGTTAATTAAATCTTCGATCGGGCGTAAGCTGGTCATGAGCATCTCAGGCCTCGCGCTTATCCTGTTCCTGACCTTCCACATGTCGATGAACCTTGTGGCGCTCTTCTCTGAAGAAGCCTACAACGCCGTGTGTGAGTTCCTCGGGGCTAACTGGTATGCCCTGGTCGCTTCGATGGGGCTGGCAGTCCTCTTCATCGTCCACATCGTCTATGCCTTCATCCTGACGCTTCAGAATCGCAAGGCTCGCGGTAACGATCGCTATGATGTCGTCGACAAGCCTAAGGGTGTCGAGTGGGCGTCGCAGAATATGATGGCTCTCGGTGTCATCATCGTCCTCGGGATCTTCCTGCACCTCTTCAACTTCTGGGCTAAGATGCAGCTCGCAGAGATCATCGGTCAGCATGACCTCGGTATCGATGGTGTCACTGGTCCTACGGACGGCGCTGGCCTGATTCGCTACACCTTCTCTAATCCCATCTTTGTAGTCCTCTACCTCATCTGGCTCGGGTCACTGTGGTTCCACCTGTCTCACGGGTTCTGGAGCTCACTGCACACCATCGGCTTCAACAACCGCGTCTGGTTTGAGCGTCTGCGTTGCATCTCCAACATCTATACGACGATCATCGTCCTCGGCTTCGCTGTCGTCGTGATCTATTATTTCATCCAAGCCCTCTGCGGGGGCTCCTTGTGGTATTGCTAACCACAGTTCATCCCACAAGTAAGCTATCCATACCTCTAAGATTATGTCTAAGATAGATTCGAAGATCCCCGCCGGCCCATTGGCCGAGAAGTGGACCTCCTATAAGGACCATCAGAAGCTCGTCAACCCTGCAAACAAGCGCCGCCTCGACATCATCGTCGTCGGTACGGGCTTGGCTGGTGCCTCCGCTGCTGCCTCGCTCGCTGAGATGGGCTTCAACGTCTTGAACTTCTGTATCCAGGACTCTCCCCGTCGTGCACACTCGATCGCTGCTCAGGGGGGGATCAATGCCGCTAAGAACTACCAGAACGATGGTGACTCCGTCTACCGCCTCTTCTACGATACGATCAAGGGTGGTGACTACCGTGCTCGCGAAGCAAACGTCTATCGTCTGGCCGAAGTGGCTAATAGCATCATCGACCAGTGCGTCGCTCAGGGTGTGCCTTTCGCTCGCGAATACGGCGGCCTTCTCGACAACCGCTCCTTCGGGGGTGCACAGGTCTCTCGTACATTCTATGCTCGTGGTCAGACGGGGCAGCAGCTCCTCCTCGGTGCTTACTCTGCACTGAGCCGCCAGGTCGGTAAGGGCACGGTGAAGATGTACACCCGCCACGAGATGCTCGACGTCGTCATCATCGACGGCCGTGCTCGTGGTATCATCGCCCGTAACCTCGTCACGGGTAAGATCGAGCGCTTCGCCGCTCACGCTGTCGTCATCGGTACCGGTGGCTATGGTAACGCCTTCTTCCTCTCCACGAACGCTATGGCCTCTAACGGTTCAGCTGCTTGGCAGTGCTACAAGAAGGGTGCTTACTTCGCTAACCCCTGTATGGCACAGATCCACCCCACGTGTATCCCCGTCCACGGCGAATTCCAGTCTAAGCTCACGCTGATGTCTGAGTCGCTCCGTAACGACGGCCGTATCTGGGTGCCCAAGAACCTCGAAGACGCTAAGAAGCTCCAGGCTGGTACGCTCCGTCCTACCGATATCAAGGAAGAGGATCGTGACTACTACCTTGAGCGCCGCTACCCCGCCTTCGGTAACCTCGTGCCTCGTGACGTCGCCAGCCGTGCTGCTAAGGAACGCTGCGACGCTGGCTACGGTGTCAACAACACGGGGCTGGCTGTCTTCCTCGACTTCTCCAGCGCTATCAAGCGTCTGGGTAAGGACGTCGTAGAAGCTCGCTATGGTAACCTCTTCCAGATGTACGAAAAGATCACCAACGACAATCCCTACGAGACGCCGATGATGATCTACCCCGCTATCCACTACACCATGGGTGGTATCTGGGTCGACTACGAACTCATGACCTCGATCCCAGGCCTCTTCGCCATCGGGGAAGCTAACTTCTCTGACCACGGTGCTAACCGCCTCGGTGCTTCGGCTCTGATGCAGGGGCTCGCTGACGGCTACTTCGTACTGCCCTACACGATCCAGAACTATCTGGCTGACCAGATTCAGGTCCCCCGCTTCAGCACGGACCGTCCTGAGTTCGACGAAGCTGAAAAGGGTATCCAGGATCGTATCGCTCGCCTGATGAGCATCAAGGGTAAGCAGTCCGTCGACAGCCTCCACAAGAAGCTCGGTCACATCATGTGGGACTTCGTAGGTATGGGTCGCGAGCGCGAAGGCCTCGAGAAGGCTATCGTCGAGCTCAAGGCTCTGAAGAAGGAGTTCTGGAGCGACGTCCGTATCCCTGGTAAGGCTGACGACCTCAACGTGGAGCTCGAGAAGGCTCTTCGTCTGGCTGACTTCATCGAGATCGGCGAACTCATGGCACGTGACGCTCACGACCGTGAAGAGAGCTGCGGTGGTCACTTCCGCCTCGAGCACCAGACGCCCGAAGGTGAAGCCCTGCGCCACGATGATCAGTTCGCTTACGTCTCCTGCTGGGAGTACCAGGGCGAAGATCAGGATCCCGTCCTTCTGAAGGAACCTCTGGACTACGAGTTCGTCGTACGTCAGCAGCGTAACTATAAGAACTAACCCCAAGCCAACATCCACAATGGACAAGAATATAAATATCAAGGTTAAGGTCTGGCGTCAGCGTGGCCCCGAGGTAAAGGGTGCGTTCGAAACCTATGACCTGCAGAATATCTCTCAGGGTAGCTCCTTCCTGGAGATGCTCGATATCCTCAACGAGCAGCTCGTACGCGAAGGCAAGGAGCCCGTTGTCTTCGACCACGACTGCCGCGAAGGTATCTGCGGTATGTGCTCGCTCTACATCAATGGGCACCCCCACGGGCCCGATGATAGCATCACGACCTGTCAGCTGCATATGCGTCGCTTCAACGATGGTGATACGATCACGATCGAGCCTTGGCGCTCGGCTGGCTTCCCCATCATCCGTGACCTCATGGTAGACCGCTCGGCCTACGACAAGATCATCCAGGCTGGTGGCTTCGTGTCGGTCAATACCGGTGGTGTACCCGATGCTAACGCTATCCCCATTCCTAAGGCTAACGCCGACATGGCTATGGATGCTGCTGCTTGTATCGGTTGCGGTGCCTGCGCTGCAGCTTGTAAGAACGGCTCGGCTATGCTCTTCGTCTCTGCTAAGGTCAGCCAGCTGGCTCTCCTCCCACAGGGTCGTGTCGAAGCTGCCCGCCGTGCAAAGGCTATGGTCGCTAAGATGGATGAGCTGGGCTTCGGTAACTGTACGAACACTCGTGCTTGCGAAGTCGAATGCCCCAAGAACATCTCGATCTCCAATATCGCTCGTCTGAACCGCGAGTTCCTCGCTGCTAAGTTCAAGGACTAAGCTCCGAGACGAGCCCCTCTCTTCGGCCTCCTGTGGCGGCTTCTCCCCTTCGCGGGAGAAGTCATGCAGAGCCGACTACCATCGCTCTCTTCAGGATTCACCTCCTGGATTGAATAGGTTAGATTGGTGTAGTATCGCCCGCCCTCCTGAGCCCACGGCTCCTGAGGACGGGCGATCGCATTATAGCCTCCCTGCACTTCGTCTGCGGGGAGGCTTCTTTGTTTTCTCCGAAAGGCACTGACCATCCCATAGGGGATGGTGGTGCGAAGCTATATAGGTCGGCGGGCTGACCTATATAGGTCGCTTCATCGACCAATATAGATCGTCGCGTGGAGCTATATAGGTCAGCCCGCCGACCTATATAGGTTACTATTCCTCCCCTCGGCATCTCCCTCTCGCCTCCTCCCGTAGCCCCCGCTTTCCACCCCGTGGAGACAGGGGTAGAGAACTCGGGAGCGAGGCTTTTATTATTGTATCTTTGCGAGTGTTAGAGCGTGTCCCTCGGCTTACGCCCTCCCGCTTGGGGCGGTCGAGTAAGCGATGAGGGATGCTGACTGCATAGATATGACCCAGGATATTGATATTAGCGAGAACGAGCTTCTTCGTCAGTCCCCACGACTGCTGAAGCTACTCCTATGGGATCGGACGAGGCGGGCTCACATCTTCTGGGCTACGGAGGATTACGCTTCGCTGGGAAGGGGCTATAGATCCGAAGACCGCATCACTGTCAAGCGTATTACTGGCAAATATGGAGATATCATCCAGCCTCGTGCCCTTAAGACACGTGCCGCACAGCTCAGTCGCACCAAGGAGCGTGCCGAGGTCTTTACCCCTTCCTGGGTGTGCAATGCACAGAATAATATCGTAGATGAGGCATGGTTTGAGCGTGGCGACGTCTTTAATATCGAGCACCCCGATACACATACCTGGACGCCGACTGAGAGCCCTATCACTTTCCCTGAGGGGAAGACGTGGCAGGACTACCTGCGTGCCGTACGTATGGAGATTACCTGTGGTGAGGCGCCCTACTTAGTGAGTCGCTACGACACGACTACGGGACGCTTCATCCCCCTCCCCGAGCGTATCGGCATGCTGGACAGGAAGATGCGTGTCCTCGCTGAGCAAGCTCTTCCTGCTGCGGAGTGGCTCTCTTGGGCGCAAGTGATCTATCAGAGCATTTATGCCTTCGAGTGGCAGGGTGACAACCTCCTGCTGGCACGCGAAGCCCTACTGATCTCCTTTGTCGAATACCATGCAGCGCAGTTTGGCGAGCGCCCCTCCGAGGAGGCTATTGAGCAGATAGCAGAGATCATCTCTTGGAATATCTGGCAGATGGATGGCCTCCGTGGAGTTGTGCCCAATAGCTGCAAGCCTCTGTTTGAGGAGGTGGAAGAGCTCTTTGATGAGTATATCTCATGGGTTCGCCCGTGCCCTGGATGTGCTCAGGGCAATGTCTATGAGGGGCACACGGGTATCTACTGCAAGATACGTGACTGGAGCGAAGTCGACCCCAGGACGGGACTCCCAGGGCGTCCCATGCGCTTTGTTGATCTACTCAAGCATACGAACTAACCCCTCCTTATTTTTCTTTACCTATGGCTACATTTACCTCTGCTTTACGTCCCCGACTGATCTACGTCTTTGCTATCGCTGATGAAGCGCATGCGGACTGCCTTAAGATCGGGGAGACTACGCTGCCTGATGATATCGGATTGGCCTCGACCGAGCCCAATAGCGATGCCCTCAATCAGGCTGCCCGTGCTCGTATCGATCAGTACACCAAGACGGCAGGGATCAGCTATGAGCTCCTCCACACTGAGCTGACACTCTACATCAAAGGCGGGAGCGTATGTAGCTTCAATGATAAGGAGGTGCACAGCGTCTTGGAGCGCTCGGGTATCAAGCGCAAAGCTTTCGCTGGAGCTGCCGAGTGGTATGTCTGTGATCTCCAGACGGTCAAGAATGCTATTGCTGCGATTAAGGAGGGGCGACAGAGCCTCAGCGGTAGCCAGATATCGATGAAGCATACCCCGTTCATCCTTCGTCCTGAGCAGCGTGAGGCCGTGAATCATACGCTTAAGCAGTTCCGCAAGGGGAATAAGATGCTCTGGAATGCCAAGATGCGCTTCGGGAAGACGGTCTGTGCGCTCTATGTAGCTAAGGAGATGAAGGCGCTTCGAACCATCATCATCACGCATCGTCCTGTGGTCGATAAGAGTTGGTTCGATGATTTTCAGCAGATCTTCTATGGGGATGCTACCTGGCATTACGGCTCGCGCACCAAGGGAGATAGCTTCTCTACGCTACAGAAGCATGTCGCCAAGGAAGAGCACTCGGTCTACTTTGCTTCCATGCAGGATATGCGTGGCTCCAAAGAGGTCGGTGGGAAGTTCGATAAGAATAATGCGGTCTTCTCTACAGAATGGGATCTGGTCGTCGTCGACGAAGCACATGAGGGTACGCAGACAGAGCTGGGTAAAGCGGTCTTAGAGCAACTCGTAAGTAAGCAGACAAAGACTCTCCTCCTCTCGGGTACGCCCTTCAACCTCTTGGATAACTGCAAGGAGGAAGAGGTCTTCACCTGGGACTATATCATGGAGCAGAAGGCAAAGATCGACTGGGAGATTACCCACCTGGGGGATGCGAATCCCTACGCGACCCTGCCAGCGATCAGTATCTATACCTACGACTTAGGGAGCCTGATGAGTGAGTATAGCGATGAAGAAAAGGCCTTCAACTTCCGAGAGTTCTTCCGTACGCGAGAGGATGGAGGCTTCGTCCATGAGCAGGATGTGTGCCACTTCTTAGATCTCCTCAGCCGTGATGATAAGGACTCTCTCTATCCCTTCTCCAACGATCATTTCCGTGATATCTTCCGCCATACCCTCTGGGTCTTGCCTGGAGTCAAAGCGGCTAAGGCGCTGAGCAAGTTGCTGGCTAATCACTCTGTCTTCGGGGCTTTCCGCGTCGTCAATGTCGCAGGGGATGGGGACGAAGAGGAGGAAAATCGCAATGCCTTGGATCTGGTCAATAAGGCCATCGGATCCGACCCCGATGCGACCTATACGATTACGCTCTCTTGTGGGCGACTGACTACGGGGGTGAGTGTCAAGCCATGGACGGGGGTCTTCATGATGGCGGGCGCCTATAGTACCTCGGCTGCAGGATATATGCAGACGATCTTCCGCGTACAGACTCCCTACACACACAATGGGAAGATGAAGACCGACTGCTATGCCTTTGACTTCGCTCCTGACCGTACGCTCCGTGTGCTCGCTGAGGTCGCTAAGGTGTCTCACAAGGTAGGTAAGCAGAGCGAAGAAGATCGTCAAGTCCTCGGCGACTTCCTCAACTTCTGCCCCATCATATCGATCAAAGGGAGCCGTATGAAGCTCTACGACGTGAATACGATGCTCGGGCAACTCAAGCGAGCTCAGATCGAGCGGGTCGTGCAGGGGGGCTTTGAGGATGGAGCGCTGTACAATGATGAGCTTCTGAAGCTTACGGCTCTCGAGCTGGAGGCCTTTCACGATCTTAAGGCGGTCATTGGGCGAACGAAGGCGATGCCCCGCCCCGGCGATATTGATGTTAATCGCCAGGGACTGAGCAATGAGGAGTATGCTGAGAAGAAGAAGCTTGAGGATAAGAAAAAGAAGGAGCTCTCTCCTGAGGAGCAGAAGCGTCTCGATGAGCTTAAAGAAAAGGGGAATCAGCGACGTGATGCGATCTCGATCCTGCGTGGCATATCGATCCGGATGCCGCTGATGCTCTATGGCGCTGAGATCGAAGACGAGGATAAGGAGCTCTCTATCGATAACTTTGTCGAGCTGGTCGATGATCAGTCGTGGGAGGAATTCATGCCACGTGATGTCACGAAGGAGGTTTTCCAGCGCTTCAAGAGATACTATGATCCAGATGTCTTCCGTGAGGCGGGTAAGCGCATCCGTGAGATCGCACGTATGGCGGATAAGTTCACTATAGAGGAGCGCATCGGGCGTATCACCGCCCTCTTTGCGACCTTCCGCAATCCCGATAAGGAGACGGTCCTCACCCCTTGGCGTGTCGTGAACATGCACCTAGCGGATAGTCTCGGGGGGTACTGCTTTATGGACGAGGCGTTCGCTCAGCCCTTAGATAACCCACGGCAGGTCATGATCGAGGGGGTCACGGACAAGGTCTTCCATCCGAAGAGCCGTATCCTTGAGATCAACTCGAAGAGTGGTCTCTATCCGCTCTATGCCACCTACTCGATCTATCGTGCACGCCTGAGGGAGGCTTCGGAGAAGTATGGAGAGGTCAATCGTGCCTTCGCCTTGCAGCTGTGGGATCAGACGCTGGAGGAAAATATCTTGGTCGTCTGTAAGACCCCGATGGCACGTAGTATCACGCGGCGTACCCTTGCGGGATTCCGTGAGACAGTGGTGCATGCTGAATACTATCCCGAGTTGATCGGGGCAATTATGACCGAGCCTGACTGCGTGGTCAATATGCTACGCTCGGGGAAACGATTCTGGAAGATTAATGATGATGAGACAATGAAGATAGACGCTGTTATAGGGAACCCGCCATATCAGCAGATAGTGGAAGGCAATGGAAGAGCTAAAGCGGTGTATAATCTATTTATGGATTTATCATTCCAACTTGCTCCACGGGTAAGCTTAATTACCCCTGCTCGCTATCTCTTCAATGCGGGCTTTACCCCCACTGAGTGGAATAACAAAGTCTTAAATGACCCCCACTTTAAGGTTGTATGGTATAGGGCAAATAGTCGTGATGTTTTCCCAACTGTTGATATCAAAGGGGGGGTTGCCGTCATGTTTCATGATCTTACACAGGACTTTGGGGCTATAGGGACATTCAAGGCTTACCCTGAGTTGGATTCCATTGCTTTGCGTGTTGCAAAGGTTGGAGGAGCATCCTTGGTTGATATAGTCTACGCAGAATCCAGCTATCGATTTGATACGAGTAAACCAGAGGTGAGTAAGCTTGTGCAAGAGCGACTTGGCGGTGACAAGAAGATTATTAGTAACATATTTGACAAGCTTCCGGACCTTTTTATTGAGACCAAGCAAGAAGAGGCTATTGGCTTCTATGGACGAACAGAATCTAAGAGGTGTATCCGTTATGCCCAGCGTTCTTTATTTGAGGAACACCCCAACTTAGAATACTACAAAGTACTCGTTCCTGAAAGCAACGGGTCGGGAGCGATAGGCGAGGTCTTAAGCACACCCCTAATCGGGGAACCCCTAATCGGGGTTACTCAGACCTTCATTACTATTGGGGCATTCAAGACAAGAGCGGAGGCGGAGGCTTGTCTAAAGTACGTCAAGACGCGCTTTGCACGTACCATGCTTGGTATGCTCAAGGCAACACAGCACAATCCTAAGGATACGTGGCGTCTGGTCCCCCTGCAAGACTTTACCTACAACTCTGATATTGATTGGAGTCGGAGTGTAGACGAGATTGATGCCCAGCTCTATCGTAAGTATGGGCTCGATCCTTCGGAGATTGCCTTTATCGAGGAGAAGGTACGTCCGATGGAATAGGGCTCTCGACACCTTCCCCCTACCTATATATAAGGTGTGCGGGCGCACGAATCAC
>ERZ773009.470-NODE-470-length-29678-cov-9.226041_pt1 | contig 29678 bp, 26 predicted proteins | sample MGYA00580663_ERZ773009 | MGnify/ENA primary metagenome ERZ773009 (study PRJEB29015, sample SAMEA2737969) | human oral metagenome | biome: human oral; feature: human-associated habitat; material: dental | place: China | collected 2026 ... | reverse complement strand
TGGGCGGCTACGGCTCGATGATCAACCCGGTCGGCGCCTGCGCGACCGCCGCGGTTTCCATCGAAGAGGGCGTCGACAAGATCAAGGCTGGCAAGGCTGACTTCGTCGTGGCCGGCGCGATTGACGACATCCAGGTGGAGTCGATCGTGGGCTTCGGCGCGATGAACGCGACGGCGAACTCTAACGAGCTGCTCGCTCGCGGCATTTCCTCGCGCTTCGTCTCGCGCGCTAACGACCGCCGCCGCGGCGGCTTCGTCGAGGCGCAGGGTGGCGGTACCGTGCTGCTGACCCGCGCGTCCGTGGCTCTGGAGATGAACCTGCCGGTTCTGGCCGTCGTGGCTCACGCGCAGACCTTCAGCGACGGCGCGCACACCTCGATTCCGGCGCCCGGCCTGGGCGCTCTCGCGGTGGCGCGCGGTGGGCAGGACTCGGTCATCGCCCGCAGCCTGGGGCAGCTGGGCGTGGGTATCGACGACGTGGCTGTCGTGTCCAAGCACGATACGTCCACGAATGCCAACGACCCCAACGAGTCGGACCTGCACACCCGCGTCGGCATGGCGCTGGGACGCACGCCGGGTAACCCGTTGCTCGTCATCTCGCAGAAGACCCTGACGGGTCACGCGAAGGGCGGTGCCTGCGTGTTCCAGGTGGGCGGCATCATCGATGTGTTCCGTACGGGTCTGATCCCCGCGAACGTCGCGTTGGACTGCGTTGACGACGCGATGGAGAAGTACAGCCCGCTCGTGTGGCTGCGTTCCCCGCTCGACCTGTCGTCTCGTGGACCGGTGCGCGCGGCCTTCGCGACCTCGCTTGGCTTCGGCCACGTGTCCGGCTTCCTGGCATTGGTCAACCCGGCGGCCTTCGAGGCCATCGTGGAGCGCGAGGCCGGACGCGGGCGCCTCGAAGCATGGCGCGCCGCGTCGGATCGCCGACTGCGCAACGGTCAGCGTCACATCGAGATGGGTATGCTGGGCCACGCCCCGTTGTTCACCTCGGTGGATGGCCGCCGCCTGCCGGACGACCCGGCGGCAGGAGTCACAGGTGACGCGCACGAGGTCGAGGCTGCGATCCTGCTGGATCCGTCGGCCCGCCTCGGCGAGGATGGCTTGTACCACCTGCCCGAGGACCGGTGATCGTGCGCGGACTCGGCGTCGACCTGGTGTCCCTCCCTGAGTTTGCCGCTCAGGTGGGGGCGCCGGGTTCAACCTTCCTGGCCGGCGTCCTGACGCCCAGGGAGGCTCGCCGGGTCCGCTCCCGCGCGGCCGCGACGTCCGGCGCGCGAGACGGTTCCGCCCGCTATGACGAGGCGGTGGCCCGTCACGCGGGGGGCCTGTGGGCCGCGAAGGAAGCCTTCATTAAGGCGTGGTCGTGCGCCCTGTTTGGGTCCCCTCCCCTCCTCGGCATCGACGAGGTGGACTGGCGCGAGATCGAGGTAGTTCACGACGAATGGGATCGCCCCGCCATCACGCTGCACGGCGCCGTCGCACGAGCGTGCGAGACGAGCCTCGGGGCGGCTTCCTCGTGGAGGGTGTTGGTCTCGATCAGTCACGACGGCCCCTGCGCGATCGCTCACGTCGTGATCGCCGACGCCAGCACTTCGGTTCCCCGGGACGACCGGGTCACGCCGTAGTCGAAACGCGCTCCGGGCGTACCCGCGATGGCAGCCACGGGCTCAGCGGGCGCATCCTCAGCAGGGAGCAGGTCGCTGTCCTTCGCGGGAGCCCCGGGCGCCCTCACATCCCTCTCACCTGGTTGCGCTGCCCCCGTGCTTTCCCCCGATCGGCCATCGGCGCGTCTTGAGGGGGCATCCGCCCCATCCGCGCTTTCCCCAGCGTCCTCCTCCACCTGATCGGCTTCCGAGGTGTCTTTCCCGTCCGCTCCGTGCGTATTCTCCCGCACGTCGGTGGGAATCTCTCCCGGCTGCCCCGGCCTGGTCGAGAAGGGGTCATCGGCCGTACCCGCCGACGGTTCGGCGAGGCTGATCACCTGGTTCTTCGTGAAGCGCGCGTATCCCCTGGCAAGGTCGTGTCCGAGCGCGCAGGCTCGAAAGACAATCGACGAACGCACCTCGCCCGCCGCGTCGACCCAGCCGTTGGGAACTGGCCGTGCGACCACGATGACGGGATCGCCCTTGCGGCAGCTGCGAAACACGTTCTGCGCGAGCGTGTCCCAGGTTTCGATGGTGTACCAGTGGGCTCCGTCCTCCACGTAGGAGGCTGCCCCGGGGCGCGCCTCGCTGGCAAAGCGCCAGCGAGTGATCGCCATCCGAAAGGTCGTCACGCACGTGTCCTTGACGTGCTTCATGATCGGATCTGATCCGATGCGTCCCCTCAGAGTTGTCGCCGTGTCTTGCATCATTGCATCCTTTCCTGGGGTGACCGGCCCGTGCCGGTTACCCCAGGAAACACCGCGCCCAGCCCGCCTTCAAGGCGTCCCTTCTCCCCTGTGGACAGGTGGGCACCGCAACGGACACCTGTGCACGCAGCAGCGGGCGGGTGCGAGGCGGCGCCGCCTCGCGGGCAGCACCGTCACCGTGCAGCTCAGCGGAGCCTACCGGGCGTGGTCGGCGGGGGCGATTCCCAGCGAGACGACCTCTCGGGCGACCGCTCGCGCCCTGTCGGTTGGCACGGGCTGCGCCGGGAAGAGGACACGGCGGTAGTACTCCAACTCCTGAATGGACTCCAGGATGTCGGCCAGCGCGCGGTGTCCCCCGTGCTTGACGGGCGCCTCGGCAAAGGCCGAGCGATACCAGCGCTTTGCCAGCTCCTTGATGGAGGACACGTCGACGAGGCGGTAGTGCAGGTGCTCGATGACGGAGGGCATGTTGGCCTCGAGGAACATCTTGTCCGTGCCCACCGAGTTACCGGCCAGCAGCGCCTTGCCCGGCTGGGGTACGAAACGCTTGATGTAGGACAGGACCTGTTCGGTCGCTTCCTCCATGGACACCCCGCTCCTGGCGAGCTCGGTCAGCAGCCCGGAGCTGGTGTGCATGTTGCGCACGAAGTCGTTCATGTTCTCCAGGGCGCAGGCGGGTGGCGTAATGAGGACGTCCATGCCGGGGTCGACGATCGACAAGTCACCGTCGGTGACGACGACGGCCACTTCGATGAGGGCGTCATTCGCGACGTCCAGGCCGGTCATCTCGCAGTCGATCCAGATCAGGGGGTCTTTCAGTGTTTTCACGTCCTCCATGGTAGTGCTCTCCTCGCCATACGGTCGGGTGGTGCGCTGCGGGGCGTGGCCACTACTACACTGGAGGGGTACTGGAAGGAGCACCCATGCCCACTCGTTCTCACGTGACCACGCCCACGGATATTCGTCAGGCCGCCACCGCCCTGGAGGGGGTTGCCGTGCGCACGAACCTGGAGCGCTCCGAGCGCCTCTCGAGCGAGGCGGGCGTGGACATTTTGCTCAAACGTGAGGACCAGCAAAAGTGCCGTTCCTTCAAGGTTCGTGGCGCCTACGCTCGCATGTCGATCCTCTCCCCCACCGAGCGTGAGCGCGGCGTCGTGTGCGCCTCGGCCGGCAACCACGCTCAGGGACTGGCCTACGCCTGCGCCCACCTGGGGGTGCGCGGCACGATCTATCTTCCGTCCAACACGCCACGCCAAAAGCGCCGCAGGATCGCGGCGATCGGCGGGCAGTGGGTCGAGCAGGTCATCGTGGATGGAACGTTCGATCGCGCCAACGCCCTCGCACAGGAGGCCGCGCGGGCAACAGGACGCACCTATGTTCATCCTTACGATGATCCCTTCACGATTGCCGGACAGGGAACGATTGGCGTCGAATTGGAGTCGCAGATGCCCGCCGACACGTGCGCCGTCCTCGTTCCGGTCGGGGGCGGAGGTCTCGTGGCGGGAGTGTCTACCTGGCTGCGAGCTCACCGCCCGGAGGTGAAAATCATCGGCGTCGAGCCGGCCGGAGCGGCTTCCATGCACGCCGCTCTCGAGGCGGGTGAGCCCATCTCCCTGGCGAAGGTTGACCCCTTCGTCGACGGGACGGCAGTGGGACGGGCCGGAGCTCTTCCCTTCCGTATCGCCGCCCAGTTTGTCGATTCCGTCCTGGTCGTCCCCGAGGGTGCCGTGTGTACCGAAATGCTGGAGCTCTACCAGTCCGACGGTGTGATCGCCGAGCCTGCGGGCGCGCTGGCATCGACGGCGGCTCACGTATTCTTGACCGATCCCGCGGATCGCAAGGCCCTGCTGGGGCGCGCCGATGGGGCGATCGTGTGCGTCGTCTCGGGCGGAAACAACGACCTGACGCGCTACGCGGAGGTCATGGAGCGCTCGCTGCGCCACGAGGGGTTGCGCCACTACTTCCTCGTGACATTCCCGCAGCAGCCGGGCATGCTGCGCATCTTCCTGGAGGATGTGCTCGGCCCCGCCGACGATATCGTTCACTTCGAGTACACGAAGAAGAACAACCGCGAGCTCGGGCCCGCACTGGTGGGTATCGACCTGTCCACCCCCGATGACATTGATGGGCTGCGTCGCCGCATGGAGTCCTCTCCCCTGCACGTGGAGGAACTCCCGCTCGACTCCGAGATCACGCGGCTCGTGATCTGAGGTGTTCGCCCGCTGTGCTTAGGCGGCCAGTGCGACGGGCCGGGTGAGGCGCACGCGCACGGCCGGGGTGGAGTTGAAGCGGTAGCCTTCTCCGCGGACCGTGGAGATCAGATCGGGGGCGGCGGCGAGCTTCTTGCGCAAGCGACGGACGTGAGCGTCGACGGTGCGGGAGTCGGCTCCCAAGTCGGCCTGCGCCCACACGGAGGCAAAGAGTTCGGCGCGCGTCACCGCACGGTCTGCGTTGGCGGCCAGGTGGGCGAGGAGGTCGTGTTCCTTGGCGGACAGGCCGGCGTCCCGTCCGTCAAGGGTGACCTGTCCACGGTCGAGGTCGATGTCGATGCGCGAGGAGGTGAGTCGCAGCCCGGCCAGAACATCAAGGAAGTCTTCGTAGGAGGTCGGAGCGTCCGTCGAGGCGGCGGAGGTGGCGGGAGTGTTGACGAGGGTCATGGGTGTATCCGATTCTTCGGGGCCGCACTCCCACGGTCACTGTGGGCATATCACTGCGGCGGTGATTGACAGGAAAATTGGGGCGTCAATCACATACACATTCGCGACATCATGCCGCCGGTGGGGCAGCACATGGGGTTCGCGAAAGTCGTCATGCCACTAGTTTGTCGGAGGCATGAATGCCCGGCAACACCGCGCCCACAGAATGAGACGAGGTAACGGAGGTGGTCCGTCGGGGTGGCGCGGTCCGCGCGTGCCAGTGCCGCCTGCCGGTTTGCTCTTCTGCCCCGCCAACCGCGTCCTTTCCTCGCCTGGTCCGTCCCCACTGCCCCCTGCACTCGACCAGCCGACCCCAGTAGGTGCCGTCGGCGCCGGACAAAGGTCAGGGGTGGGACCGATGGCCCCACCCCTCACCGAGCGCCTGGATGTGTCAGCTCTCCAGGCCGCGCTGGGCACGCACTTGCCGAGTAGCGGAGACAAGGTTGTCCAGCGACGCCTTCGTTTCCTCATAGCCCCGGGTCTTCAGGCCGCAGTCCGGATTGACCCACAGGCGCGAGACGGGCACCGCGTCGGCGGCCAGGCCAATCAGCTCGGCCAGCTCCTCGACACCGGGAACGCGGGGAGCGTGGATATCCCAGACGCCGGGGCCGATCCCGTGGTCGAAGCCAGCGTCCGCAAGCTCGGGCACGACCTCCATCTTCGAACGCGCCGCTTCAATCGACGTGACATCGGCATCCAGGGCCTTGATGGCGTCAATGATCTGGCCAAACTCGGAGTAGCACAGGTGGGTGTGGATCTGGGTATCGGGGCGCACCGAGGAGGTCGCCAGGCGGAAGGAACCCACGGACCAGGCCAGATAGTCGGCGTGCCGGTCGGCGTCGAGAGGCAGCAGCTCGCGCAGCGCCGGTTCGTCGACCTGGATGGCGGCGATTCCGGCGGCCTCGAGGTCACTGACCTCGTCGCGCAGCGCCAAGCCAATCTGGTCGGCTACCTCGGCCAGGGGCAGGTCGTTGCGAGGGAAGGACCAGGCGATGATCGTGACGGGACCGGTGAGCATTCCCTTGACGGGTTTGTCGGTCAGCGACTGGGCGTAGCTGGTCCAGCCGACCGTCATGGGAGCCGGTCGAGACACGTCGCCCCACAGGATCGAGGGGCGCGTGCATCGCGATCCGTAGGACTGGACCCAGCCGTTGCGCGTGGCGGCAAAGCCGTCCAGGAGCTCCGCGAAGTACTGGACCATGTCGTTGCGCTCGGCCTCGCCGTGAACGAGGACGTCAAGGCCCAGTTCCTCCTGGAGAGACACGACGGAGGCGATCTCTTCGCGCATGCGCGCCTCGTAGTCGGCGTCGCTCAGTTCCCCGCGCGCGTTGGCGGCGCGAGCGCGGCGAATCTCGGTTGTCTGCGGGAAGGAACCGATCGTCGTGGTCGGCAGGGGCGGCAGGTGCAGCCGCTGGGCCTGTGCGGCCTCGCGCTCCAGGTAGGGTTCGCGCGTGCGATCGGCGTCGGTCAGCGCCTGCGTACGCGCGCGGACGTCGGGGCGCACCACTCCGGGGGCGGCGGCCCGCTGCTCGAGGACGCGCGTCGCCTCGGCGACCTCGCTATCGATAGCGTCCCAGCCCTCGCGCAGGCCGGAAGCCAGCGTGACAACCTCGGTGACCTTCTGGTCAGCGAAAGCCAGCCACGCGTGAAGGTTCTCGTTGAGCGTGGGATCGTCCCACGTCTCAAGGGCGGTGTCGTGAGGGACATGCTGCAGGGAGTTGGAGGTGGCGACGCTGACCCGCGCAGCCCCAAGCTGCTGCGCGCGCGCCAGGGTGGCGCGCAGGGCGGCCAGGTCGGCCCGCCAGATGTAGCGCGCGTCAACCGCTCCCACGACCAGGGTCACGCCCGACAGGTCCGCGCCTTGCGGCAGGGAGCCACGCAGGGTGTCCACGTGAATGGCCTCCACGCCGGTGGCGGCACACGCGCCGATCGCGCCGGAGGCGTCGCCGTAGGGGGTCGTGAGCAGGATCTGGGGTCGATCCTGCTGGGCCGCCAGGCGTTCGTAGACGCGCGCCGCCAGCTCGGCCAGCTCGGCGCGGGGACGCGACAGGTTGTCCGATGTCAGGGCCGGCTCGTCAAGCTGGACCCACGGGGCTCCCGCGGCGTGCAGGGAGGCCAGCGCCTGCGCGTACGCGGCCACGGCCTCGTCGATGCGCGAGAGCGGATCGAAATCGGGGGTGGCAGGGTCCGCCTTGGCCAGCGCAAGGTAGGTGACCGGCCCAACCACGACGGGACGGGTCACGTATCCCCATTCACGGGCGGTCACGAATCGACGGGTGAGAGTGTCGTCCGCGAAGTGCAGCGGGGTATCGGGGCCAATCTCGGGGACCAGGTAGTGGTAGTTCGTGTCGAACCACTTCGTCATCTCTTCGGGACCCACCTGGTCGTCGCCGCGCGCGAGCGCGAAGTAAAGGTCGAGACCTTTCCGTCCTGCGAAGCGCGGCGGGATCGCACCCAGGAGAATGGTCGCGTCCAGGACGTGGTCGTAGAGGGAGGGTGCGTCGGCCAGCGAGGCGTCCGTCGCGCCCAGACCGAGCTCGACCAGGCGTGCCAGGTTCTCCCGACGCAGCTCGTCGGCGGCCTGGGTCAGCTCGGCATCGGTGATGCGTCCGGCCCAGCGCGCCTCGAGGGCACGCTTGAGCTGACGCTCGCGGCCGATACGCGGGTAGGCCAGGATCGTGGCGGTGGGAAACTGCGCGGGGGCAGCAGACATAGTGTTCTCCTAGGGGGTGCTACTCATTCGGCATGCGCGGGGCTGGCCCGCTCCCTGCCGCGGGGTGGTCGATTGCTCAGGCGCGGGTATCGGGAGGCGAGGCCGGGAACCGATCGGGGTCGGCCCCCACTCCCACGAGGGCGAGGATGTCGAGGACGGGCCTGGCCTGGTTGAAGGTGTAGAGGTGGACGCCGGGAGCTCCCGCGTCGATAACGTCGTGGAAGAGGCGGGAGCCAAACGCGGCACCGAAGGCGTACCGGGCCTCCTGGTCACTGCGGTCGGAAAGGGCGGCGAGGATGTGCTCGGGGACCTCGATGCCCGTGAGGTCCTGGACTCTACGTAGGCGAGCCGGGTCGGTGGCGGGCAGGATGCCGGGTACGATCGGCAGGGTGACTCCCGCCCGGCGGGCGCGCTCCACGAAGGATGCGTAGACGTCCGGATCCCAGAAAAGTTGGGTGATGGCGAAGGATGCGCCCGCAGCCTGTTTGACGAGGAGGCGTTCCACTTCCTGTGCGGGCGTCGTTCCCGCCGCCGGGTTTCCCGCCGGGAACGCTGCCACGGCGATGGTGAGGGGCTTGAAGGCTGAGCGCAGGGCTTCGCCCGGGTGTGCGTCACAGCGGCGCTTCTCGACGGTTCGGATCAGGTGGATGAGCTCCGTTGCGCTGCCGACGCCGCCGGGACCGGGCTCCCAGCTGTTCTCCCCCGCCGGCGGGTCTCCGCGCAGGGCGAGGAAGGTGCGCACGCCCGAGTCGAGGTAGTCGTAGACGGCGGAAACGACCTCGTCGGTGGAGTTACCGACGCAGGTCAGGTGGGCGATGGGTTGAATCGGGGTGTCTGCGACGAGACGGTGGACGGTCGAGCGCGCATTCGACCGGTCTTTTCCACCCGCCCCGTAGGTGACGGACATGAAGTCGGGCCGCACGCCGAGCAGGGAATCGACGGTCTTCCAGAAGGGGGCTTCCAACGAGGGCTTGCGCGGGGGCATGACCTCGAAGGAGAGAAGGGTGGGTTCGTGATCGTGGGTGCAGGGGCACGCGTAGGTGTCGTCTGTGTAGGGCACGGGGGAACTCTCGGATTGTGGCGCCGATGCGACGGTGGCGTCGTCGTGTGCTTGAGGCTGCATCGGGGACCTGGCCAATGGCGAACGTCGGTGTCAGGCTCGCATTCGGGCACGAATCGACCCGCACATGCGACGGGCGGTGTTCGTTCGTGCGTTCATGGCCCCAGTATGTCCGCCTTCGCGCGGGTGGCGCAGGAGGGGTCCATGTAACGGGAGTTTGTGACAGCGCCCGTCTCAGAAGCGAGACGGGCGCGTGGAAATAGGTGGCGCCCCCGACAGGACTCGAACCTGCAACCTCGGGATTAGAAGGCCCTTGCTCTATCCATTGAGCTACGGAGGCGTGGCGCCTACGCGCCGTCTGTAAGACTAGCGGAGGTTAGCGCGCCTTTCCACCAGCACGCCCCAGCAGGAAGGCGAGCAGCGGGAAGAGCAGCACGGACATCGCGCCCGCGACGACGAGCAGGGAGGCGAACCACGAAGGCAGAACACCCGTCGATACGCCCAGCTCGGTGACGGCAACGATGATCGGCAGGCCGGTCGCACCATACAGGCCGATGCGCGTGGCATCCGTCCAGCCGACGCGCTCGATCGACCCGTGGAAGCGTTCCAGAAGAACGATGGGCACGCCGCGCACCACGAGGATCGCGCCGACGAAGGCGACGAGCAGGAAGGGGTAGCCCGCGACCGCGCTCAGTGAGATGGTCATACCCGAGGTGACGAAAAACAGCGGGATGAGGAAGGAGAAGCCGAGGGTGCGCAGCTCGCCCTCGACCATCGTGAAGTTGCCGGGTGCCAGCGCGCGCACAATGATGCCGGCCGCAAATGCACCAAGTACCATGTCCAGTTCCATGACCGCGGACAGCGCCATGAGGCCGGTGAGGACAACCATGACGACGCGCATGAGCGTCTTTTGCGAGGTCTGCGCCCCGTGCAGGATCGTCCGCCCGATCGCGGGATGCCTGAGGATGAAGCGCGTCGGGATAGCGACCGCAAGGAGCGCGGCAAGCGCGAATACCAGCAGAACGATCGCCGCGGCCCAGGGGCTACGCGCCGACAATAGCAGCGACATGGCGATGATGGGCGCGAGCTCGCCGACCGCGCCGTGGACGAGGACGGCCTTGCCGATCGTCGTCCCCATGACGTCGGCCTCCATGAGGATGGGCAGCAGCGTGCCCAGCGCCGTCGAGGTCAGCGCGATGGCCAGGGCAATGTACGTCGCGGTGGCGACCCCCGTCGTACCCGACGCGGCCACCGCCGCCCAGGAGACGGCCATGCCGATACCGAAGCACACGAGCCACGTGAGCAGCGAGCGCCTGCCCGCCCGGCCGCGCACCTCTTCGACATCGATCTCGGTGCCCGCGATGAGGAAGAGCATGCCCATGCCGACCTCGCGGAACACGGAGATTGGCTCGGTCAGGGATGCGAGTCCCAGAACGTTCGGCCCGATAATGACGCCAAGGATAAGCAGCCAGACGACGTCGGGCACGCGCTTGCGCGTGAGCGAGGACAGCAGTGGGGCGATGGCCGCAGCTGCGGCGATCAGGAAGAGGGAGACGATGGCTCCCTCGGTGCCACTCGTTGCCGACGCCGCGACGAGGCCGTGGCCCACTCCCCCGCTTGCGGCGGGCAGAGACGGTGGCAGGCTCATGTGCGTTCCTCTTCGGGTGCTGGATTCAGGCGCGCGCCGACGACCGGAGGGGCCTTCGCCGCGCACTCAGAGATGAGAGGCATGGCAAAGGCCCGGGACTGCTGTCCCGGGCCCGTGTGTGGAAGCGAGGTCAGCCCTCGACGTCCAGGAGGCCATTCTTGTAGGCCTTGGCCAGGCGGCGGGGCACGCGGATCTCACGGCCGGCAACCTTGACGGTGTTCAGCTCGGTAAGATCAGCCTTCCAGGTAGACCGGCGGGTGCGGGTGTTCGCACGGGACATCTTGCGCTTGGGAACTGCCATGTCTTACCGCTCCTCTTCTTTCTCGACGACTTTTCTGATTCGGTGCGCCACGCGAGCGCACGGCGACAACCCGACCAGACTACCACGGTCGATAGCCGCGAGCACACCGCGCCTGGTCGCGTGCCTGCGATCCTGGTTACAGACCGCGCGGAGTTGGCCTCACCTAGACTGGGCGCATGGCCGTTCTTCGCACGCTCGCCGCCGACACCCTCCTGACCAACGAGATCGAGATTAAACGCTCCCGTTTCATCACGACGCTAGCCAGGACGGATACGCCCGAGGCGGCTCGCGCCCTCATTGACGAGGTCAAGGCAGATCACCCGCAGGCGCGTCACAACTGCTCGGCCTACCTCATTGACCCACAGGACGCCGCTCCCCTGCAGCATTCTTCCGACGACGGCGAGCCATCGGGCACGGCGGGCACGCCGATGTTGGAGGCCCTGCGCGCCTCCAACACCTGGAACGCGACGGCGGTTGTGACTCGCTACTTCGGCGGGATCCTCCTGGGCGGCGGCGGCCTCGTGCGTGCCTATTCGACCTCCGTGTCCGAGGCGGTGGCCGCCGCCCGCATCGCCTACCTCGCCGAGCGCTGTGTGCTACGAACCGACCTGGATCCCTCCGACGCCGGACGCATCGAGGGGGAGCTGCGCGCCAAGGGCGCCACCGTGCTCGATACCGTGTGGGCATCCCGGGTGAGCCTCACGATCGCGATCGAGCCGAAGCGCCGCGAGAGCTTCGACGCCTGCCTCGCCCAAGCGTCGGCGGGTGTCGCAAAGTTTCGCTACGTGGAAACGCGCCGGGTTGAACTAGACGCGCCCCCAAGCGCGGTATGACAATCGTGATGCACGAACGCCTCTGGAAGGACTTCACATGGCACGTATTGCCTCCACCGTCGCCGATCTGATCGGCGCCACCCCCCTCGTTAGGATCAACCACGTCGTCGGTGAAGGCGTCGACGTGGTCGCCAAGGTTGAGTCTTTCAACCCGGCTTCCTCCGTCAAGGACCGCATCGCCCGCTCGATCATCGATGCCGCTGAGGCGGCGGGAGCCCTCGGCCCCGGCGGCACCATCGTCGAGGCGACGTCGGGCAACACCGGTATCGCCCTGTCCATGGTCGGCGCGGCGCGCGGCTACAAGGTCGTGATCGTCATGCCCGCCTCCATGTCGGTGGAGCGCCGAGCGATCGTGCGCGCCTTCGGCGCCGAACTCGTCCTCACCGACCCCAAGGGCGGCGTATCCGCGGCCGTTGCCGAAGCCGAGCGCATCGCCTCCGAGCGACCCGGCGCGATCATCGCCTCCCAGTTCACGAACCCCGCGAACCCCGCGGCACACGTCGCGCACACGGGCGAGGAGATTTGGGCGGACACTGACGGTCAGGTCGACGTTTTCGTGGCCGGCGTGGGAACGGGCGGAACGATTTCGGGCGTGGCAAAGGTCCTCAAGGGCAAGAACCCGAACGTGCGTGTCATCGCGGTTCAGCCCGCCGAGTCCCCCCTCCTCACCGGCGGCAACCCCGGCCCCCACGGCATTCAGGGACTCATGCCTAACTTTGTGCCCGAGACCTTCGACTCCTCGGTTGTTGACGAGGTCATCTCCGTCGAGACGGCGAGCGCCCTGGAGTTCGCTCGCCGCGCGGCCGCCGAGGAGGGACTCCTGGTGGGAATCTCCTCCGGAGCGGCGCTCGCCGGCGTGGCGGCAGTGGCGGCTCGCCCCGAGTTTGCCGGAAAGAAGATCGTGACGCTCCTACCCGACACGGGTGAGCGCTACCTGTCGACCGCGCTTTTCGCCGGTCTGGAGGACTGAGTACTCGCGACGGCTCGGGTGGCTTTCGATGGAATACTCGAAGCCACCCGAGCGTTTCGCACACCAGTCGATCCCGCAGGAGGACCCCGTGGCACTTACCGTACGCGCCCTGTCGCGCACGCTCTCTCGAGCGCTTCCTACCAAGGCGCTCGGTCTGTTTCGAGAAGACCTCATCACGGCGCGACGGCGCGACCCCGCGGCAACATCCTCTCTGGAGATCGCCCTGACCTATCCCGGCGTTCACGCCCTGTGGACCCACCGGGTCTCCCATGCCCTGTGGCAGCGCGGAGCCCGCACGCCCGCTCGCTTTCTCTCCTCCGCTGCCCGCGCAGTCACGGGCGTCGACATCCATCCGGAGGCACGCATCGGCAGGCGCGTCTTCATCGATCACGCAACGGGAGTCGTCATCGGTCAGACCGCCGAGGTCGGGAACGACGTCGTCATCTTCCACGGTGTTACGCTCGGCGGGGTGGCGATGACGCCGGGCAAGCGTCACCCCACCGTGGGCGACCATGTCATGATTGGTGCCGGCGCGAAGGTCCTGGGTCCCATCACCGTGGGAACCGGAGTCAAGATCGGTGCCAACGCCGTCGTCGTCAAGGACGTTCCCTGCGGCAACGTCGCCATCGGCGTTCCGGCGCGCCTGCTTCCCAAACCCGAGAAGGACACGCGCGACCGCGACCTCATCGTGGATCCCAACTACTTCTTCGACGAGCCCGCGCTCTACATCTGAGTCGGCCCCCTCGGTTCGGCGACGCCCACCTCCCGACCGCCTCGTGGGTGCCTCGCGCGCCACCCGACGCGACGAGCCGTGACAAAGTGAGCGCCCTCACCTATAGTTGGTTTATGGAAGCTCGAACTCTACATGCCCCACTGGACGCGTTGTCAGCGGCGAATCGCCCCCAGGGTATTGAGATCGCCACGCTCACGACTTTCGACATTCCCGCTCTCGCGGTGCTCACCCTCGAGGCCTACGGCGACGACGTCACCCCCGAGGCTCTCCTGGAGACCTCCGAGGAGCTTCGCCTGACCTTCGAAGGAGCCTTCGGCGCGACCACGGAAGATTCCTTCGTGGGCGCGTGGGACGGGGGAACTCTCGTTGGAGCGATCCTCGTCGTGCGAGAATCCCCGTGGGACGATGCGCCGGACGATCCCTTCGTGGTCGACTTGATCGTTGCTCCCGACTACCGTAGGCGCGGCATCGCCACGGCGCTCGTCGCTGAGGTCGCCGGCCGCTGCGCCTCGTGGGGCTTCGGCAGCCTTGCCCTACGGCTCGACTCACGCCACGGCGGGGCGAACGAGCTCTACTCGGTGCTGGGCTTCGAGGAGATCGCCTAGCCGATGTCCGAGGGGTCGGCGCCCCGCCGCGGGCGCCTTCCCGCGCTCAGCGCTGGCAGGACGGGCACCAGAAGAGACGGCGATTCTGCATGAGCGCCTCGCGAATCGGCGTCCCGCAGCGCAGGCACGCCCTGCCCGTCCGATGGTAGACGTACCAGCGCGAAGCCTCCTCGTCGCCCTCAATGGGCGGGTTCGGAGCCTCGTCGGGATCCATCGTGTCAAGCCGTCCCGCCGCGAGCCCCCGATTCATGAGGTCGCAGATGAGGACCCACAGGTCGCGCAGGCGCTTGAGCGAGACATTGACCCCCTTGCGATAGGGCGAAATTCCCGCCAGGAATAGCGCGTCCGCGCGGTAGATGTTGCCCACCCCGGCGATGATGGACTGATCCATGACGATCTCGCCGATCGAACGCCGCTTGGCGTGCGCCACCTGGGCGAAACGCTCCGCAGCCTGCGCATCGGACCGTGCCCCCGCGTCGAGCGGATCCGGGCCAAGCTTGGCCTCGGCGGCGCGGCGTTCCTCGTCGCTGATCAGCTCGCACCGGTTGGGTCCCACCAGGTCTGCGACCGCGTGGTCGTTGGCAAGGCGCAGGCGCACGGCGCCGACCGGCTCCGGCGGTTCCCACTCCCCCGCCTTGGCCTCGCCGAATCCCTCGCCCCACCGGGTCTCGGAGTGCCCATTCCACTGCCCAGGCGCGACATTGGGAATGCGGTGGGCGACCCCGTGCCCCTCATCGACGACCGTCTCGTCGCCGTTGAAGCGCCACCACCCGTACAGCCCCAGGTGAATATGCACCCAGTGGTTGGGCCAGGGGGCGTCCTCACCCAGGATGGGTTCGCCGCTCCCGGCGGCTGCTCCCTCCAAGAGTTCCACCCCTGCCTCGTAGGTGCGACCGGGCTGCGGCGCGACGAAGCCGATGAACATGTGCTTTCCGTGCACCCGCACTCGCTGTATCACCCACCCGTCGAGGAGGGAGGCCGAGGACGCGAAACGCCCCTGCGGGGAAGAGGCCGAGACGGTTCCCCCGACGAAAAGCTCGTCGAGGGTTCCGGCTAGGCGACGTACGGCATCGCCTTCAGGCATGCGTCCTCACTTCTTGACGACGACGTTGACGAGCTTCGGCGCGCGCACGATGACCTTGAGGGGGTCGGAACCGCCCAGCGCCTTGACGATGGGCGCCTCGGCCAGCGCCGCGGCCGTCAGGTCGTCGGGCGTGACCGAGGGTGAGACCTCGATGCGCGCCTTGACCTTGCCGTTGACCTGGATGACCGCCGTGACCGTGTCTTCGACCAGCAGCGAGGCGTCCTCGACCACGGGGAAGGGCTCGCGAGCCAGGGATTCCGGGTGACCGAGCCTGCTCCACAGCTCCTCGCAGATGTGGGGGGCGACGGGGGCGAGCATGAGGATCAGCGGCTCGATCGCGCCCCGCGGCACGGCGTCCAGTCCCGTCAGGTGATTGTTGAGCACGATGAGCTTGGACAGGGCAGTGTTGATGCGCAGGTTCTCGTACTCCTCGGTGACCTCGGCGATCGTTCGGGCGACCAGGCGTCGCGTGGCCTCGTCGACGGGGTCCTCCGTGACGGTGGCCTCGCCCGTCTCTTCATCAACCGCGTTGCGCCACAGCCGCTGCAGGAAACGTTGGGAGCCCACCACGGCCCGGGTGTCCCACGGGCGCGACAGGTCGAGGGGCCCCATGCTCATCTCGTACACGCGGAAGACATCGGCGCCGTAGGCGTCGTACATCTCGTCGGGAGTGACGATGTTCTTCAGGGACTTGCCCATCTTGCCGTACTCGCGGGCAACGGGCTCACCGCGGTAGGTAAAGCCCGACGCTTCGTCGCCCTCCACCTCGTCGGCGGGCACGTACTGGCCGCGCGCATCCGTGTAGGCGTAGGCCTGGACGTACCCCTGGTTGAACAGCTTGTGGTAGGGCTCGGAGTCCGGAACGTGCCCCAGGTCAAAGAGGACCTTCTGCCAGAAGCGCGCGTAGAGCAGGTGGAGGACCGCGTGTTCGACGCCGCCCACGTACATGTCGGTGCCGCCGCTGGCCTTGCCATCGCGCGGACCCATCCAGTACGCCAGGTTCTCCTCGCCTGCGAAACGATCCGCGTTCGTGGGATCCGTGTAGCGCATCTCGTACCAGCACGACCCCGCCCACTGGGGCATCGTGTTGGTCTCCCGGCGGTATCGCCTGGGCCCGTCGCCCAGGTCGAGAGTGACGTTCACCCACTCCTCGGCCCGCCCCAGGGGCGCCTCGGGTTCGGAGGCCGCGTCGTCTGCCTCGAAGGTGCGCGGACTGTAGTCGGACACCTCGGGAAGCTGGACGGGAAGCATCTCCTCGGGCAGCGCGTGTGCGACGCCGTCCTCGTCCCACACGATCGGGAAGGGTTCGCCCCAGTAGCGCTGACGGCTAAACAGCCAGTCGCGCAGCCGGTACGTGACGGTGCGGTGGCCCAGGCCCTTCTCGGTCAGCCAGGCGGTCATGGCGGCCTTCGCCTCGTCCTTGGCCAGTCCGTTCAGGTCGATCTCATCGTTCGCCGAGTCCACGGCCACGCCGTCGCCGGTATACGCGCCCTCGTTCAGGTCGGGCCCGTAGGGGTCGTCGGCCGGCCCGATGGTGCGCACGACGTCCAGGTCGTAGGCGCGGGCGAACGCCCAGTCGCGGTCGTCGTGGGCGGGAACCGCCATGATAGCGCCCGTGCCGTAGCCCCACAGGACGTAGTCGGCAACGAAGATCGGCACCCGGCGTCCATTGACGGGGTTGATGCCGAACAGGCCGGTGAACACGCCGGTCTTCGTGCGTTCCTCGTCGACGCGCTCGGCCTCGGTCTTCGCCGCGGCCTGGGCGCGGTAGGCGCTCACGGCCACGCGAGGAGTGGGGGCGCCGCCCGTCCACGCGTCCTTGGTTCCGTCGGGCCAGGCCTCGGGCAGGGTGAGCGCTGCCTCGTCCCCGTCGTCCCCGCCGACCGTTCCTCCAAGGATCGGATGTTCGGGTGCAACAACCATGAAGGTTGCGCCAAAAAGCGTGTCGGGGCGCGTCGTGTAGACGTCAAGGCTGGCGTGAGAGGCGCCGACCTCACGGGCTCCCGGAACGTCGAAACGGACGGTGGCACCCTCGGAGCGACCGATCCAGTTGCGCTGCATGGTGCGCACCTTCTCCGGCCAGTCAATGGTCTCGAGGTCGTCGGCGAGGCGCTTGCCGTATGCGGTGATGCGCATCATCCACTGGCGCAGGTTGCGCTTAAACACCGGGTAGTTGCCGCGCTCGGATCGCCCGTCCGCGGTGACTTCCTCGTTGGCCAGGACCGTGCCCAGACCGGGGCACCAGTTGACGGGCGCCTCGGACACGTACGCGAGGCGGAAGGAGTCAACGACCTTGGCCCGCTCGGCGCGGCCCAGTGTCGCGTAGTCGCTCCCATCGGCGGGGCGCACCTGCCCCGACTCCAGCTTGGCGATCAGCTCGTCAATGGGGCGCGCCGCACCGATCGAGCCGTCGGGGGCAGTGGCGGAGGGATCGAACCAGGAGTTAAAGATCTGGAGGAAGATCCACTGGGTCCAGTGGACGTACTCGATGTCGGTCGTGGCCAACGAGCGCCGGGAGTCGTGCGAGAGTCCCATGCGGCGCAGCTGACGACGCATGTTCGCGATGTTCTGGTTGGTGGTGACGGCGGGATGCTGGCCGGTCTGAACGGCGTATTGCTCGGCCGGGAGTCCAAATGCGTCGTAGCCCATCGTGTACAGGACGTTGTCGCCTCTCATGCGCCGGAAGCGCGCGAGCGTGTCGGTCGCGATGTAGCCGAGCGGGTGCCCCACGTGCAGCCCCTTGCCCGAGGGGTAGGGGAACATGTCGAGAATGAAGTAGGGGTCGCGCGAGGCCAGGGGGCCCGCGAGGGAGCCGACCGGGTTATCGGCGTGGAAGGTTCCCAGTTCCTCCCAGCGGTCCTGCCACTTCGTCTCAATCTGGCCGGCGAGCTGGGCGGTGTAGCGCTGCGCCGGGGCACCTTGCGGATTGTCGCTCATCTGTGCGTTCCTCTGCTTGGATGGGTCGCGTATCAATACTCCCCACAAGGGTAGTTCACCGTCGCGCGAGCCGCCGCGCGCCCACCGGCAAAAGAGCGCGCCCATGGGTGACAATAGTCGCATGAGTACAGTCTTTGAGAACATCATGTCGGGCGTGTGGCCGGGACGCTTCGTGTGGGCTGACGACCTGTGCGTCGCCTTCGCGACGATCGAGCCGACATCCCCCGGCCACGTGCTCGTCGTTCCGCGCCGCCCCTACGAGGCGTGGACCGACGCTCCCTCCGATGTCGCCGCCCATCTGATGACGGTGGCACGCACGATCGGCATCGCCCAGAAGGCCGCCTTCGGGGTCCCTCGCGTCGGGCTCGTCATCGCAGGCTTCGACGTTCCACACACGCACCTGCACGTCATCGCGGCGCGCGACGAGACGGACGTGCTGCTGTCGAAGGCTGCCCCAGCGTCCGAGGAGGAACTCGACTCCGCGATGAGCGCCCTGCGAGGCGCGTTGCTCGCCGCCGGGCACGGCGCACACGTGCCGCCCTCGATGAGTTCCGCCGCGCTGGGGTGAGAACGCCCGGACGGCGGGGCGACGGACGACGAGGACGAGGCCGCGCGCAACCTCCCGTGACGGCCGCTCGGACACCGACGCGGCAATGCGCTAGTCGCGGACGATGACCTCCGAGGCTTGGGTGGGGTCAAGGAGCACGCTCCGTCCATCGGCGAGGGCGACCGTTACCCCCGCGTCCGCTCGCCCGACAATCACAATCCGCGCCCCGGGGATCAAGCCGCCGCGCTCCCAGGCGCGCAGGGCGCCCGCGTCGCGGTCCGGTAGGCGCTCAACGGTCGCGTGCTTACCAAGCGGAGCGTCCGCCACCGGGACGCCGGGTACCGCCTCGCTCGACCCGTCGGGACGTGGGATCGGATCCCCGTGCGGGTCTCGCCTCGGATAGCCAAGCACCCGGTCCAGGCGATCCAGGAGTCGCTGCGAGATGGCGTGCTCGAGGATCTCCGCCTCCTCGTGCACCTCGTCCCAGGAGAAACCGAGCTCCTCGTGAAGGTAGGTCTCCAGGAGTCGGTGGCGTCGAACCATGCCCAGGGCGATGGCGCGCCCCTCATCGGTCAGCCGGACACGCCCGTAGCGTTCGTGCACGACGAGGCCCTGGCGCGCGAGGCGTTGAACGTTCTCGGTTGCGGTCGAGGGAACCACTCGCATGTGGTCGGCAATGTCCTTGGGCTTAACCCCGTCGCGTCCGGCCTCCTCCGCCGACCACACGAGCTTAAGGATGTCCTCTGCGACCGTGGAATAGATGCTCGATACTTGCGACACTGCCCTCCCCTTTCGTTTCGTGGTCCATTGTATGGGGTGGCGTCCGTCGCCCTGCCGCGTGCGACATAGGACACGGCCAAGTCGGCTGACTTGCGACCACACTGCCTCGCATGTATATTTGTCTCTCGGTTGCAAAACCCCCGCGTCATTAGCTCAATTGGCAGAGCAGCTGACTCTTAATCAGCGGGTTGAGGGTTCAAGTCCCCCATGACGCACAGCTTTCCCGGCTCCTGCTGGTGAAAGTCCCCCGCGTCATTAGCTCAATTGGCAGAGCAGCTGACTCTTAATCAGCGGGTTGAGGGTTCAAGTCCCCCATGACGCACAGCGATTAGCCGGCGGCCCAGTGACCGCCGGTTTTTCGTACCCGTGGCGCACGCTCTCGCGCCCGGCGGCATTCGCCCGTCTCGCGGATAGGTTACGAATACGCGGATAGGTTATGACCACGCGGATAGCCTCGTAGCCTATCCGCAAGCGAACAAGCTATCCGCATGAGAACAACCTATCCGCGTCGTTCACCGTCGAATAGTGCGCGCACTCTCCACCAGCACCGCCGCTCAGAGCGTCACCGTACGGCATCCGTCGCGACGTTCACCCCGACGCGAAACGGCACCAGGTGCATGGCCACGGGCAACGACATGTCGCGGTGACCTCGTGCCGTCCCCTCGCAACACGCATCCGACTCACCCAACGACATCGTCCCTCCATCAGGCCACGCACAGGCGGGCATGACACGTTGCGCCATCGCTGCTTCCCTCCTTCGCCTTTTGTTGATGTCTCAATCGATGCACAAAGCGGCGCTCAATTCACCGAATGTGCGCTCGCGATGGCACGCGAGAGAACGACATCCATGCTTCTGTCAGAGACAGCCGGGGCCGGGCGCCCCCAGTGGACGAGCCCGGCCCCGGTGCAACGACGGGAACCCGATCAGTGCCCGGGCCAGCTGCGAATCGTCGTCAACGCTGCCACGGCGTACCGGTCCCACACGCGCCCTCCGATGCGAACGCCCGCCTCGAGGACAACGACGGACCACGCGATGGCGACGACGAACGCCACCCAGGCGGGCACGACGCCAAAGGCCGCCAGCGCCAAGAGCACGTACGAGGGCGCCTGAAGAAGGGCCGTGCCCGCGAAACCAACGAGCTGCAGCAGCATGGTCATCAGGAAGGACCCCGTGCCCTTCGTGCCCAGCGGCGAGGTGCCGGGAGGCTGAACCGGGTAGACCCAGCGAGCATTGACAATGAGAGTCGTGGCAGCCGCTCCGGCGAAGAAAATGACACCCATCACCTGGTGGTAGACGAAGTCCTGGGCGCTCGCCCCCACGGCAACATCGTGAATCAGGTATCCGACAACCTGCGGAAGAAGCGCCGGGAGGGAGCCGATGAGGCGCCCCCGGCGTTCCTCGCGCCCACTCATGCCCGAGGAGATGACGATCCACGCACCCGTCGAGTCGTACTGCATGAGCGCTCCGGTGGACAGGCCCATCGTGATCGGCACCAGGTACAGGAACAATCCAGTGAACATCACGGTTTGTCCTCCCACATCGATGCGTCCCATGAGGATCGCAAGGATCGGGAAGATCACCGCGAGGACACAGCTCATGTTCAGGCGCGGATCGACGATCCAGTACCGCAGGGTACGCGCAGCAAGGGATGCGCTGCGAGGACCGAGGCCCAGGCGAGTAAACCAGTCGACGCTGCGCAGTCCCGCGGAGCGGGCTTGCGCCACGCGCTCACTACGTTCAGCCACCTCAACGGAGTCGTCGATGAGGTGGCGCCCCTCGTCGATTGCGCGCTGAGCGTCAGCCGACACCGTGTTCGCATATCCGCTCATGACCGGCCCCAAGACCTTGACCCACGCGCGCCATCCCACGTAGGCGGTGAGCACACTGATCGCCGCGCGAACAGCGGCCGCCAGCCACGCTCCCTCGACGAGGGAGGCGACGACCCCGAAGGGGGCACCGAAGGGGGTCCACAGCGCCACTTCGACACCGGCCCTGAAGGCATCAACCGAGAAGTTCCGGCTCAGGACGCTCACCCAATATCCCATCGGTGTGAGGATCACCATGAATACGGTGACGCCGAGGAGCGTGATCAGGTCCTTTTTTCCGGAGGTGTTGAGCCGGACCGCGAACCAGGTTCCGACGGCGCGCGCCCACAGGACCGCGATGCCGAGGGACACGACGGAGGCAATCAGCCAGCCGATCGCCTCAAGCCACTGACCACGCCACAGGGCGAACCACGTCGGCAGGCTGAGTATCACGGCTGAGAAGATGCCGCCCGGGCCGATGGCAGTCGCAGCCGCTAGGGCTGTGGCAAGGCGTTTGCTCGGCCCAACGAAAGGAGCCAAGCGCACCGGGTCCACCGAGTTATCCATGGAGGAGAACAGGATGGGGAACACGAGCCACGCAGCCATGACGAGGGGGCCCGCAAAGGCAAAGAGAGGCGCCACCCGGGCGGCCTCCTCGGAACGGGCGAGGAACGCGAGTCCCACGTAGATGCTCGCTCCCACGAAAGCCATGTAGAGCGCCCCGATGATCGACAGCACCAGGATGGCGGTCTGGCGCCGGATCGTGTTCCAAATGATCTGAAACTTCAGGCGGATCAGTTGCCCAACCACGACAGGCCCTCCTCCGCGTGGACGCCGCCGACCAGGGAGGTGAAGCGCTCACCGAGGTCTCCGCCCTGCGCGACTTCGTCGGTCGTGCCCGCCACGAGGACCCGTCCCTTGTCGATGATTGCCACGTGGCTGCACAGCTGTTGAACGGTGGCCATCACGTGGGAGGAAAGAATGACTGTTCCGCCGCGCTTGGTGTAGTCCATGAGGATCTGGCGGATGTTGGCCGCGGACACGGGGTCGACGGCCTCGAAGGGTTCGTCGAGGACGAGGACCCTGGGTGAGTGAATGAGCGCGCCTGCCAGGGCAATCTTCTTTGTCATGCCTGCCGAGTAGTCGGCGATGAGCTTCTTTCCGGCCTCGGCGAGGTCGAGGGCGGTGAGCAGCTCCTGGGAGCGCTCGCGGGCGGTGTCGGTGTCGAGGCCGCGAAGCATCGCGACGTGGACCAGAAAGTCCGGGCCGGAGAGGCGGTCGAGGAGCCTCATCCCATCCGGCATGACGCCGAGGAGGCCTCGCGCACGATCGGTTTCTTGCCACACGTCAACCCCGTGCACGAGCGCGGTGCCGCGGTCGGGGGTGAGCAGGCCCGTGGCCATCGTCAGCGTCGTTGTCTTGCCAGCACCGTTGGGGCCGACGATCCCGTAGAAGGAACCGGTCGGAATGTCGAGCGAGAGGTCGGCAACCGCGACGAGGTTGCCGTAGATCTTGACGAGTCCTCGGATCGCCAGGGCGATATCATCGCCGACGGGTGCGGCGGATAGCGGTTCGGACACGGGGTTACTCCTTCACTGATTGAAATTCGCTCCAATCTTACGTGCTTTCCCCTTGTCACTCACGCACCGTTCACGCTCCGGGCCATGCCCCCGCGAGTTCCGCACCCGAATCGCCGACCGCGGACCTCAGTTGAGGCCCAGCGCCTTGCGCAGGCGGGCGACGTGCCCAGTGGCCTTCACGTTGTACTGGGCCAGGGTCACCCGCCCATCGGATGCCACGACGACGGTCGAGCGGATGATGCCCACGTAGGTGCGACCGTAGTTCTTCTTTTCACCCCACGCGCCGTAGGCCTCGAGAATCTCGTGATCCGGGTCGGAGGCGAGCGGGAAAGTGAGCGACTGCTTCTCGGTAAAGCGCTCGAGTGCAGCCATCGAGTCGGCGGACACACCGATGACGGAATATCCAGCACCGGTCAGCGAGGCCAGGGAGTCGCGGAAGTCGCATGCCTCCTTGGTGCAGCCGGGGGTGGATGCCTTCGGGTAGAAGTAGATGACGACACCACGCTTCGAAGAAGCGAGCAGGTCGGATAGAGACAGGGTGCCCTGCGTGGTCTCAGCGGTAAAGTCGGGGGCCTTGCAGCCAGTTTCCAAAGCGCTCATGGCCTCAGTCTACCGACCGCCACTGCCGCAGGCCGACCGAGCCGGACGCAACCTCAGTCGAGCGCCCGTTCCACGCAGCCCCCAGTTACAGCCAGCGCCGAACCTCGCGGCGGTAGCGCTCGTACTCCTCGCCAAATACCCGGAGCATCGCACGTTCCTCGATGGGGACGATAAGCCAGTTGAGAATCGAGAAACAGGCCAGCGGGCAAGTGAGCGCGGCCCAGGACCCACCCAGTAGCGCGGAGCCTAGGACGGCGAGGACATAGGCCAGGTAGAGCGGGTTACGCGACAGACGAAACGGTCCCGTGGTGAGCATCTGGGTCGGCGCATCGACCGGATTGGTCGAGGTGGCTGCGGCACGCAGCGCACCCAGCGTCACGGCGCCGACGAGACCCGCGCCGACAATCAGGATCCCCCCGACCAGCCTCAGTGAGGGAGGGAAAAGAATGGTCCACAGGAAAAGCCACGGCAAGGCTATGGCCACGCCGCTAAGTCCCAGGACACACAGGTCGGGGACGTGGTTGTACACGGGACTGCGCTATTGCAGCGAGTATAGCGACTCGCCCCGCTTCGATGCCCTTCAGAGGCGACCCGCCGGTACCGCTCGGCTCGCGTACGCGGAGCCTCAAGAAGCGGCCAGGCGCGGGTGGGCAACTGTGCGCGAGATGGGACTCGAACCCACACGTCAAAGACACTGGAACCTAAATCCAGCGCGTCTGCCAATTCCGCCACTCGCGCGCGCACCCAAGTGTAGCCGAAGAGCCAGGCGGCGTCGCCGCACCGAGCCACACGGCGCGTGCGGGGCCTCCGCGCCGGTCGGTCAGCGGTGGGCTTTCGCCCGGGTGCGCCCCTCAGCGCTCCGTGCGCCCGATCGTCCCCTCCCCCAGGACGCGGCTTCCCCGGTAGATGACCATCGACTGGCCCCGGGCAACGCCGCGCGCGCCATCCTCGAGGACCACGTCGATCGTGGCCGAGGCCTCGTCGCGCACCAGCTCGGCCACGGGGATGGGGGCACCGTGGGCGCGCAGCTGAACGAAGAGGTCGGCGGGTTCGTTCCCCGCGTCGTCGGAGGCGAGCCACACGGCGTTCGTCGCGTGGATACGGGAGATGGACAGGAGCTCTGAGGGCCCCACGACCACCTGGTTGGTCTCGGGCCTCGTCTCCAGCACGTAGCGGGGACGTCCGTCCGGTGCGGGCGCGCCGATGCCGAGGCCCTTACGCTGGCCGACCGTGTAGTTCCAGTAGCCCTCGTGGCGTCCCAGGACCTCGCCGTCGGGGGTGACGATCTCACCCTCAGAGGCACCCAGGTGCGCGCGCAAGAAGCCCTGCGTGTCCCCGTCGGGGATGAAGCAGATGTCGTAGGAGTCGGGCTTATTGGACACGCCCAGGCCCAGGCGCTCGGCCTCGGAGCGCACCCACGCCTTGGAAGGCGCCTGTCCCAGGGGAAGAACGACGCGAGCCAGCTCCTCCGGTCCCATCACCGCCAGCACGTAGGACTGGTCCTTGAGCGCGTCCGCTCCCCTGTGCAGCTCCGGCCCCGAGGGCCCGTCAACGATTGCAGCATAGTGCCCCGTACACACCGCGTCGAAGCCGAGGGCGCGGGCCCTGCTGGCCAGCTCGCGGAACTTCACGAACTCGTTGCAGCGCACGCAGGGGTTGGGGGTACGCCCGGCCTTGTACTGAGCGACGAAGTCCGTGATGACGGTCTGCTCGAATTCCTGGGCGAGGTCCCACACGTAGAACGGTATGCCGATGATCTGCGCGGCACGCGCCGCGTCCCCGGCATCCTCGATCGAGCAGCATCCGCGCGAGCCAATGCGGCATTCCTGAGGCTGGGAGGACAGCGCCATGTGGACACCGACGACGTCGTGCCCGGCCTCGACGGCCTTCGCGGCGGCGACCGCGGAATCCACTCCGCCGGACAGAGCTGCGAGTACTCGCATACGCTACCCTTCCTCGTTGCGTTCGTTGCGGGCGTGAGTGACTCCATCGAGGGATGCTCCCGCCCGAATGGCCGACGGAAGGGCGCCGAGAAAAGCGTCGATGTCGGCGCGCGTCGTGTCATGCCCGAGGGACACGCGCAGGACCCCCAGCGCCGCCTCCTCGCTGCGCCCCATCGCCATGACGATCTCGGAGGGGCGCGTGACCCCCGCGTGACACGCCGACCCGGCGGATACGGCGATGTCGGCCATGTCGAAGGCCATGAGGACGGCCTCGGGGCGCGACGTCGGCAGGGACAGGTGAATGATCGCGCTGGAGGCGGCTGACTCCCCCACCGTCGCCTCCACGCCGAGCGGCAGGTGAGTGAGGAGGTGTTCACGCAGCTCACGGGAGCGGCGGGCAAACGCGGGGCGCTCGCGCACCGTTTCATCGAGCGCCGCAGCTAGGGCGCAGGCACCCGCGACGTCGGGCGTGCCCGAGCGAATCGATCGCTCGTGGCCGCCCCCAGGCCGGTCGGTCACCATGGGTATGCCGCGACGGGCGACGAGGACCCCGACACCTGCGGGCGCGCCGACCTTGTGCCCGCCAACACTCACGAGGTCCACTCCCATGCGACGAAACGACACGTCCATGGTGGCAATCGCCTGGGCAACGTCACTATGAGCCAGGCCGCCGTCCGCGTGCACGCGCGACGCAAACTCGTCGACGGGTTGGATCGTACCGATCTCGGAGGACACGAGGGTCATCGAGCCGAGCGCGAGGCGTCCATCCCAGGATGAGCGAGCGCCGCCGTTCACGGTCACGGGCAGCTCCGAGACCCCTCCCGCATCCACGGGAAGGACCTCCCATTCGAAGCCCTCGCGCGAGGCAACCTCACGTTGATGGGCGACCGCGTCGTGCTCGAGACCCGAGACGACGATCAGCTCACGAGCCCCATCGCGGCCGCGCATCCCTCGGGCGGCAGCCATGACGCCCAGAGCGTCGGACTCGGTGGCACCGGAGGTGAAGATGACCTCGTGCATGTCGGCTCCTAGGCAGGCCCCGACCTGCTCGCGGGCGTCTTCGAGCATGCGACGGGCGCGCCGCCCTCCGAAGTGAAGGGCGGCGGGGTTGCCGGGAGAGGCGCTCAGGTCGCGCTGAGCGCGGGTCCACGCTTCGAGCGCGCACTCGCGCAGCGGGGTGGTGGCCGCATGGTCGAGATAAACGCTCACTCCTGGGCGCGCGCCTCCTCGATGGCCGCCAGCGCCGCGGGCACCACCTCGGTGACGTCGCCCACCACGCCGAAGTCCGCGATCTCGAAGATCGGGGCGTCGGGATCGTCACAGACCGCGACGATGTGGGCTGCGGACTGCATGCCAACGGTGTGGTGAATCGCCCCGGACACGCCGAGCCCGATGTACAGGTTCGGGGTGAGAGTCAGGCCGGTCTGACCGATCTGCTCGCTGCGCGGAGCCCAGCCCTCGTCGCAGGCGACGCGGGTCGCCCCCACGGCGCCACCCAGGGCGTTGGCCAGGGACCGAACCAGCCCGAAGTCTCCGTTCACGCCGCGTCCGCCGCACACGACCGTCGACGCATCCTGGAGGGACACGCCCTCGGAGTCGTCGGCAACGCTTGAGACGACCTCGATCGCGCGGGCTTCAGGGCTCAGCTCGACCGACAGGGCCTGCGGAGTCAGGGCAACAGGAGAGGCCACCTCTGCCTCGTCGATGACGCCGGAGGCGATGCCGACGATCGGGGTCTGGCCCTCGAGGACGATGCGCATCGACCAGGAACCCCCCAGTGCTGTCTTGCCGATCTGGAGGACTCCGCCGTCGAAGGAGACGGAAGATGCACCGGAAACCACGCCCGCCTCGGTCAGCGCCGCGACGCGACCGGCGATCTCGCGCCCGCGGTAGTCCGAGCACAGCAGCACCAGGCCGAAGTTGTCGGTCGCCAGCGCGGAAACAAGCGCGTCGGAGGCGACGACCGATGAACGCGCGACCTGACCCATGTCGGCGTGCAGCAGCTGGGTCGCACCCAGCTCAGACAGCGCGGCCACATCCGGGGTGGCGGCCAGGGACAGGGCGACGACGTCGGCGGAGGTCAGGGACGCGGCCAGCGTGAGCGCCTGGCGGGCCAGGGGCGTCAGGTGATCGCCCGCCTGATCGGCCAGAACAAGGATCGGGGAACTCATCTGCTGCTGCGTCATATCACTTCACCACCGAAAGGATGTAGTCGGCCAGCGCGCGCCCGCCCTCACCGGCGTCCTGGATGATCGTTCCGGAGCCGTCGCGTATCTTCTCCTCGCCGTGAGTCACGGAGGAAAGGGCGCGACGCAGCGTCAGGGCCTCACCACCGGGAACCTCGACGAGGTCATCAATCCCCCACTGTTCCAGCGGCTTCTTGCGAGCCGCCTTCATGGCGGCGAAGGCCGGGTAACGCGGTTCGTTGATCTGATCGGTCACGGAGACGACGGCGGGCAGCGCGGCACGCACGGTCTCGGTGTAGCCGTCGACGGCGCGTTCGATCGTGACGGCGCCACTGTCGACGCTCAGGGAGCGCGCCAGTCCGAGCAGCGGCATGTGAGCCTTGGCGGCCAGTGCGCCGGGCAGCATGGAGGTCATCGCGTCCAGCGAGGCCATGCCGGTGATCACGAGATCAACGGGGCCGCATTCTTCGCTGATCCTCGCGATCGCAACGGACAGGACAGAGGCGGTCGTGATGACGTCAGAGCCCTCAAGGAACTCGTCGGTCACGAGGTAGGCACGGTCGGCGCCCATCTGCAGGGCGCGCATGAGGGAGTCCTCGGCGTCCTCGGGTCCCATCGTCAGCGCGATGACCTCGGCCTGGCGGCCCGCGTCCTCTTCGGCTTCCTTCAGGCTGACGGCAGCTTCGATGGCATTCTCGTCTAGCTCGTTGAGCACATCGTCCTCACCGCGCACCAGGCGGCCGCCCTCGAAGCGACGTTCGGACTGCATGTCGGGGACATGCTTCACACACACGACAATTCTCATGGCTTCTAGCGTGCCATACTCCGCGCCCCTCGCCCACATGAGGGTCCCCTCACCGACGCGTGCCGCTCTTCATAGTCGAGCCGAGACCTCCAATCCAGCCCCGACGTTAACGGTCACGTATCATGGATGGAGACTGTGCCCGCCGCCGCGGCACGGTCGGTCGTTCATCAGGAAGAGGCTCTCGTCTATGTCCGAGCGTTCGGGCTCGTCCCGCATCCCAACCGTGCGGGTCACCGCGCCCAACCCGACCCCGACACGTATCGGCGTGTACACGTCCGGGGATGGGCTTGACGTTGCCGTGGTAGCCCGGGACGCTCACGCTGTGGACATGTGCATCTTCGACGAGGAGGGGGCGGAGACACGTTACGCCCTGATGGGTCCGCGCACGGGCGTGTGGCACGGCCACATTCCCGGATTTGGCGCGGGCACCCGCTACGGCTTCCGCGTCCACGGCCCCTGGGATCCCGACGGCGGCAAGTTCTTCAACTCCCACAAGCTCCTGCTTGACCCCTACGGGCGGGGCATCGAAGGCGCTGTTGATCTGCGGCCCGCGGTGTACGCCCACTGCGTGGACGAGGAGCTGTACCCGTCGGAGTATCCGATGCGCCGCTCGCCCCTCGATTCCGCCCCGCACATGCCGCGCTCGGTTGTCGTTGACCCGTCCTTTCCCATTGCACCCAGGCCGCACACGCCGTGGGAGACCACCGTCATCTACGAGATTCACGTCAAGGGCTTTACCAAGAACATGCCGGGTGTGCCCCCGCGCCTGCGCGGCACCTACGCCGGCCTCGCACACCCGGCGTCCGTGTCCTACCTGAAGGATCTGGGGATCACGGCGGTCGAACTGCTCCCCGTGCACGCCAAGTGCGACGAGCCCTTCCTCACCGAGCGCGGCCTGACGAACTACTGGGGCTACTCCACCCTGTCCTTCTTTGCACCCGAACCCTCCTACGCGACCGCCGAGTCCCGGGCGGGAGGCGCCCAGGCCGTTGTCGACGAGTTCCGCGGCATGGTGTCCCTGCTGCATCAAGCCGGCATCGAGGTCATTCTCGACGTCGTCTACAATCACACGTGCGAGGGAGGCGACGCAGGCCCCTCGCTGTCGTGGCGAGGCCTGGACTCCGATCTCTACTACCGACACACCACCTCGCGTCCGGTCCAGACCATCGACGTGACCGGAACCGGCAACACGGTGAACGTGGATCACCCCAAGGCGATCCAGATGGTGTTGGACTCGCTGCGCTACTGGGTCCGCGACATGGGCGTGGACGGCTTCCGTTTCGATCTGGCGGCCACGCTGGGCCGCTTCGCGACCGGATTCAGTCCCATGCACCCGCTGCTCATCGCCATGGCGACCGATGACGACCTTGCGCACGCCAAGCTCATCGCCGAGCCGTGGGACGTGGGCCCCGGCGGCTGGCAGACAGGTAACTTCCCGGTCCCCTTCTCCGAGTGGAACGACCACTACCGGGGCGCGCTGCGCAACTTCTGGCTGG